>WBZL01000873.1_pt1 | contig 33407 bp, 23 predicted proteins | sample 5204291 | NCBI WGS metagenome assembly WBZL01 (sample SAMN12344345, study PRJNA552823) | activated sludge metagenome | biome: Activated sludge suspended growth; feature: Nitrification reactor; material: Wastewater; isolation source: activated sludge from nitrification reactor of wastewater...
ATCTATTTCTCTTATCTTGCAAACATATGAGTCGTAAGTTGTAAGTTGTAAGTCGTAAGTTGTAAGTCGTAAGTTGTAAGTGGGGGGCAAGCGATGCTTCGGCCTTACAACGGACGCCTGATCGAATCAATCATTTATTGAGGAACTGAGTAATCGAGTAATCGAGGAACTGAAAGCAAAACCAATCGACGGACGCCCCAATCGGATCAATCGAAAAATCGAACAATCGAATCAATCGAATCAATCGAACAATCGAACAATCGACCACGCCGCGGCGTGGCGAATCAATTACTTAAACGCATCCAGCCCGGTGACATCGTGCCCCGTGATGAGCAGGTGGATATCGTGGGTGCCTTCGTAGGTCAGCACGGTTTCCAGGTTCATCATATGGCGCATGATCGGGTACTCGTTGGTGATCCCCATGCCGCCGTGGATCTGGCGGGCTTCGCGGGCGATTTCCAGGGCCATGTTCACATTGTTGCGTTTGGCCATGGAGATCTGACCGGGCGTTGCCTTACCCTGGTTGGCGAGCGTACCCAGGCGCCAGGCCAGGAGTTGCGCTTTGGTGATCTCGGTGATCATTTCGGCCAGTTTCTTCTGGGTCAGCTGGAATTGCCCGATGGGTTTGCCGAACTGCGTGCGTTCGAGGCTGTAACGAAGCGCGGAATCGTAGCAGTCCATGGCAGCCCCGATAGCGCCCCAGGCGATGCCGTAACGCGCCTTGGAGAGGCAGGAAAGCGGACCGCGCATGCTGGCCACTTCCGGCAGTACATTGGCTTTGGGCACCCGGACGTCTTCGAATACCAGTTCGCCGGTGATGGAGGCGCGCAGCGACCACTTGCCGTGGATCTCAGGCGCTGAAAAACCTTTGAAATCCTTCTCTACGATCATGCCCCGGATCTTGCCTTCCTCATCGCGGGCCCAGACCACCGCGATATCAGCTACCGGCGAATTGGTGATCCACATTTTTGCGCCGTTGAGGATATAGGCGTCGCCGTCGTCCCTGACATGCGTGACCATGCCGGAGGGGTTGGAACCGTGGTCGGGTTCGGTCAGCCCGAAACAGCCGATGAACTCGCCGGCGCCCAGCTTGGGCAGGTATTTGCGTTTCTGCTCCTCCGAACCGAAGCGGTAGATCGGATACATCACGAGCGATCCCTGTACGGATGCCATGGATCGGATCCCCGAATCGCCGCGCTCCAGCTCCTGCATGATGACGCCGTACGCGATCTCATCCATGCCGCCCCCGCCGTATTCTGCCGGCAGGCTGGGGCCGAATGCGCCGATCTCAGCCAGGCCCTTGAACAGGTGGGTGGGGCATTCAGCCCGGTTGGCGTAGTCTTCAATAATGGGGGAAACTTCCTGCTTGACCCAGGTCCGGACGGCATCGCGCGCCAGCAGATGGTCTTCGTTCAGCAGTTCGTCGATATTGTAATAATCGTGTCCCTGGAAGCGGTCTTCTTTGGCTTTCCGGTTTATTTCGGCGTTGTGAGGAGTTGCCATAATGAATATTTCAGATGAATTTGGTTAGGAATAACGGCGCAAAGGTACACTATTTGAAATAACGGAATCTTCAGCGCGCCAAATTTTATTGTGCGGTTTGTTGACCGGATTGCCTACCTTTGAAATTGGGAAGGGTGAGCCGGAGAGAGTGGGTGCGGAGGAGCGTAAGAGGGAGTGAGCGGGTGAGAGCAGAAAAAGGTAACACTTTTCACCCGCTCACCCTCTCGCCCTCTCTCACCCTCTCACCCTCTCGCCCTCTCTCGCCCTCTTCCTTCTCTAACAAACCGAAACCGTATGACGATAATTTCCCTCGAAGGCATTCATATCCACGGCGACCACGGCTTCCACCCGGAAGAGCAGCTGATGGGCAACGATTTTGTGCTGGATGTTTCGGTGTATGTCGACACGGAAGCTGCGGCAGAGGAGGACGACCTGGGCAAGACCGTTAACTATGAGACCATTTACCGGTTTTGCGAGGTGGAAATGCGGGACACTACCGACCTGATCGAGACGTTGGCCCAGCGCATTGTCGACCGGATTGAAGGTTATTTCGAGCAGGTCAAGGGCGTCAGGCTCAAGCTGCGCAAACTGAACCCGCCGTTGGGCGGCCGGGTCGAAGCCGCAGCCGTGGAAATCAATACGGGGTTGTTCCTGCTTCCGCTGCAGCTGGCCATCAAATTGCTGGAGGCCTGATCTTTTCAATCACGGAATAACATTTCCCTAACATAAAAAGGACCGTGCAATTCGTTATTCAGGCAGCTTCGGCTCGTCTAATGCAAAAACTATATTTATTCAAATCCAAAATTTACATCATGCGCAATACCCTTTTTCTCGGTTTGATCGTCGTTCTGCTGTTTGCAGGCTGTACGCCCCAGGAAGTCCAGGATGCCCTGAACCGGCTCAAAAACGGCGAACTGACCACCTCTGAAGTCGCTTCCGGGTTGAAAGAAGCCCTGACCATCGGCATCGGAAAAGGCTCGGACCAGCTGTCGCAACTGGACGGCTACTTCAAAAGTCAGTATAAGATCGAATTGCCGGCCGAAGCCCGCAAGGTGACCGATAAACTGAAGTTGATCCCCGGTTTTTCGGATGTCGAGAATGTCATTCTGGAAAAGATCAACCGGGGCGCGGAAGACGCCGCCAAATCGGCCAAGCCCATCTTTGTGAACGCCATCAAGCAGATGACCTTCGACGACGCCATGGGCATCCTCATGGGGCCCGACAATGCCGCTACTTCGTACCTCAACCGCACCACCAGCGATTCGCTTTACAAGGCTTTCAGCCCGGTCATCACCCAATCCCTGGACAAGTTTAACGCCCGCAAATACTGGTCGGACGCCGTGACGGCCTACAATAAGATCCCGTTCATCGATCAGGTCAACCCCGACCTAGGCGACTACGTGACGCAGGAAGCGCTGAAAGGCCTGTTCTCCATGGTGGAAAAGGAGGAATTGAACATCCGCTCCAACCTTAGCGCCCGGACCAGCGATCTGCTGAAGAAGGTGTTCGCGAAGCAGGATAACAAGTAGCGGACGTAAAAGCTTGCGTCGCATAAACCGCAAGTTGGAGCAGGCAGCGGGAATCTTGTTGATTTGTTGATCTGGGGGATCGTTCAGAATTTTGTGCCAACAGAATTTTTGACGCCCACAACGTGTTGAAAATTAGAATTTTATGTCTTTTTGCCTTTGCGGGAAAACACTATTTTGAGCAGGCTCATCTGGGGATTCGAACCACCAGATCAACAATTCAACGCATCAACAGAATATAATCCCAAAAAACCGGAAATTGCATCCAAAAAGAAAAACATGCATACCACACCTTTTCATCTGGCTTTTCCGGTCAAGAACCTGGCCGAAACCCGCAATTTTTACGAAGGGCTTTTAGGTTGCGAGGTCGGACGTACCGCCGAGCGATGGATCGATTTCAATTTCTGGGGGCACCAGATCTCGGCCCACCTGACCGAACAGGAGATGGCCGAGCCCCAGGCCAACCCGGTCGACGGGAAAAAAGTACCCATCAAGCACTTCGGCGCCATCCTGCCGATGGACCAATGGGAAGACCTGGCCCGGAAGGTGACCGATTACGGGGTGGAATTCATCATCGAACCGTATGTGCGCTTCAAAGGAGAGGTCGGCGAGCAAGCTACCATGTTCTTCTTCGACCCCAGCGGCAACGCCCTCGAGTTCAAATCATTCCAGGATTTTGACCAGATCTTTGCGCCGGATGTGAAGTGAAATGTTAAAATCAATAAATTCGCGTGAATTTGTTGATTGAATTCGATGAAATCGCGTGAATTTATCGAATTGACATGCAATCTTTCATCTCCACCGCTATCGAATCGCTGACACATCAAAAACAGCACTTACTCATTCGAGTTCAGGAGATAATACCCGATCAGCTGGTCGTATCGTTCGCCTAGCGGGTGATAATAGATCAGAATGGTGTATTGGTTCTCGGTTTCGTACCAGTCGCCTTCCGTTTCGGTATGGGTGTAGAGCGGCTTGTCCCTGGATTTTTTATTTGGGGAAAGCACGTATTCGTATTCGTAGTATCCCTGTTTGAGCAGGGCTTTGCAGATATAGCCGTTGATGCGGTTGTTGTACACCATCCGGAATTCCTCCTTGAGCTTCCAGTCGGTCATCTCCCCGATGAGATAGAGTTCGTCATCGTAAAAGGGTTCGGATTTGAAGGTGAAAAACACCTCGGCATATTCGGCGGAGAGCACCTGGTCGGCCTGGTCCTTGGTTTCAATGACGAAGCTGCCGTTGATGTCGCGCCGGAAGATATAGGGCTTGTCCCACCGTTGCATATCGGGCAGTTGCCAGGCCTCGTAGTTGGCGCCGTTGTATCCGTATTCAGCCAGGGTTTCGGACCCCAGGCGCAGGCTTCTCATGTCGAGGTACCGGAATTCCTTGCCAGCGGGGAATACGACCTGGTTCTGGTAGTCAAAAACAACGGCATTGAGCCGGGTGAAGTTGGGCGAAAGGCCGATGACGGCCATATCCCAGCGGTTGTTTTGCAGCACGGAAGCCCGCAGTTCCTGTTGGGGGCTTCGGATCTGGAATTTTCCGTAATCGGCGGCAAAGTCGATCTCCTGGTGCGTTCGGCCGAGTTCCACCTTGCTGGGGCGAACCATGTTGGCCGTCACCTTCACCTTTGAATCCACGACCATGAACCGCCGGGTGATCACGGGTGTCCGTTCGTCTTCATCATCATAAACGATGAGCAGGTAGTTCCCGGACTTGGTCAGCCGCATGGAATTATTGGGAATGGTCAGGCTGTAATGCGTAAAGAGGGTACTCGTGCGGGAAGAGTAGTTGTATTGCTCGATCTGGTCTTCCCCGAACCCGTCCAGGTAATCCAGTTGCACGAGGTTGGAGGGCGTCCAATCCATATTGTAATGGACTACGGTAAAGGAATAATCCCTGTAATCCTGGTTGAGGTCGTCAAAATTCAGTTCCAACGGAATATCCGAATCCAGGCTGATGATGGGCAGGCTGAGCGGAAGCCCGGAAACCGTCAGCTTAACGGATTTGATCTTGTCATTATAGATTTTGTTCTCAAATACGACATCCTCGTGGACCTCCTGGCCAAAGGCTGTCATAGCGATCAACAGTGCAAAAACGGTAGTTGTGTATCTCATGTATGTTGATGAAGGAATTATGGTTGATGGTTGTTTATGGTTGTTGATGGTTGTTTATGATTGTTGATGGTTGTTTATGGTTGTTTGTAAGGTTCCGGCAACAACAATAAACCAAAATGAACAACAATAAACCAAAACAAACAACAACAAACCAAAATAAACAACAATAAACCAAAACAAACAACAATAAACCAAAACAAACAACAATAAAATCACCCCTTGCTCACCCACGGCGACCCTGGGATCCAGAACCGCCAGGGCCAGTCGGCGCATTCGCCGGCATAGCCGACGCCGATACGCGGGCCGCTGGCAATCCCGTGTTCGTTCGGCGACCCATTCCGGTCTTCTATCCAGATGCGGCTGTCGGGAGCGGTCATGTCGTGCCCTGTCCAGTCGGTACGGATGCCGAGGGCCATACTCATAACGCCGGGACCCGCAGTTAATTGTGGTTTAAGGTTTTGCATTTTACGCCTTTCCAGCATCAGGGGGATGTTGTCAGCCGGTTCGACAGCCCGGATCAGTACGGCGTGGGCTGAACCTTCGGGCCCGGTCACCACATTGAAAAGGTGATGAATGCCGTAACAAAGGTAGATATAGGCAACGCCGCCCGCGCTGAACATGACCTCCGTTCGTTTGGTGCGCCGGTTGCCGTAGGCGTGGCAGGCCTTATCCTCCGGTGCGCGGTAGGCCTCCGTTTCCACGATCCTGCCCGAGGTGACCTGTCCGTCAAAACAAGTGACCAGGTAATTGCCCAGCAGATCCCTTGCGACGGCCACTACGTCGTCGTTCTGATAAAAATCGGCCGGCAGGCGGGTGGGCGGGTGCATGGTTTTATGGTTGGATGGTTTGATTAATTGAATCGATTCTTGGAATGATTCGAATGTTCCGATTAAGTTGACCAACCAACGGACGCCCGTAATCGAATCAATCGAACCAATCGACTTAATCGAACAATCAAAAAATTGAATCGATTCTTGGAATGATTCGAATGTTCCGATTAAGTTGACCAACCAACGGACGCCCGTAATCGAATCAATCGAACCAATCGACTTAATCGAACAATCAAAAAATTGAATCGATTCTTGGAATGATTCGAATGTTCCGATTAAGTTGACCAACCAACGGACGCCTGTAATCCAATCAATCGAACAATCGAACAATCGAATCAATTACCTCCTGCTATAATTCGGCGCTTCCTTGGTGATCGTGATGTTGTGCGGATGACTTTCGGCGAAACCGGCGCCGGTGATCTTGACGAACCTCGCCGTTTGCAGGGTTTCCACGTTGCCGGCGCCGCAATAGCCCATACCGGCGCGCAGGCCGCCCAGGTATTGCAGCATCACTTCCGACACAGTGCCTTTGTAGGGTACCCGGCCTTCGATGCCTTCGGGTACGAGTTTCTTCACATCGTCCTCCACATCCTGGAAATAGCGGTCCTTCGAGCCTTCTTTCATGGCGCCGAGGGAGCCCATGCCGCGGTATACCTTGAATTTGCGACCTTCAAAGATGATGGTTTCGCCGGGGGCTTCTTCCACGCCGGCGAACAGGCCGCCTGCCATAATGGTGCTGGCGCCTGCGGCGAGTGCTTTGACGATGTCGCCCGAATAGCGGATGCCGCCGTCGCCGATGATGGGGATGCCGGTACCTTTGAGGGCTTGCGCCGCGTCAAAAATAGCTGATAATTGGGGTACGCCGACGCCTGCTACCACGCGTGTGGTGCAAATGCTGCCCGGACCGACGCCGACCTTGACGCCGTCCACCCCGGCTTCGGCCAGCGCTTTGGCCCCTTCGCCGGTGGCCACGTTGCCGCCTACGATCTGCAGGGCGGAAAAGCGTTTTTTGATCTCGCTGATCGCCCGGAGCACGCCTTGCGAGTGGCCGTGCGCGGTATCCACGCAAACCACATCGACGCCGACGGCGACCAGGGCTTCCACGCGCTCCATGACATCGTGGGTGACCCCTACGGCAGCGCCGACGACCAAACGGCCGAGGGAATCCTTGCAGGCATTGGGATAGTCCTGCAATTTCATAATATCCTTATAGGTAATGAGGCCGACCAGTTTGTAATGGTCGTCCACCACCGGCAATTTTTCGATTTTGTGTTTCTGCAGGATCTGACGGGCCTGGTCGAGCGTAGTGCCGATCGGCGCCGTAACGAGGTTGGCGGAGGTCATGAGCTCGGAAACCGGCAGGCTTTCGTCAGTCTCGAATCGCAGGTCCCGGTTGGTCAGGATGCCGGTCAGTTTTCCGGTTTTATCCACCACGGGGATTCCGCCGATCTTGAACCGGCTCATCAGTTCGAGGGCGTCGTGTACGGTGGCGTCCTTGCTTAAGGTGACCGGATCTACGATCAGGCCGCTTTCCGAACGTTTGACGAGGCGCACCTGTTCCGCCTGATCGGCAATTCTCATGTTTTTGTGGATCACACCCAAGCCGCCCATCCGCGCAATGGCAATGGCCAGCTTGCTCTCCGTTACCGTATCCATGGCTGCGGATACGATCGGCGCGTTGAGCCGGATCTCTCGTGTGAGTTGGGAAGAAATGTCCACTTCTCGGGGAAGGACTTCCGAAAAGGCGGGCACCAGCAGCACGTCGTCGAAGGTGAGGGCCTCGCCCAGAAATTTGGAGGATTGTGTTTTTACCGTTTCCATGCGCAAAGGTATGCATTTTGGAGAAAACGGAAAAAGTGGCCGGTAATTTTTTGCTTGGGGTATTTCTGCTCACCGATTCTTCGATTCCTCAGTTCCTCAGTTCCTCAGTTCCTCGATTCCTCGATTCCTCATTTCCTCGATTCCTCATTTCTTCATTTCCTGCTGAAATACCGGACATAATCCAGTACAAACCGCTGGGGGAACACAGTGGTAGCGTCCGGGTTGCCGGGCCAGTTGCCGCCGACGGCGAGGTTGACGAGCAGGAAAAAGGGTTCGTTGAAGGGGTAGTCCGACTGGGTGGTAACGGGGCTGGCGGAGTAGAACAGGCGGTCATCGACAAACCATTCGAGGCTGTTTTCTTCCCATTTCAGGGTGAATACGTGGAATTCGTCCGAGAATTTTCCGGCGCCGTCCAGACTATAGGGCGCTCCTTTATAATTATGGCGCCCGGGGTCGGGACCGTAGTGGATGGTGCCGTGAACGGTACCGGGTTCGTGGCCGACCATTTCCATGATGTCGATCTCGCCCCCGGCTGGCCAGCCCTTGTCTTCGATTTGGTCGCCGAGCATCCAGATGGCGGGCCAGATGCCTTGTCCTTCGGGCAGTTTTGCGCGGATATCCAACCGGCCGTACTGGAAGGATTGGCGCCCCATGGTTTTCATCCGTGTTGAGGTGTAGGCTTTCCCTTCGTAATCTTCGCGAACGGCTTCGATGACCAGTTTACCGTGATTGAGGAATGCGTTTTGGGTGCGATCCGTGTAGTACTGGAGTTCGTTGTTGCCCCAGTTGCAGTTGTTCGGGCAGCCGTTCCCCAGGTCGAAGGTCCAGTTGTCGAGGTCGATGCGTTCGCCGTCAAACTCGTCGTGCCAGGTCAACCGGTACCCCGGGTAGCTCATCGGCGTTTCATAGCCTTTATCCGGGATATCCAGGTAGAAGTCGTTGTCCAGGATCGTAACCGTTAACCTGACGGCGTTGGCCGGGGGGGCGCCGGCCCGGTTCAATTCCAGGTAGAAGAATTCTTCGGGTTCCCGCCATGGGTCGCCGAGGATGGACAAGGTAACGGTTTTTTCGCGTTCCCCGGGTTCGAAGGTCAGCTTGCCGGTTGCGGGTTCGTAGTCTTCGCCGGCAAGGGCGGTGCCGTCCAGGGTCCGGTAGGTCATCAGGACCGGCTCCCGGGCGGTTGTGCCGAGCCGGATGGCGGCCGTAACCTCCTGCGGGCCGTCGCTTTCCTGAATAGCGGAGATTTCGGCTGCTAATTCAGGCGTCGGCCCCGACGGCTGACGGGTGCAGGCGAACAACATCAATATTCCCGCACCGATCTGAGCGGCGGGCAAACATGCCAAACGAAAAGGAAAATACATGATGGCGACCTTTGATTATCCTGCAATTTAGTGTATTGCCGGGTTTTATCTTTTCCAATTTTGTTATTTTGCGGCGAATAATTGATCGGAATGCTCAGCGTACACAGCGATGCCCATTTTATGCAACAAGCTTTGAAAGAAGCCCAAAAGGCCTTTGAGCTGGGTGAAGTGCCTGTGGGGGCCGTCGTGGTATGCCAAAACCAGATCATTGCGCGAAGCCATAACCTGACCGAACAACTGAACGATGTAACCGCTCACGCGGAGATCATGGCGATCACGGCCGCCGCCAACCACCTGGGCAGCAAATACCTCGATGATTGTACGCTTTATGTGACGCTGGAACCCTGCATCATGTGTGCAGGCGCCTTGCACTGGGCTCAACTGGATCGCCTGGTTTACGGGGCGCCGGACGATAAGCGGGGTTTCATGCGGTTCGGCAAACAACTGCTGCATCCGAAAACCAAGGTCGAATTCGGGATCATGGCAGATGAATGCGCCGAGCTGATGCGGGGCTTTTTTGCGGAGCGGCGGTAAGGGGCGATTTGCTGCCTTCGCACTTTGGGCGCTTAGGCTGCCGGGGGGTGATTTGCCGCCTTCGCCGAGGCTACGGCCGCCGGAGGATGAGTTGCCGCTTTCGCCGAGGCTACGGCCGCCGGAGGTTGAGTTGAGGGGGGCGTATCCTCGCATTTGCAGTTTGGACATATAAGGCGAATCATGAAATATTTTTCCGCAATAGTGACAATTTTGCTGGTTTCAGCCTCTTTGACGGGGCAGACAGACCGGGATATTGAGGCCGTTAAAGCCCTGCTCATCTCCCAGAGCGAGGCCTGGAACCGGGGTGATATCGATGCCTTCATGGAAGGCTATTGGAAATCGGACAAATTGCTGTTCACCAGCGGCGGCGGCATAACCGAAGGTTGGCAAAACACCCTGGATCGCTATAAAAAAGGCTACCCGGACCGGGCGGCCATGGGCAAACTGACCTTTGACATCCTCAATGTGACCAAAAGAAGCAAAAAGATCATTTCCCTGAACGGAAAGTTTACCCTCGAACGGGAAAAGGACCGCCCCACCGGCTATTTTCTCCTGCTGTTTCAGAAAATCAAAGGCCAATGGGTCATTGTGGCGGATTGCACGGCGGGGTGAAATTAGTCGTAAGTCGTAAGTTGTCAGTCGTAAGTCGTCAGTGGGGCCAGGCGAGGTTTCGACTTTGTAACGGCCGCTTCCATCAAAAATCATACCCTGACGGCCGCAACCGGGGGCGGAGGCGGTAATCATGTAATGATCAATCGTCTATCAGAAGTTTGCAATCAGATGACCGCACAACGGCCGCTCAACCATAAAACAATTCCAACCATTAAGCCATACTATATAATACCCAAAGCCGGAATAAAAGCCGAAATGCTGCCATATTACGGCTGCCCGGCAATGAAACAGTGAAACATTCGTCAAAATCCGGCAACAAGCATCACCTCCTCCCTCTCCTGTACTGAGCCGGCGTGCAGCCGTTCTTTTTCTTGAAAACCTTGATGAAATAGCTTGGGTCGCTGTACCCGGTTTGCATGGCCACATCGCCGACGGGCACATCGGTGGTATCGAGCAGGTGTCGGGCTTCTTTGATCCGGACTTCTTCGATCAGTTCCTGCGGCGAAAAATCCAGGAGGGATTTGCATTTATTGTACAGGCCTGAAGTGCTGAGGAGCATGCCCTGTGCGAGGTCCTCAACCGTCAGGGTTTCCATGAGTCTGGACTGGATGAATCCGGAGATCTCGCTGAGGAAAGCCTCATCTTTGGCTGATCGGTTGGCGGGCGGGTCGGCGGATGGGGCGCCTGTTATGAGGTTTTTATAATAATCCTTCAGTCGGCGCCTTTGCTGAATGAGGTTGTCCACCTGCGCGAGGAGTTCCTCCGGGTTGAAGGGTTTGGGCAAATAGGCGTCGGCCCACGACTTAAGGGCATCCAGCCGGGTCGTCACGGAGGATTTGGCGGTGAGCATGACCACGGGGATTGACGACGTATCTTCAGCGTTCTTGAGTTTTTGCAATAATTCGAGGCCGTCCTGGCGGGGCATCATGACGTCGCTGACGATCAGGTCAGGCATCAGGTTGCGGGCCATTTCCTCACCTTCCAATCCGTCGCTGGCCAGGTGGCACCGGTATTTCCGGTTCAGCCGGCTGCGGATGTAGTGCGCCATTTGCACATCGTCTTCCACGATCAGGATAACCGGATTGCCCTCGGTGGCGGTTTCGGCGGTTTTTGCCGGATCGGGAGCGTTGACCAATGCGGAATTGATCTCCGGCAACGAGTCGGTGATCTTAACCGGCAGCGTAACCGTAAAGCAGGCCCCGCCTTCCGTTCGGTTGGATGCCCGGATGGAACCGCCCAGCAATTCGGTCAGTTGGCGGGTGAAATGCAGCCCGATGCCCGTGCCGGCCCCCCGATGCCGGTCCTCCTTGTTCTGGAAGAAACGGTCGAAGATCTTTTCGAGGTTTTCCGGCGGCAGGCCGGGCCCGGTATCCAGGACTTGAATTCGGGCGGATGCTGTTCCGCCGGGTTCCGTAATCCGGTCGAGGGTAACCGTAATTTGCCCGCCGGGCGGCGTAAACTTGATGGCGTTATTCAGCAGGTTGCCGGCTATATGGTCCAGAAATTCGGGCGCCAGGTCCATCGGCAGGCTTTCGACCGAAGACCGGAAGGTGAGCGCTGTCTTTCGGTGTCGCGCCGAAGGGATGAATCCGCTGACATAATCCTCCAGGACCTGAGCCAGATCGCCCAAACCGTATTGCGGCTTCAACTGGCCGGCTTCAAGTTTGTTGAGGTCAAGCACCTGATTGACGTATTTTTCCAGGCGGGCCACATTCTGCATGACGACCCCGACTTCCTCCTGTTCCAACACTTTGCCCGTTTGCCAGGCATCCAGTACCGGCGATTTGATGAGGGTGAGCGGGGTCCGGAAATCGTGGGTGATATTGGCAAAAAACTGGGTTTTAAACGCCTGCAGTTCCTGTTGTTGGCGGGCTTCCAGCTTGCGTTTGGCATACAGCAGGTAGATGTAAACGCCGATCGCGACCAAAATCAGAAGGGTCAGGATTCGCACCCAGGTAATCTGATAAAATGCCGGGCGGATGTAAACCGATAAGCGGAGCACCTTGTCATCGGGGATCCAGATGCCGTCGGAATTGCAGGCCTGCACTTCGAACGTGTACGGTCCGGGTTTGAGTTTGGCATAGCGGGCATAACCGGTGATGCCGCCGTCCACCCAGTCGGTTTCAAGCCCCAGCAACCGGTGTTGATAGCGGATGGAAGCCACATCGCTGAATTCGAGCGCAGCGAAATAGAATTCGAATGTTTTTTGTGTATGATCGAATTCGAGCCGGTTGTTTTTCAGGAAATCGTAGGTATCCGCAAAGTCTTTTTCGTTGACGCGGAGCCGGGTGATCTGCAGTTGGGGCGTGTCTGTGATCAGCCGGATGGAATCCGGGTGGAAAAGGTTGATGCCTCCCTTTCCGCCGAAGACGAACTGCCCGTCGGGAAGGACGGCAGCGCCGTAATTGGAATAGCCCCACAACACCGCTCCGTCTTCCTGGGTGAAATTGCGGGCCGACCGATCTTCCAGGTTGTATTCTATAAGGCTTTTATTGCCGCTGATCATTAATTTGTTGCCGCTGACCGGCAGGATGCGGTAATAGATGCCCCCGGGGATCCGGCTGTTGTCCTCGTTGAGCAAAGTGAAATCAAAATTATCCTTCTTTAGTTTGACGACGCCTTTCCAGGTGGCCAGCCAGTAAAAATCGGTATTGGCCGGTTCGTAAATCCCGTAACAATACCCGATGCCTTTTTTGTTGTGGATGGTCTGGAGCCGGTTTGGCGCCGTAAATCTTGCAATGACCAGATTGGCCGCATTCATGGACATGATCAGACGTCCTGCCCGGTCCTGATAGCAATAGGTGATGGAAGGAAATTCAACATTGCCGTCCAGCGCAACGGTGTCCAGTTGAGCGGATTCGTCAAAGGTGAAGAGGTTTTTCCCGGCGCGCAGGAGGTACCGTCCTTCAGCGGTCTGGAAGATCAGGCGGGCGGCTTCTTCCGTATAGGCAAATCTGGCAAACCTGTTCGTCCGGTTGTCCAGCCGCCATACGGATTTTCCCTGCAACAGCCAGATGTCGCCGGCGCGGTCGGCATAAAGATATTGTGGCTTTTCGCCGGGTTTTGACGGGTCGGCAATCCATTGTCGGGGTGTTTTTCCGGGGGAGATCTGATAAAGCAGGCCGTCGACGATGGCCCAGATATTCCCGGCGGCATCGGCGGCCACCGAACTGGCGGTGTAGAACTGACCGTCGGGTTTGCGTCCCGCGAAATAGGTTTTGAACTTCACCTTTTTCAGGTTGGCATAGCTGACGCCGTAACTGTAAATGCTGGCCCAAAGATTTTTCTGGGGGTCGATATAAAGTTCGTTGATGCTGTCGCGGGGAAGGGAGAAGGGGATTCCGCTCTGGTATCGGTATCCGTCGAGCACCATCCCGGTACGGGTGTTGAATACCCAGATGCCCGCCTTGCCGGTGGATACCATGGCCAGTTCGCTTTCCGGTATGGCTGCAACCGACCAGGCGCCGCCGAAGGCCTGGCCTTGCGCCCCTGTGATGGGTTGTGCCGCCGCCCCGGTTGCAGGGTTGAACCGGATCAAACCGCTGCTCGCCGCCAGCCAGACCAGGGAATCATGGACGATCAGCTGGCCGCGGATGGTCGGGTCGCCTTTGCGGTTGAAGTAGGACCTGCGACGGGGTGTTCCGCCGCCCGGCGGGATATCAATGACCTCCAATCCGGGCCATTGCAGGGGCGTACCGACCAGGCGCCTGACCCTGCCGGATTCATCCGTTTGGACGGCGCACCGCCGGAGGGTGACCGAATCCAGGAGGACCGCATCCTCGCCGGCGGTCAGGTTGAATTTGTAAATATGGAAGACTTTGTTGACGTCTTTGGCGCTGACCCATAGGTTTTGGCCGGGGTCGAGATAAAAGGCATAGTAGTCTTCAACGGCGGGATTGGAAACAAGCTGGTGGAATTCGAATTTTTCGGTAGCCCGGTTGAGTTTCAGGATGCCCGAATACACAGAAAACCAGAGGTTATGGTCTTTGTCCTCGAAAACCTTGCCGGTTACGATATTATCTTCCTGGCTCAGGGAGTCGCCGGATTCGTAGCGGTAGGGCCGGATGGAAACGCCGTCAAAACGGGAGAGGCCATCCATGCTGCTGATCCAGATAAATCCGCGGCTGTCTTTGGAAATGAAACCGTTGCGGTTGTCGGGAAGGCCGGTTTCCAGCGTGAGATTTTTAAAACGCAGGGCAGGGATTTCTTCTTGAGCCAGGCCAACCAAGGGCAATGACGCAACAAAAAATCCAACCATTCGAAGAACCCCCTTTAGAACGGATAACACAATAAACCGGCTTCTCATTGCAGCGAAAGATATGCAATGGCAATGAGGTAACCAATAAAACCGGGAGGGGAAGAGAAAAATTATGGAATTCTCTTCCCTCCACTTCTACTTGTCCCCTCCTGAATGCAGTGTTTTAGGTGTAGCATTTGGCTTTTTGGGGGAGGGGTCGGGGTTCGTGGGATTATCACGACTATTCTTCGTCGTCCGGGCATTCATCCGGGCAGGGTTCAAGGCTGAGCACAACACCGCCGGGGGGTGGCGTTGTCAGGTCTCTTGCGGCCGCCGGTTGGATTTCAGTCCCATTCCCCGTCACGCCGAAAGCGATCAGGGTTTTGAAGCCTTTTGGGGATACACCCATTCTGAACTTGATACCGACGCAATCCGCCTGGCTAAGAACGTTCAGAAGGTCATCCTTTCCGAAAAATACAAAGTTGAAATCCGGAAGGATTTTTGCCAGGGCTTCGGAATTGTTGGTCAGCCCATCGGCTACCGTCAGATCCGTTTTCTTAGGGTTGGAGTACATAACTTATTGCTTTTAGCTTTAAAAGTAGGGGTTTAGTTTTATACTTCCCGTATCCATTGCAGACGGAAAGACCAGCCCCAGGGCTAATCAGTTATGCGCTACTTACTGATAGAAATCGGATTTTAAGGTGTTTTTCATTTGGTTTTTGGGGCTTCCGGGGATAGTATTATCAGCTGAATGATTTCCTTTGGTTTTATTTGGGTTCCATTGCTGGGTGGAAATCTTGCGTTACACTGAAGCTGTTCACCAAAAGTTGATTGTCAGGGGGAATTGGAAAGACAATCGCGCTATCGGCTGAATTGTTTTGTATCGCAAAGGTAAGGCCGGGGCAGCCTTGAGGCATAGGAGAAATCCTCATTGAAATGGTAAAAATCCTTATTTCATTGATTCGATTGGATAATTGAACCGATTTTCGGATCAATTGAATCAATCGAATCAATTGAATCAATCGAATAATCACCGGCTTTTTGCGTTATAAAGGTTTACCACAAAACGCCTGAACAAACGATGAGAACCTTGGTCCTTTCCCTGTTCGCATTTTCGCTTGCGCTTTCCTGCAAGGCTGATCCGGTGGACCTGCTGGATGCCGTTGCAAAGGGTTTGATCCATATCCGGATAGAAGGCCAGGGAGGTCACAACGGCGAGGCGCTGAAGATATCGCTCAACAATAAAGGAAAAAAACCGGTTGAGATCCGGATCCCCGCCGGGCAAATTTTTGAACCCGAGGATTCCAGCCTGCAGAACCTGATCGTTCTGGAAGAGAAATCCCTCCTCGTGGAAGCGGGGAAGATCCGGCCGGTCGGGTTGTTTACGGCCTGTACCGAAGCCTCCGACGGCTCCCCGGCGGCCGGCAGCGCTTTCAACCTGGCCATGCTGGCAACCGGCCACTTGCTGGCGGTGGCGCAATTCATCAACGAGCATAAACTGTACAACGACCCATCCGCCCAGAGCGCCGTGTGGGTGGTCACCGACAAACATCCGGTCACGTATATCGCCAACGCGGAACTGGCCGGATTTGTAGCCAAATCCATCGGCGTGGCGCCGCCCGAATACGCCGTCCTCCACCAGCGGCAGGCCAACCCCGGGGAGCCGGCTTTCCGGCATGCGCCCGCTGCCCTTGAAGGCATCTTCCGGTACGATCTGTCCGCCGAGCAACCGGTCAGCTTCGGGTTGTACAACGACCAGGACCAGGCCGTCCACTATTTCTTCAAAGGCCGCAAACAGATGCGCGGATCGCATAAATTCCGGTTCAGCTTCGAGATCCGCAACCTCCCCCCGGGCAAATACAGCGTACGATTGGTGGATACGGCGGAACAGGTGATCAAATCCATGGAGGTAGAGTTCTAGTAGCGACGGAAGATTTTCCGTCGCAAAAGGAAGATTTTCCGTCGCAAAAGGAAGATTTTCCGTCGCAAAAGGAAGATTTTCCGTCGCAAAAGGAAGATTTTCCGCCGCAAAACGGCCCGCACCGACGCCGCCATTCAGCCTCTTCAACCTTTATCCTTTAACCTTTAACCTTTAACCTTTATCCTTGTTATAGCGCCCCGGTTTAGAGATAATCGACTCAATCATTTATTGAGGAACTGAAGAATTGAGGAACTGAAGGCAAAACAATTCGGATCAATCGGACCAATTCAATCAATTCCAACTATCGCCGCAGCGACGTTAGCAACCGGTTTTTTCCCACTTGTTCGGGGATTCTGTTAGATTTGCAACAAAGAGAGGCCCTTGCAGCATCGTGTAGCCATATTGGTATTCGCCCAATCACCGGAAAAGGAGGCGCGCCGAAAAACCATAATTCGGGGCAGCCGCCGGGCCAATTCGGCTGCATTGCGCCTGATGCTGGGCAAAACCGCCCGGTTGGTCCGCCGGACCCGTTTGCCGGCTTTTTTCTCTGCCGACCTGCCCATTTCACCCGGCGGTGATTTTTCAGCTCAATTGAATGATTGCCTGGCTTTTCTCTTCAGCCGGGGCTATACCGGCATAATCTGCATCGGGAACGATTGCCCGATGCTGTCTGTCCGCGATCTTCAGCGGGCAACTGCCGCACTGATGGCGGGAAAACCTTGCATCGGTCCCGACCGGCGGGGCGGGGTTTACCTGTTTACGCTGGCCAAAAAGGAGTTTGAACCGGCGTTTGCGGATCTGCCCTGGCAAACCAACCGGCTTGCGGAAAGGCTGAACGGTTTTTTCTGCCGGCAGGGCAGCGAACCGGTACGGCTGGCCGAAAGATCGGATGTCAATACGGCCGGTGAGCTCATCGCATTCCTCTATGACCGGTACCGCCGGACCGGATGGATAACCCGGTTGCACAACATCGTCCAAACCGTTTGCCATTCAAATTACGTATCTGATAACAGGAGGATTCCATCATTGGCGATGGTTGCCGCTATTTTGCCGAGAAGGGGGCCGCCCATTCCATTGAAGATCAGCGGTTGTCAGGCAGATTTCGGGGCAATAGCCATCTGAGGAACAACCGTCTGCGGCGTCGCCGTTTTATCCGGAGCTTTCGAAAACAAACAATGACTGCCTGCACATTTAGCGCGGCGGAACGCGTCTTCCGTTGCCCGGTCATCGTGTTTTTGATTCAAAAATCATCACCATTATGAAGAAGCAACTCAGTCTACTGATCCAACTTGTCCTTTTTTCCGCGTTCTTATCCGCCCAGGGAGAAATCGAAGTGACCCTTGGCGATCTGCTCACCCAGGAACCCATTGCCGGGTATACGGTGAATATTGAAAATCCGGCCATCGGCTTTCAGGCTGCCGGCCAGACAGATGCCAACGGTAAACTCCGGTTCAAAGGATTGGCGCTGAACGGCATTTACCGGATCTTTACCCCGGGCGACGACCGTTACGACTCGGCTGAAGCGGCCGGGATCGAGCTCCGGTCCAATTATATCCGGTCGGTCAACCTGCTTTTACCGCAAAAAACCAGCCAACAAATCGACGAGGTCGTGGTGCGGGCCACCTCTACCAGCCGCATCAACGCCATCAATGCGGAAGTAGCGTCGGAAATGCCCCTGAAACAGATCGAAGAATTGCCGGTGGAAGGGCGGGATATTACCCGTATGCTGTACCGGCTGCCCAACGTGTCGCAGGCTACCGGATTTTATCCCGAAGCGCCCAATGTGAGCATCAACGGCGCCAACGGTCTTTTCAACAATTACCTGATCGACGGGATGGACAACAACGAGCGATTCCTGGGCGGCCAGAAATTCGCCATCCCGGTGGGTTTTACCCGCAACGTCACCGTCCTGACCAACAACTACAGCGTCGAATTCGGGAATACCGGCAACGGCATCATCAACGTCACCTCCCGGTCCGGCAGCAACGATTTCAAGGGAGAAGCCTTTTTCCTGACCCGCCCCGGTTCGGTCATCGACGCAGCATCGCCGTACCTGCAGCGCGACCTTTCCGGCAACCAGGTCAAGGACGGCTTCCAGCGCTATCAGGCCGGGGTCGGGTTCGGCGGACCCATTACCCGGGACAAAACCTTTTACTACATCAATCTCGAACATACCACCGATCTGAAGGACAACCTGCTCAACTCGCCCGCGCTCGGCGTGAATGAAACCGTACGGGGTAACAACCGGTTTACGTACGCCTCCGCCAAGATCGACCATATCTGGAATACGGGCCTGCGGTCGTCCTTGCGGGCCAACCTGGGCGGCGTGACCATCGGCCGGCAGGCGGGCGGCCTTACCGGAGGCCTGAATTTTCCTTCGGCTGCCAATTTCCAGGACCGCAATTCCCTGCTGATCGCCAACAGCAACGTGTATTTCACGGAGCATTTCTCTTCGGAGACCAACCTGCAATACGCCCGCTTCCGCTGGAACTACGGCCGGGCAGAAAACCCGGACAGCCCCGATGTGACCGTGCTGGACAATACCGGCCAGGTAGCCGCTTTCCTGGGACACCCCGGGTATATTTTCGATGAAACGGAGAATACCTTCCAGGTGCAGCAGAAATTTTCGTTCTACCTGGGCAAGCATACCCTGAAAACCGGCGTGGAGCTGATCAGCGCGAAACAAAGCCTGCTGGGCGGCGGCAACCCCAACGGCAGCTATACCGTCCGGCTGACGGACAGCCAGTTGAACGCCGTCAGGTCGCTCAACCGGGGTTCGGCCCTTTCGGTCAGCGATATCCCGGCCGATGCACAGGTGCTCGGGTATTTCATCGAATTGCGGCCGGCAGCTTTCGGCACCACCCAGAACATCTTCAGCGCCTACCTGGAGGACCAGATCGCGGCGACCGACCGCCTTAATCTTTCGCTCGGCCTGCGGTACGATTACGACAACCTGTCGAAGGGCGGCAGCGATAAAGGGGACCTGAACAATATCGCGCCACGGGTCAGCTTCAATTACAAACTGGATGAACGCAGCGCGCTCCGGGGCGGCTTCGGCCTGTTCTACGACAAGATCAATTACGCCATTTACAGCGACGCCCTGCAGCAGAACAATACGTCGGCCGATTTCAAAACCCAGATCGCCTACCTGGCGTCGCAGGGCATTTTACCCGCCGACACCGATATCGACCGCGTGACCTTCGACGGCAACCTGACGGTTGGGCAGAGCAGCAATACCGGATTGCCGTTCACTTATCTCAACGGCCCGGCCGCTTCGTCGTACGCCGATCAGCGCAACCTGTTCAGCGGCGAACGCAGGATCCTGAACCCCAACGGATACCAAAATCCCTATACCTACCAGAGTACGCTGGGGTATCAGTACCAGGTGAATGAGAACAAGCTTTTTTATGTGGATTTTGTGTATAACGAATCCCGCAACCTGTTCCGGACGGTCAACCTCAATGCGCCTTCGGCCTGGGATTACGGCCGCAGCGCCGACGAACTGGTGGCGCGCAGCAGCGCATGGGCCAACCTGACCCGCCCGGTACCCATTATCGGCGGCGCCGGGGTGATCAACGGGGATACCCTGACCGGGGTTGCGCAAAGCATCGTCATGACCGAAACCGCGGGCAAATCCCGGTATTACGCCATGAGCCTGAATTTGCAGAAAGACCGCGGGGAAGACGATTTTTCCTACCGCCTGATCTATACGCTTTCGCTGCTGGAAAACAACACCGAGGACATCAACTTCCGGGCAATGGACGCCAATAATTTCGATGCGGAATGGGGCCCGTCCATCAATGACCGGCGGCACATCATCAACGGCATGTTCAGCTGGTATCCGGCTCAGCATTTCAACCTGACCCTGGCAGCGCTCCTGCAAAGCGGACAACCCATCAACCGGGTACCCGACGGCAGCCTCTACCGCGTGATCAATGCGGATGGTACGCCGGTCAAGGACGGCAACGGGAATTTTGTGTACACCAACGACCTCAACGGCGACGGCAGCGCTTTCGGCGATGCCTATGTGGGCAACAGCGACCGGCACCCCGGCGAATCCCGCAACAGCGACCGCCTGCCCTGGTCGAATACCTTCGACCTGAGCGCGCAGTACCAGTTCTCTATCGGCGGCGGCATGCTCGAGATCCGGGCAGACGTCTTCAATCTGTTCAACGCCGAAAACCTGAGCGGGTACAGCAACAACGCCACCCAGAGCAACCAGATCCAGACCGGTCCCGCGTCCGGCGGATTGCTCGTGCGGCGGAACGCGGCGCCTCCAAGGCAGTTTCAGTTTGGCGTGCGGTATTTGTTTTGAAAAGTGTGGAATCAATCATTTATTGAGGAACTGAGGAACTGAGGAATCGAAAAATTGGACCGATTAAGTCGATTAATCCGAATGATTGGATTAGGCTGACCAACTGACGGACGCCCCAAATCGAACAATCGGAACAATCGAACAATCGGAACAATCGAATCAATCGAACAATCATTTATTGAGGAACTGAGGAATCGAAAAATTGGACCGATTAAGTCGATTAATCCGAATGATTGGATTAGGCTGACCAACTGACGGACGCCCCAAATCGAATCAATCGAACAATCGAACAATCGGAACAATCGAACAATCCCCACCTTCGCTGAAGTTACGGCGGGCGGTGGAATCAATCGAGGAATTGAGGAACTGAGTAATCGAGGAATTGAGTAATCGAGGAATTGAGGAACTGAGTAATCGAGGAATCGAGGAACTGAAAGCAAAACCAATCGACGGACGCCCCAATCGGAACAATCGAACAATCGGATCAATCGGAACAATTGAACAATCCCCACCTTCGCTGAAGCTACGGCGGTCGGTGGAATCAATCGAACAATCATTATGCGGATAATCGTTATAGCCGTTATATTCCTGTCGGTGATCGCCGGATGCGGTCCGGGCGGACAAGATGCAGCAGCTGAAGACCCCCGGGGCCTTTCCTGGGATGAGATCGAGGAACGGGCCAGGGGGACGGAGGTCAACCTGATGATGTGGCAGGGGGATCCCTTCATCAACAAGTACATGACGGAATTTGTGCGGCCGGCGCTGGAGCAGCAATATGGGATCACCCTGAATATTTCAGGGGGGCAGGGCACACAGATCGTGAGCCTGTTGCTGGCGGAAAAAGAAGCCGGCAAGAAAACGGGCGCCATCGACCTTGGATGGATCAACGGCGAGACGTTCTACCAGTTGCGGCAGATCGACGGGCTATTTGGCCCCTACGCGGATAAGCTGCCCAATGCGGCGTACATCGATTGGGACAACCCCTTCATCAATACCGATTTTCAGCAGCCGGTCAACGGGATGGAATGCCCGTGGGGCAATGTGCAACTGGCCTTCATTTACGATACCCTGCGCGCTCCGCAGCCGCCGGCTTCCTTCGACGATATTCCGGCTTATGTTGCGGCCCATCCCGGCGTGTTCACCATCCCGAACGAATTCACGGGCATGACGATCCTGAAGTCCTGGATGATGGCGCTGGCGGGCGACAATTCCCTGTTCGAGGGGGCCTTCAGCGAGGAAGTCTACAAACGGTATTCGACCCGGCTCTGGCAGACGATCAACGAGATCAAGCCCGCGTTTTGGAAGGAAGGCAAAACCTTTCCGGAAACCTTGTCGGCCCTGCACCAGATGTTTGCCAACGGCGAGGTGAATTTTACCTTTTCGAATAACGACGGCGAAGTGGACAACAAGGTGAACCTGGGGTTCTTCCCCGCCACAGCGCGTTCCTATGTGCCCTATCCCGGCACGATTCAGAATTCGCATTATATGGGCATCACCTTCAATGCGCCCAATAAGCCCGGCGCGATGGCGGTGGTGAATTTCCTGATCTCCGCAAATGCGCAATTGCAGAAATTCAACCCCGACGTCTGGGGGGACGGTACGGTGCTGGACATGGAAAAACTGCCGGAAGAATGGCGGGAAAAATTTAAATCCTTACCTTCCAGGCGGTATGCACCCAGGCGGGAGGCTATCCAGGACCGGGCGCTGATGGAACCGGCGCCGGAGTACATGATCAGGTTGTATGAAGACTTCAGGAAATACGTCATTGAAGCGGATTAATCCGGCTTCCGCGGGCATTTGGGCGCTGTTCCTTCTGTTGACGGCCCTTCCGCTGGTCTTCAGCCTGGTTTACGCCTTGCTGTACAGCTTTGGGCTGACCGGTGTGCTGGCCGAAGGATTTACCTTGCGGCACTGGCAGCTTTTCTTTTCCGAGGGCCGGTTTTTTTCGTCGTTTCTTTTCAGCGTGGGGGTAGCGCTGGTCAGCATGGGACTGGCTGCTGCGACCGCTCTTTGGTGGGTGTTGCGCTATCGCCGTGCCCTCAACAGCCGGGTGATGAGCCTGGCGCTGTACCTGCCGCTGGCCTTTCCGGCGATGGTGGCGGCTTTCCTGGCTTTTCACTGGCTGGGTAATGCCGGACTCTTGTCGCGGATCGCCTGGCAACTGGGCTGGATCAGCGAGCCGAGGCAATTCCCCGACCTGATCAACGACCCTTGGGGGATCGGGATCATCCTGACGCATTACGCCATGGCGACGCCGTTTTTTACCCTGATGTTCAAAGCCATCTATGCCGATAACCGGGTTGGGGAATTATGCCTTGCCGGGGCTTCCATGGGGGCGACCAGGAGCGAGCAGGTACGCAGGATCGCCCTGCCGCTGTTGTGGCAAAAAGCCCGGCCGACGCTGCTGTTGTACGGGGTATTTGTGGCGGGGTCCTACGAGATCCCATTGATCCTGGGGGTGCAATCTCCGCAAATGATCTCGGTTTATGCCGTCACCAAGATGAACCGGTTTGACCTGAATACCCGGCCGCAGGCTTATATCATCGCGTTGCTGTTTACGGTGATCGTGGGGGGATTGCTGCGGTGGGGGATGGGGCGGGGGAGGTGATGTGTTTATTTGTTGATTTGTTGGTGTGTTTATTTGTTTATCTGTTGATTTGTTGATTTGTTTATTTGATGGAGGCCTTGATTCCTCAGGTTTGGGGTTTATCTCTTTTGTCAGGGCTGGGCCGGCTGGGGACTAAAGTTTGAAAAATGGGTAGAAATAACCTGTTCAGGGCGATTTTTCTGGCTGGGGTGGTACTGCCTGCCTTGCTGTTGCTGATGCTGTCGGTGGGGCGGGAGTGGTTATTTCCGGCGATTTTGCCCGGCAGTTTTACCCTCAGGAACTGGGCCGATCTGCTGAAAGGGGGCGGCGACCTGGGCAGCGGATTGGTATTGAATCTGATCCTTTCCGCGGTGGTAGCGGTCCTGGCTACGGGGCTGGGGTTTTTAACGGCCCGGCTGGTGCAAAATCGGTCGGTCTTATTGCTGGCCTATTTGCCGTATGCGTTATCCCCGGTGGTTTATGCCGTATTGTTGTATGTGTTTTTCATCCGGTTGGGGTTGTCGGGCAACGTGGCCGGGGTAGTGCTGGGGCAATTGCTGCTGGCCTATCCTTTCGCCGTGATTTTCTTCCGGAGCTTCTGGGGGCTCCAGGCGACCCGGTATGAACAACTGGCCCTGACGCTGGGATGTACCCCGGGGCAGGCTTTGCGGAAGGTATTGATCCCGGTTGCCCGTCCGGCGCTGGTGATCTGTTTTTTTCAGACTTTCCTGATCAGCTGGTTTGAATTCGGCCTGACGAACCTGATCGGCATCGGGAAGGTGAAAACGCTGACGGTGCAGGTCTTTGTCTATATCCAGGAAGCCAATATCCACTATGCGGCGCTGGCGGCATTGCTGCTGGTGATTCCGCCGGTGATTTTGCTGTTGGCCAACCGGCGGTTTGTCTGGGGACTGAGGTTTCTGGAGTAAGGCTTTTGGTTGGCAGGCCGAAAAGGAAAAATCCACAAAAAGGATTGCATGCTGAGAACGGAAGACATTGCGAAAGGATTTGGAACGAAAAAGGTGCTTCGGGGCATTTCCATGGAAGCGCCTGAGCGGGAGGTGTTTTGCATCCTCGGCCGGTCGGGTTGCGGCAAGACCACTTTGCTGAAGTGCCTCGCCGGGCTGGAGCAACCGGATGCCGGCCGGGTGATGCTGGACGAAACGGACATTACCGGTGCGCCGCCGCAGAAGCGGGATATTTTGTACCTCTATCAGGAGCCGCTCCTGTTTCCGCACCTGAGCGTTTTTGAGAATATCGCCTTCGGCCTGCGCATACGGAAAAGGCCGGAAGCGGAGATCCGGGAGCGCGCTGACAAGTTGCTGGAAGAGCTGGAATTGTCGGGCGAGGGCGAAAAGGCGCCTCATCAATTGTCGGGCGGGCAGCGTCAGCGGGTAGCTTTCGGCCGGGCGATCATCGTCCAACCCAAGGTACTGCTGCTCGATGAGCCGTTCAGCAACCTCGATGCGCAAACGCGCGCCAATATGCAGGTCCTTTTCCGCAAGCTGGCCTCAAGGCACCGGATCACCAGTATTTTTGTCACCCACGATATCCGGGAGGCGCTGACGGTGGGAGATCGTTTCGGGTTTATGGACGGCGGGACGCTGGAGAACTTTCCTGAGCGGGAAGCCTTTATTAAAGACAGGCGGTCCGGCGCGCGGGAGGAATTTGATTTTTGGAATAATCTCTTTGATCATGGAAAACAAGACTAAATACGACCATTGCGAAAGCGTCTACTGGGTTTTTACCCAGCTGTGCAACGACCAGTGCGACCACTGCTATAACCTGTCCGGCCCCAGGGGCGAGCGCATCAGCGAGGAAGAATGCCTGGCTGTCATCGACAACCTCCCTTCCTCCGTCGACCGGCTCATCCTGTCGGGCGGAGAGCCGCTGGCCGAGCGCAAAAAACTCTATCTCATCCTGGACGCGCTGAAAGAGCGCTACGGCGACCGCACGCAGATCATGCTGCAAACCAACGGCGACCTGCTCACCGGCGAGATCCTGGATACCCTGATCGAAAAGGGCGTTACCCGGTTTGATATCGCGAGTATCGACCGGTTTCACAAGGCCCAGGGCGCCCGCCTGATGGAACTGGCCGAGTTGTTTGACAGCCGCGGGGTGGACGGCGATGAAAAAGACCCGCTCGTTGAAAAGGACAATTACCTGCAAAAGGGCCGGCTGACCTGGGGGTTCTGGGGCGCCACAGAGGATATGTGGCTCGGCGGCAACTGGGCCCGCGGGCGCGCCATGGAAAAAGACATCTGGCTTCGGGATCCCGACCACAATTTCTGCGCCATCCTGTCGGGGGCCATCGGCTTCCTGAACGGCGGCGACAGCATCCCGCAGGAGATCAGCATCCAGCTCTGGGCTGTCAACCCCTGTTGTCCGGGCACCAAGGAAGCCATGGGGGACGCCCGAACCGAAAAAGTGGCCGACGTCCTGGCGCGCGTAGCGGAATCCCCCGTTTTTCAGATGCTCGACCTGGGCGACCCCTACCGGATGGGCGAGCGCGTCGGCGTCAGCGAGGAGTATGCCCGCAAGCGATGCGCCGAGCTGGGCAACGTCTGCCTGTGGTGCGATGAATTCTTCGAGCGCTTCTACGATATCCGGTCGCTCGAACCCAGGGCCGAAGAAGGTTACTTCAAATTGCCGGTCGTTTGACCCGGAAATGAAAACCCCCTGAAGTTGCTGCTCCAGGGGGGCTCCGAAAGTTAGGTTAAATAAATATTCCTGATTGCCTTAGTTGACGTTGCCTATTTTGATGCCCGTCCAATTGAATGTATTGGCGCCGGCATTCAGTTGTACCGGGAAATAATTACCTGCCAGTTCCGGCAGCGGGTTATTCGGGTTTTGCGGGATCCATCCTTGCGGGATGAAACGCCAGGAGCCTTTAGCTGCGCCATCCGGAAAATCGGTATCGATGCCCAGTATCAATCTGCGCATGAGCGCGATATCATAGGTTGTGATCGTGCCGGAGTGATTGACATCCGCCCCAAGGTAGGAGACAGGGCTGGAGAACTGCGCTACCCCCAGGACATGCCGGGCAACCAGCACGGCGTCAAAGGTGGAGATGTATTCCAGCGGGCTGCCGGATTTCTTCAGGTAAAGCCGGTATTCGCCGGGTTGCAGACCTGTAAAGACGTATTGCCCGTTAGCCCCGGTCGTGAACATGTCAACGGTATTGTCCTGGGCATCCCTTAATTCCACCTCAACACCTTCCATGTCGGCGGCATCAATGCTTGAAGCGATCGTTCCGTTGAGATCAGCCTGCTGGGCGGCGAGGCTGCCTGCGAACAAGGTTATGAAGAAGATCCAATATTTTTTCATGATATCCTGATTTAAGTTGTTGGGAAAAGAGAGCGAGCGCATTATTGTTTTGCGATTTTCAGGTTAAGGGTTCCTTCATCCGTCAGGAGGCGCAGGATGTAGATGCCGCGCGGCAATCCTTTCAGGTCGATGCTGCCCTGGTTGAGCGCAACGTTCACCTGCCTGCCGGCTGCATCGTGGGCGATAACCTGGTTGATGCGGATGCCGTCGGTTTGCAGGTACAGGACGTCGGATGCCGGTACGGGGAAGGCTTTGATCCTGGAGGCCAGTTCCGGTTCATTGACGCCGTTGACCCCGGTGACCGTACTGGTGGTGGCGAGTTCCTCTACCGGGATCAGCTCTTCAAGGTTGTTGATGACAACGGCGTTTTCAACCTCCATGGTCAATTCTTCGGTGGTTCCCCGGAAGATGACGTCTTCAATGGTCACGTGCAGTTCGCCGATCTTGCCCATACCGGTGGCGGGTTGTCCGTCGATCCGCGTGACGGCGATATGGATGCGGTTGTGGTCGGGGTCATTTCGGTAGAAGGTGATCATGGATTGGTTCTGCACGCCGATCCAGGAATTGCCGAAGGTGGCAAACGGGCTGCCGGGAACGATAAACGCGGGATCGTAGACGATGGTAAACGCCACGCCGTATACTTCGTTGGTCGGCGCGTCAGAAGCGCCCAGGATGATGTTGAAGGTTGCCGGCTGACCGGAGGATACCTGCGCCGGTTCGACATAGATCGGGCTGGTGATATTGGTAGCGGCGTAGGGCAATCCTGCGGGGCGCTGCACTTCGCCGTCGTCCGGTCCGCCGGGTATAAAGTTGGATTCTTCGGCCCAGTTGAGGTTGAGCGCCAGGGTATCCGCCGCATTGACGGCGCCGTTACCGTCGGCGTCGATGTGCATGTAATTGACGTTGCTGTTGGGGGTGGATTGGGCCCATGGTGTGGCGGGCTGGCTCATCCAGTCGAGGGTAGCGCCCGTTCTCGGGGGGCCGGTCTCTCCGAAAGCCAGGCCGATGGGCAGCAGGTCGTATTGGTTGACAACGCCGTTGTGATCGGTATCGCCCGGCCAGACCCGGTTGGGATCGCCGTTGATGTCTACCCAGCCGTTGCCGATCGTTACAGGTACGAGCTGGCCGTTGCCGTTGGAAGCTTCAATGATCACCGGCGAACTCGTGAAGGCAACCGGCGTCAATCCGTCGCCGGTGGCTGTAAAGCACAGCTCGAACAGGGTAGAGGCGCCCGGCAGGGTTACCCCCTGGGTGCTGTTGCTGAGCCAGGAGAACCGGAGTTCGCCGTTCTGGAAGGTCGGGTATCCGAAATTGAAGTTGGTATTTGACAGGTCCGGCAGGTTCAGGCTTTGAATGCCGGTCAGCAGCAGTTGGGCCGGGTCCCAGTTGATGGTGAACTGCAGCGATGCGATATTGTCAAAATTTGAAGCGGTGACCGGTATGCAGACCTGTTCATTGGTTTGGGCGTAGCCATGGCCGATGGAAAGGGTCGGTCCGCTGCCGCTGGTCGGGCTGCAATCGGGGGTGATGTTGCCGGAGGTATAGGTTTTTCCATCCTGGTCGGTGACGGTAACCGCATAGGTATTGCTTTGCGAACCGGAGATGGTACTGGCGAAATTGGTTTGTTCGGAAAATCCGGTGCTCCAGTTGAACGTGAAAGGCGGCGTGCCGTTCCAGACCGCGCAGGTAATGTTCACGGCAACCGAGTCGGGTTGTATGGTATTGCAATCATAGGTAATACCGGCGATGAGGGACCCCGGGGTGCCGTCGCAGTCCGGCACAATGGGGTCGGGGGTATAAGTACAACCGTTGGCGTCGGTGATGGTCACATTGAAGGTGAAGGGCAGGGTAGCTGTCGTGGAGCTGACCTCGTCGGTTGTATCCCGTTTGCCGGTGTTCCATTCGAAGATAAAGGGCGCCTGTCCGCCCGACCAGACGATGGTGGACGCGGTGACTACCGTGGAGTCCGGAAAAATCTGGCAACTGTAGTTGCTGCCGGTCAGGAAATTGGGTTGGGCGGCCAGGACGAACAAACCGCGTGTGGTTTTGCCGTTCTGGTCAGTGACCGTGACCTGGTAAACACCCAGCGGGACACCGGAAATGTCCTGGGTGGTGTTGGCATAGCTGTCCGGGCCGGTCCAGGCATAGGCATACGGCACGCTTCCGCCGGTCGATTCGACATCGATATTGCCGGAGGTTGAGCTGCATAGCGCTGAAGGGGTTGCGCAGGCCGATGAGAATGCCGGATTGTTGAGCGAACTGCCGGTAGTGACGGCGCCGCTGAGCAACGCCGCCGAAATGAGCGCGCTCCCGGGATTGAGCGCGATGATTTCAACCGGCACGGGGTCGTCCGCAAAATCCACACCGGTTTCCTGGCCGGAATCGGAGGTGGCGTTGAAACAAATGGAGAACAGGACCGAGTCGTCGGCCAGATCGACCGGGTTGGCCTGGGATTCGTTCCATGAAAACCGCAATTCGCCGGGGGCCTGGGTGGCAAAGTTGTTGGCGGTGAGGTTGGGCAATCCCAGGTTGTCAGCATGGGTGTAGGTCAATACGTCGGCATCCCAGGTAATGGTGAACTGCATGCCGGCGATATCTGCGAACCCGCGGGCGGTGACGTCAAGACAAACTTCCGAGCCGGGCTGGGCCACCTCGGAACCGATCGACAGGGAGAAGCAATTGCTCCCGCCTTGCCCCCAGGTGTTTGAAAAGGCTGCAAAGGAGAAGATAATCGCTAGTAGAAAAGTTCTTTTCATGATTTTATTTTTAATGTTATGGGAATTATGATTTGAACGATACAAAAGTAGGCCCGCTGTTGGTCCTGGGAAAGTACATTATTTTTAAATTATAAATGTAAAATGTAAAATTTTGAATTTAAAACTTTGATAAACAGGGATATATGATTATTAATATAGATTTTTGTAAATTGGCGGGCTATTATCAGAATCAGAAAAATGGAAAAATCTCTGCTGGTGAGGAGCCTGAAGGGCCTTTCGGCCGCCGAATTGAGCAGATTCGGCGAATTTGTGCATTCTCCTTATTTCAATAAAAGAGAAGATCTGAACCGCCTTTGCGCCTGTTTGCTGGCTTTCGGACCCGCCTTTGAAGACCCGGGTCTGGAAAAGAAACAGTTTTACCGCACCGTATTCGGCAGCGCGGAATACCGGGAACTGCCGTTCAATAATCTTATTTCCGACCTGTTGAAATTGTTATACGAATTTGTCGCCCTCGAGGAGCTGTCCGGCAAGGAAAGCCTGAAAAAAGACCTTTTGCTGGGCGGCCTGCTGGAAAGGGATATGCCCCAACAGGCCGAGCGGCAGATCAAGAGCTGGAGCCTGGTGCAGGAAAAACGGCCCCATCGCAATTTCGATTACTACTACGGCGAATACCGCCGGTTCGAGCAACAGGATCGCCTCAACCTGGGTAAAGGCAAACGCGGGTACGACGAAAGCCTCCAGCAGGCCAGCGACCACCTCGACCGGTATTACGTAGCCAACAAGCTCCGCATCGCCTGCGACATGACCAGCCGCAACGCCGTCGTGCAGGCCGGATACGAATGCCACCACCTGGACCTGATCCAGAACATGGCCCTCCGGGACAGCAGCGGCCTGCAGGAAGACCCCGCTTTTCAGGTATACGCCAAAACGCTGGACATGCTGCGCGGCGCCGACAGCTCCCGGGATTTTCAGGAACTCAAACACCTCCTGATCGAAAAAGGCGGCCAATTCCCGCGGTGGGAGCTGCGGACCCTCTACAATTACGCCCTCAATTTTTGCGTTCGCCAGATCAATTCAGGCCGGACCGACTATTACCGCGAGATCTGGGATCTGTACCAGGCCCTGCTCAAGGAAAATATCCTCTTCACCGAAGGGCACCTGACGCAATGGACCTATATCAACATCATCACGGCCGGCATCCGGCTCCAGGAATACGACTGGACCGAAGCCTTCATCCATGCCTACAAGGACTATCTGCTGCCGGAGGAACAGTACAACGTCTATACCTACAACCTGGCCGCGCTGTACTTCGAACGCAAGGATTACGGGCTCGCGCTCCAAACCCTCCACGATGTGGAATTCACAGACGCCTTCTATCACCTCGCCGCCAAGATCATCCAGCTCAAGAGCTATTACGAGTTGGAAGAGACCGAAGCCTTTTTCTCCCTGGCAGAAGCCAGCCGCAAATTCCTGAGCCGCAACCGGCAGTTGTCCGAATACCAGAAACGCTCAAATGAGGCCTTCCTGCGCCTGGCCCGCCGCCTGTACGAGATCCGCCTCCGGTCCGGGCTGATGCCCCGGTCGGTTTTTGCCGCCCAGGTGGAGGGGTTCCGCAAAAAGCTGGATGAGGTCATGGCCGTAGCCAACAAAGACTGGCTCGAACAGGCTGCCGACCGGTTGATCCAACAAAAAAAGGGACCATCCGAAGCGCTTTCGCCTGAATAGTCCCTTCTCACAATTGTGATTCCAGTAGTTGGAATCCCCCCTCTTTGAGAAAATTTATTTTATATCGACGCATCCTCATGCGTCAGATCGTCGTAACCATTGCCGGCCGGAAGTTGTCCAATCCAACGCATCCCCCTCCGACCATCGGCGTTAAATCACCTCCCGATCACCAGCTTCAGCACCCTCGTCGTGCCGTCGTCTCCGGTTATGCGGACGAGGTACAAGCCCGGCGCCTGGTCGTTGAGCCGGAGCGCTGCCCGGGATTCGGAAGTCTTCAACCGGCGGACCAGCCTGCCGAATTCGTCTGTCACCTCAATCGTTGCGGAGTCCGATCCGCGGTTCAGGAAATGTTCCAGGTTCAGGGTTGCCTCGCCTGCCGTGGGGTTGGGCCATAGTTCCACCCTCGGTCGGCCGGCCTCGCTGAAAGCCGGATCGATGCCGTATTTTTGCTGGTTCGCGCCGTAGGGCGGGTCGATGACCACGTTGTCGAAAGTGGCGGTGACCACACTGTTGGAATTGGCTCCCGAAGCGATCAGGCCCACCTGGATGCAGGCATTCATCGGAACGGTAACCGCAAAGGCATAGGTCCACGTTACGCCGTTGACCGAGTGATAACCCTTGAAAAGGTTACCGGTCCGGACGATCCGGAGCCAGCGCGATCCGGGGGTGCTGATATACGACGGATAGGACGGACTGTTGTCGGCGTACCGCACAAACCGCTGCAATGCGTTGACCCCCTGGTAAACCAGCGCCACTTTTTTAGCGCCCGGGCTGGTGGTTTCGCGCATCACGATCCCGGCAAATCCCGGCAGCGTCAATCCGGCGATATGGGCGGTGATGGAACCGTCGCCGCAGATCTCCGTACCCACGTAAGCGCTTTCGTCATTGGTGACCCCCGGCGTGTAACAACCGTTTGCCATCAGGGTGAAGGTGCCGGAAGGACTGTCATAAGCAGCTTCGCTTCCGTCCGTACAGCCGATGCCGTCCGGAGATTGCGACCAACCGCACGGCAGGCCGGTCACGGTAATGTGGGAAACGCAATTTGCCGAATTTCCGGCCGCATCGGTCGCCGTGACGATCACGGGGATGACTTCGCCGAGATCTTCGCAGGAGACGGCCGGCAGACCGGCTTCCAGGCTTTCCACGCCGCAATTGTCGGAAGCGGCGGCCAGGCTACCCGCATCCAGCTCGAGGGCTGCTTCGCCGTTCAGGCTCACTGTTGCGTCAGTGCAGTTGATTACCGGATCGGTATTATCCGCCACGGTAATGGTTGCCGTACAGGTCGAACTGTTGCCGTTGGCATCGGTCACCGTGAGCGTCACCGTGTTTTCGCCGATATTTTCGCATTCGAATTTGACCAGGTTTGTCCCGAACGGAGCTTCTTCAGAGAGGCTGCAGGCGTCGTTTGAGCCGTTATTGAGTTCGTCCGGGGTGATTTCGAACTGGCCGTCCGCATCCAGGTAAACGGTCAGGTTCCGGCATAAGGCAACGGGCGGTGTGCGGTCTTCAACAGTGACAACGGCCGTGCAGGACGAACTGTTGTCCTTGATGTCGGTCACCGTGAGGGTTGCGGTATTGTTGCCGGTATCCGCACAACTGAAGGACTGCTGACTGAGAACTGCCGACTGGATTCCGCAGGCGTCATAAGAGCCGTTGTCCACTTCTTCCGGTTGCAGGGTATAGGCGCCTTCGCTGTCGAGCTGGATGGTGATATCCCGGCACAAAGCCGTCGGCGGGGTATTGTCCACCAATGCCGGGTCCTCATCGTCGGTATTGCCGTCGCAGTTGTTGTCGATGCCGTCGCAGACCTCAGTCGCTCCCGGGTTGATGGCCGGTTCGCCGTCATCGCAATCGAGGTCGGCGCCGGTCAGTTCTGCGGCCGTTTTGTAGCCGTTCGGGCGCAGGCATTGGGTGAGGGTTGCGCCGTCGGAATAGCCGTCGTTGTCGGCGTCCTTGTACCAGGTCTGGCCGGGTTTTTGGAGCGGGTCGTTGTCGTTGCAATCGGTGTTGTCGGCCACGTAGCCGGTGGGCTGGGAGCAGGCGTCCTGGGCAACGGCCGGGTTGCCGAAGCCGTCGTTGTCGCTATCCTGGTACCAGGTACTCAGCACGCCTTCATCGGTCTGGCTGTTGCAGTTGTTGTCGATCCCGTCGCAGATCTCGGTGGCTCCCGGGTTGATGGCCGGTTCGCCGTCATCGCAGTCGAGGTCGGCGCCGGTCAGTTCTGCGGCCGTTTTGTAGCCGTTCGGGCGGAGGCACTGGGTGAGGGTTGCGCCG
>WBZL01000874.1_pt1 | contig 33403 bp, 25 predicted proteins | sample 5204291 | NCBI WGS metagenome assembly WBZL01 (sample SAMN12344345, study PRJNA552823) | activated sludge metagenome | biome: Activated sludge suspended growth; feature: Nitrification reactor; material: Wastewater; isolation source: activated sludge from nitrification reactor of wastewater...
TGAATCACGGATCAGGTGATCACGGATGGTTTTCTAAAACCTATCCGTGATCACCTGATCCGTGATTCACAAAAACGTAATTTGTGACCGAGATGAGCACAACAATTCTCAATATGGAAACGAGCCCACGAACGGCGTTCCTTCAAACGCCCTCGCTGAACTCATAGGATGCCCATTAATGAACGCCGTTCGTGGCAAACTGAGAATTGCTGTCGTTACGATGCGCTATCTTCTTCTTGGGATTACAATGCCTGACCTTTTCCGGTGAGACATTTCGTCTCGTGCCTGAACTCTAGCCTAAAGATTTGGGGTTCTACCCGGAATACTATGAAAGAAACCGAAATTTTGAAGGTGGTGGGGGCTGTACAGCCCCCACCACCTTCAAAATTTCGAACACTTCACACCAAAAACGGTAGAGCCAGATTTGGAATTATGACTTCACTTACCCAACTATTTAAACAAGATTCTGTGCCTGAAAATCACCGCGCCAACTTTCTGCACCTGTATCTGGATATTGCCTGGTACGGGATTTTGAATGCGAGCGCGCTTTCGTTCATTTCCGTGTATCTCGTCCGCATTGGGGGGACGGCGTTTCAGTTGGGGTTGATGAGTGCAATTCCGGCAGTGCTGGCGATTGTGCTGGCGATCCCTTCCGGGTGGTGGTTGAGGAACCGGCCCGTTGACCGTACCACGTTTTGGGGAGCGGTGCTCTTCCGGGCATTTTATTTGTTGTGGGTTCCGTTACCGCTCTTGTTTTCCGACCCGGTGCAGATTTGGTTTGTGCTGGGCATCACGCTGGTGATGAGTGTGCCGGGGACGGTGTTGGCGGTGGGGTTCAACGCGCTGTTCGCGGACGCGGTCCCGCCGGAGTGGCGTGGGCAAGTCGTCGGGATTCGGAACGCGCTGTTGGCGGTGACGTTTATTGTGACTTCGTTGATCTGCGGGGTGATTTTGGAAAAGGTGGCATTTCCGTACAATTATCAGATTGTCTTCGCATTGGGATTTTTGGGGGCGGCGATGAGCACTTACCATCTGCATCGGGTTCGGCTGACCGGGGATACGCCCCGCCGCGTGGGCCGGACGCTGGGGGACCTGGCGATGCCGGGGGGCAACCGCGCGATGGGGGACGCGATCCGGCCTGGGGTGGGGTTGCGGTTTCTCACCCGGTTACGCTCCCTGCGCCCTCCCCGGTTCAGCATTTTGCGAGGGCCGTTCCGGGTGGTTTTGTTTGTGATGTTTGCCTTTCATTTGACACAATATCTGGCTATCCCCCTGTTTCCCATTTACTGGGTGGATCGAATTGGCTTGCCCGACCAGATTCTCAGTTTGGGGAATGCGTTATTTTATGGGACAGTGTTTATTGGTTCGACGCAACTGGCGCGTTTGATCGATAAATGGGGCAACCATCGCGTGACGGTGATTGGGGCGTTGATGATGGCGGCGTATCCGGGGTTGACGGCATTGACGCACGGGGTTGGGCTGTATTTGGTGACTTCGTGTGTGGGTGGGTTGGCGTGGTCGCTGGCTGGGGGGGCGATGGGCAATTATCTGCTGGACAAAATTCCCGCCGAGGAACGTCCGGGGTATCTGGCCTGGTACATGGTGGCGCTCAATGTGGCGGTTTTGCTGGGGTCGATGGTCGGGCCGCTGATCTCGCGCGGGGTGGGGCTGTCCGAGGCATTGGCGCTGATCGCAGTCGGACGGTTTTTCAGTGCCGCGGCGATCTGGTATTGGGGAAAGTGACAGTTTAAAAAAAAGCGGGGTGGGCGATATACATCGCCCACCCCGCTTTTTTTTGTAACCTCTAGGTTTACCAATCGAGTAGATTGAAAATTTCTTCCGGGGGTTGGATCGTGGTGGAAGCCCAGGTGGAGGTGTCCACCAAAAGCAAGGTGTCATCTTCGTTGATGACGACGAGGTGTTTGCCGTCCGCACTCCAGACAGGGCCGGTTCCGCCCACGTACATTTCTGGCCGTTTATTGAAGAGCGGGACGACGGGGACGACCCACACGCCCGGTTTCCCGGCGTCCATGTCGAAGGTGTTGAGGGCCACGTACATCCCATCCGAACTCCACACCCCCGCGGGGGTGAAGACGCCCATGCCCGACATTTGGTAGGGGTGAAACAGCGCGCCCATTTTCTCGTTCAGATCGAATACGCTTAACACGAAGGATTCCTGCCCGCCTAAATTGCCGTACGCGACCCAGGCCAGCATCTCCCCGGTCGGCGACCAGGAGGGACTGCTGAGAACGATGGCTTCGTTCACGCCGTAGTCGGACGGGAGGAAGGTCTCGCGGGTATCTGTATCCAGATGATAGAGCCACGCGGTTTGCCCATCCCCGTAGGCGACAGTGTGTTCGTCTGGGGAGACGGCGTACATGCCTGCGTTGTGTTCTTCGTCGAGGACACGGTAACCGCTCCCGTCAAGATTCAGCACGGTGAGGTATCCTGTGAAACCGGGATAGCCCTCATCGGTCTCGGTATAGGAGGTGAAAAAGATTTTGTCAGCAAAGAAACCGCCCGTTTGCGGCAGATTTTCGTATCGGTCGGGGGTGTTGGTCAGGTTACGGGTTTCCCCGGTCGCGCGGGTAGTGAGGAAAAGATCGTTGCCATCCCAGGTGAGGAGGGATTGTCCATCTGGGGAGAGTTGGGCTTCCTGCGTGGCGAACACCTGGACGGGAGTGCCGTCGGGGCCAATTTGCCAGAGGCCGGTTCCGCTCGTGTAGCTCAACCCGGCCAGGGGCAGATAGGGGGCGGAACTGATATTCGGGGTGATCCCGCACGCGGCGCTGATCACCTCCATGCCGAGGGTTTGTAACTGCTGGTAAATCTCCGGTGTCGGTTTATTTTGCCCCTTTCCGTTGAAGGTGATTTGCACGGTCATCTGATCCGCCGCGGCGGGATCAGACTGGGTGTATTCAAAGGCGCCGTATGCGCTGGCGAGGGTTTGCAGGGTTTGGAGTTGGGCGGGGGTCAGTTGGGAACGCGTTTCTTGAGAAAAGGCGCAGGAGCGATACGTGGTCAGGCCACTCAAAAACAAGCTGACGTCGTCACAAAATCCGGCAATGCCCCCCTCGACATGCAGGATGAACGTGGGAATTTCTCCGGTTGTGGGGATGCTGGAGGCGAGGAGCATTTGACGCCCCTCTTGATCGGCGTGGTATTCGTAAGTTTGTCCGTTGGCCTGTAAAACGATGCGGTAGCCGGGGGTGATGACTGCAAGGCAAGCGGTGTCGGTCAGGTTAATGCCGAGACAGCCGTCCGGCCATTCCACGGCTTCCATACTGACGAGGGTAATGGCGTCTTCGGCGATGCTCAGTTGTTGCGCCAGGGCCGCACGCGCGAGTTGGAAGATTTTGTCGTCTGCGGTTGAGGTCATCGGGGCCGCGGGGAGGAGCAAACTGCCGTCCTGGTTGGACCGGTATTCGTAACTTTGTCCGTTGACTTGCAAAATAATGCGGAAGCCGGGGACAATCGCATCTGTGCAGGCGGTGTCTTTATCGTCGATGCCGAGACAGCCATTCGGCCACTCCACCGCTTCGATAGTTTGAACGACGATGGTGTCGGCAGAGATACCGGTTTGCGCGGCGAGGGCTTCAATGGCCAGTTGCGCCACCGGGTGGATGGTTTCTTCTGGGGTGGTGGGTGTTGCTGGGAGGGGCGTCGCGATGGGATCAGTGTCCAGTTCGGTCGCGGGCAGGGTCGCACAGGCGGCCGCACCCACGAGAAGAAGGAGGGTGAGGATGATCATCATCCAGGGAGAGGTTTGTGTTTTCATCATTTTTTCCTTTATCTAAAAGACAGCCCCGCAAGGCTGTCTTCAGGTTTTTCGTAATTAACGGGATAGAAACCCAAATTTTGAAGGGGTTGGGGGGATGTGCATCCTCAAACCCCTTCAAAATTTGGACGCTTCCTGTTGGAAACAAAATAGCCGATTTTCACCGTGATGAATTATAGACGCAGGAAGGGGCTTGGAGGTTCCCACTATTCGGTAGGGGTGGGTTTGACTACCCGATAACAAAAAAGCCTCTTCGGAAACGAGGAGGCTTTTTGACATCAGGAAAATAGGCCCCCCCAGGGAAGTCTCGAAAAAAAAGGATGAAGGGGGGATGTCCATCCCCCCTTCATCCTTTTTTTTCGAGTTCTTCCCCATTAAGTGTGAGCAATTACTTCTTGTTTTCCCGGCGGGCTTTGAAATATTCAAACACTGCGGGCAACACCGAAATGACGATGATGGCAATCACCACCAACTCAAAATTGTCTTGCACAAACGGCAGGTTTCCAAAGAAATAGCCCATCAGCGTGAACAGCGGCACCCACAACAGGGCACCGAGCACATTGAACGTGATGAACTTCCCATACGTCATCGCCCCGACTCCGGCGACAAACGGGGCAAACGTCCGAATGATCGGAATAAACCGCGCCAGGATGATCGTCTTCCCCCCATATTTTTCGTAAAAAGCATGGGTTCGCTCCAAATGCTCTTTCTTCAAAAAGGGCAGTTTCTCCGAAAACACGCGTGGGCCAATATAATGCCCGATGGAATAATTGACCGAATCGCCAATGATCGCCGCCGCGGTGAGAACAATCACCAACAGGATCGGGTCGAGCGCCCCAGTGGTCGAAGCGAGTGCCCCCGCCGCAAAAATCAGCGAATCCCCCGGCAAAAACGGCGTCACCACCAACCCGGTTTCCGCAAAAATGATGGCGAACAAAATCACATACGTCCACACCCCAAACTGATTGATCAGGTTCGCCAACCCTTCATCCAGGTGCAGAATAAAATCCAAAAAATTCATGATAACTTCCATCAGTCTCTCCAAAAATTAGTATAGAGGGGCGATTATATCTTGCAATGCCCAGAGGGGAAACACAAGCCTTGTAGGTGATGAGGGGGAATTATGCCCCGAACGGGTCAGATGTCTCGTCCGGGATCACATCCACGGGCGGAGTCTCTTCGACCAACAGCGCTTCGCCCGGTTCGGACGGGGGGGACGTGTCCAAGTCAGCCTCCGCACCCCGCGCGGGGGCATGATCCTGCGCGAGCGTCTCGGTACTCGCGCGCGCCTGCAACGCCTCGCGTTGTAACTGCTGATTGATCACGATCAGCGCCACAAAACATCCCGCTCCCAAAAACAGCAAAACGCCCATCCCCACCGGCCCCCAGAACGGGGATACCAAATCCTGATCGGGGAGCGCGGCCACTGCCGTCATCACCGTACTTCCATTCCACAGGCCGTGAATGATCACGGCGACCAAAAAGCGTTTGAGCCAGGGCATCGGACTGCGCGTCTGCCAGGCCAGCGCAAAACCCCACCCCACCAACCCGGAATTGAAAATGTGAATCAAACTCGTCCCGGTGCGGGCGACCGCCAACAAAGCCCATTCCTCACCCGGAACCGCTTGCAACAAACTCTCGAACAGGCCAAACGCCGCCCCGCTCAACATCCCCGCCAAAAAACCACGGGCGGGCGTAAGCGTTTGTTTGTTCATAAACCACACCCCGATGGGTTTCAGAAATTCTTCCAACAACGGCGCAAATCCGGCCACGTACAACAGCCCGCTCACCAGCACCGAACGCCGCATGAGATATTTCTCCGCAAACGGCAAGAATAACGTGGGATCAATCTCGACGGAGGTTTGCAGAATCCGCAACAACCGTTGAATTTCTTCGGTGAACCCGGGCAGAGGCGACAACCAAACGATGAGGGCCACCGCGGCCACCACGCCCCCAATGAGTTCGACGAACAAAATGAGTCCCGGCCCCAGCGTCAACCCCAGGCTAAAAACCCCCCACGTGCTTTGCGGCGAAGAACTTTGTAAGTCTCGCCCGCCCAACGACAGATACCAGACCGCCGGAATACTCAACGCCAGCACATTCAGCGGGGGGAGGATCAACCACGCAATCGCAGGCGTGATCGCGACCGCGTACCCGATCGGGACGATCAGCACCATGCCCCAGATCAGCACCCCCGCATTTTTCCACGTTGCCCAGTATGGGACCCGGGCGAACCGATTCATCAACCGTAGAATCGCAAACCACGCGGACGGCAGAATCAACAAGCCAATCCAGGCTAACGCCGTCGCGATCAAAAAAGCCGAGGGATCAATTTGCCCCAACGACACCCCTTCACTAAATTGAAACGCCCCGCCCGCGAACATGTAAATCGCCATGCCCCATAACAGTAAAACGGCGAGACCGCTCCAGCCAAGTTGGAAGAGCGACCGCCAGTGAAGGGAGCGGGGAGGGAGGGCTTGTGTAGTTTCCATCTTAATGAACGTAGAACGTAGAGTGTAGAGCGTAGAACATCATTTCCGTTCTACGCTCTACGTTTATTTCTGTTCGATCGTAATCGTGAGGATTAAATCTCCCGGCGGGAGGTTGATGCCCTGCGAGGGGTCGCGCAAACTCAGGCTTTTGACCACGTCCATCCCTTCAACGACTTCGCCGAAGACGGTGTAGCCCCCGTTCAAGTGTGGGGTGGGGACCACCGTGATGAAGAATTGACTGCCGTTTGTGTCGGGGCCAGCGTTTGCCATCGCCAGTAATCCTTCGCGGTCAAACAGTTCGCCGGAATCTTCGTTTTTGAACGCGTAGCCTGGGCCACCGTATCCCGTTCCGGTGGGGTCCCCGGCCTGGGCCATAAAATCGGGCAGGACGCGGTGAAAGGTGCTGTTATCGAACCATCCCTGAGAGGCGAGAAAGATGAAGTTGTTCACCGCGAGGGGGGCGGTGTCGGCAAACAGTTGCACAACAATATCGCCTTTTTCCGTTTGGATGGTGGCGAAATATTGGCGGGCGGGGTCAATGATCATGGGCGGGCATTGGGGGTATTGGCGGTTTTGCAGGGCATACAGTTTGATGACGATGCTCAGATTGCCGGCATCGACAGGCCCGTCATAAATCCGTCCATTGATCAACAAAAAGGGGGTGCCGGGGATGTTAATTTCTACCCCGTCCGCGAAGGCCTGTGCGGGAAGGGCGACCAACTCAGCACTGAGCAGGGCCTCCGAAAATTCGCTGGCATTCAACCCGATTTCGGACGCACGGTCATTGAGCCAGGTCTGGAAATCTTGGGGGCTGAGGGCGGCCCATTCGACCTGACGTTGGAAGAGGGCATCGTGCATTTCCCAAAATTTCCCCTGTTGCCCGGCGGCTTCGGTGGCCTGCATGGCGAGCGCGGCTTTGTCATTCGTATTGATTTGGGGATAATGCCGGAAAACCACGCGTAAATCGTTCGGGAATTCTTGTTCGAGCAGGGTGAATACCTGCGCCAATTGTCCACAACCCGTGCATTGGAAATCGGAATAAACGGTAATGGTCACTGCCGCTTCGGCGGGGCCGCGTGTCCAATCCTGGTCGCTGACCGCGGGGAACAAGGAGGCGGTCGTGGGGTCTGCTTGGGGCAGGAGGGTGGAAACGGTACAGCCCTCCATCGAGGTTTCCCCGGCGATGGGTTCAAAGGGGGAGGTGTTCGAGGTATCCACTGGCTCGCGCACGGCGGTGGGCTGGACGGTGGGTTCGGGCACTGTTAAATCGGTTTCGCCCGCGGATGCCTGAGTAGGGGAAGTGGTCGGGGTCTGCGTCCCGCTACAACCCGCAAACAGGGTGGCGAATAGAAGGGTCAACAGAATAAAGAGGAAGGTGGTTTTTTTCATAGCGTGTCCTCGCTTGGTTGGAGTCTCGTCCCTGGTGGAGGGGGGAGTTTTTAGCATAGGGGGCATTTTACCAGTAATCAAAAAGATGAGCCTTAATGCTGGATTACTCTACATGCAGAGGGTGAATCACGGATGAGGGGATCACGGATAATTTTATTGATTTATCCGTGATCCCCTCATCCGTGATTCAAATTACATCTCTAGCGCGGTAAAACCCGTTTCCGGCCTCGTCAGGTCAGTATGCTATAATTCCGCCCGTTGTGATGAGGCCCCATGACTGACCGCACCAATGATCAATGGCTGGCTGACTTGCGAAGTCAGGACCAACCCCAGGCGCTCGCAGACTTGCGGGAACTGTTGTTGCGCGGATTGCGTGCGGCCCTCGCCAACCGGATCAATCGCGACCTCGATCATGTCATTGAAGATTTCGTACAGGATGGGCTGATCAAGATTATGGACAATCTTGACACATTCCGGGGGGAGAGTCGGTTCACCACCTGGGCGCAAAAGATTGCCGTCAATTCCGCCTTCACGGAACTGCGTCGCCGCCGCTGGCAAGATTTATCCTTGCAAGAAATGGTGGAGGATCAGGATGGGAACGAGTTCACCCCCGCCATTTTGACCGATCCCGAGGCGACCCCGGAAGAACAATCCACGCGCCGCGCCATGCTGGAATTTGTCCAAAAGATGATTGATGAAGAATTGACGGACCGTCAGCGGAAAGCGATCATCGCCGTGGTCTTCAACGGGAGGCCGATGGATGAAGTGGCCCAACGCATGAATACCAATCGCAATGCCCTGTATAAACTGATCTTCGATGCGCGCCAGAACCTTCAGCGGAAAATGACCGAAAACGGGTTTACACCGCAGGACGTTTTGGCGGCTTTTGATTAAGGCTGGATACACCCAAAACATGTGCGCTCTCGATAAACCCCTCCCCTTTGTAAGAGCCAACTCCCTGGCAACGTCTAGAACTGCACACCGAAATGCACCTCCCAAGTGAACCCATTCCATGACTCAACCCGACCCATCCGCACCTTCGGAAGCTCCCCCCTTTGAGGCTTGTATGTTGAATGTCCATCAATTGAAAAGACTTGTCCGCACACTGGTCGTTGTCCGGCACGACGAATTGACTTGTGATATTTGTTTTCAGGAATTAGACCGTTTTGTCGAGTTATCCCTTGCGGGCAAAGATGTAACCGAAGCGATGCCGTTGGTGCAATCTCATCTGCAAATTTGTACAGATTGCGGTGAAGAATTCCAGGCTTTGTTGGAAGCGCTCAAAGCGATGGAGTAAAAATTCCCTTGAATTCCACGACATTTTCGGGGAAATGTAGTTACTCACACTTGAGAGGAGTAGTCTCGAAAAAAAAGGAATGTGAGTAAATACGGGGAAATTGTAGGAACTCATCAAAACGTTCGCGACCCCAAACGCTCAACCTCCCAAACCTGGGAGGTTTTTTGCTTAACGGTATAATACGCCGCATGTCTGAAGAAACCTTAAACGAAACACAACCCATGCAAACCAGTGTGTCGTCTGCCGGGGAAACCATGCCCACCCGTGTGGGAGGTGGAAATCCCCCGTCCGAACCGGACACCAATGCCTCCCAAACGCCAAAACCCGCCCCCAAACGGCGTTTCCGCTGGATCGGGATCGTCCTCCTGGCCTGGCTTCTGTTGTTCGGTGTTGCCGCCCTCACCGGATATTGGGGATACAACGAAGGCATTGCCGAACGCGTGGACATCCAGGCCACCGACGCGGTCACAAAACTGGACGAACAATATAATTTGGCTTTGGAAAATTATGCCAAAGGTGAATACGAACTGGCTCGCCAACGCCTCCAATTCATCATCGAACAAAACCCCAACTACGAAAAAGCCATTTATTTATTGGGGGAAACCCTCGCCGTGATGGGGGCCACCGCAACGCCCACCGCCGTGATTCCCACCGCAACCCCCACCTTAACCCCCACGCCCGATTTGCGCGCCGTCGAAGAAATCTTCACCTCCGCCCGCACCGCAATGGAAGCGCAAGAGTGGGATACCGCCATTTCCACCCTCCTTGCCTTGCGGCAAAAAGACCCGGCTTTTCACGCCGCCGATGTCGATTCCCTGCTGTACGTTGCCTTCCGTTATCGCGGCGTCTTCAAAATTCTCAACACCGGTCAGCTTGAAAGTGGCTTGTTAGATTTATCGCAGGCGGAACTGTTCGGGCCATTGGATGTGGAAGCGCAAAACTTCGGCAATTCTGCGAAACTGTTTGGGATCGGCGTCAGCTTTTGGGAAGTGGATTGGGCACAAGCGGCGTACTACTTCGGGCAAGTGGCGCCGTACTTCCCCAACATGCACAACGGCGATAACTGGTACGCTTCGGACCGGTTTGTTGAAGCGATGCAACACTATATCGATCAACTCGTCGCCGCCGAAAATTTTTGTGAAGCCCAAATTCAAATGCAAGCCCTGCGCGATTTCCGCGACGATTCGCTCTTTGAACCTACACAAGTCTGGCTCGACAACCAATGTTCAGGGAATTCCAATGAAGGGAATAATAACGATGAGGATGAGGAGGAAAGTGAACCGGAAGCGACCCCCATTCCCCCGGAGGCCACCCCCATCCCGGAGGCCACCACCCCTGTCGTCGAATCGACCCCCGTTCCCGCCGAAACCCCAACCCCGTGACCGTACCCGCCTGGGCATTAACCCTTTCTTATTGGCTTCACATGCTCGCCACTGTCGCGTGGTTGGGGGGGCTGTCCGCGGTCGTGCTGGTCGTCATTCCCGCCGCGCGGCACCTTGATGATCTGGAACGGCAAGCGATGATGCTCGAAAATGCCCAACGTCGTCTCGACCCCATCGGTTGGTTTTGTCTCGCCTTGTTGACCGGCACTGGCCTCATTCAGATGAGTGCCAGTCCGGAGTACGAAGGCTTTTTGGCCGTCACCAATCAGTGGGCGGTGGCGATCCTGCTCAAACACATTCTCTTTTTCGGGATGGCCGGGATCAGTGCCTATTTGACCTGGTTTAGTCTCCCCGAACTGAATCGGGCGGCCTTAAGACAATCTTTGAGAAAAGAAGTCCCAAACTTGTCGGCCCTTCAAAACCGCAATTTGCTTCTTTTGCGTCTCAATTTGCTTTTGGGGATCATCATTCTGGCTTTAACCGCGTTGGCACGAGCCTCTGTTTAATTCGCATGTTAAAACGGGCGCTATCGGAATAACCGATAGCGCCAAAAGTCTCTTCGGTTGTTGTGGGGAATGAATGCCGAATCTCCCAATCAAACTTTTTTCGACAGCAAGGTTAAGTGCTTTTTTTTGTTCTTTCTTTTAACAAAAAAGCATATAATTATCTCAACACGGTAACGTCTCAGGCTTAAAGAGGCAGTTCCCCGAAAAAAAAGGTGGGCGGGAACCCAAATTTTAAGAGATAAGGAGTTGATCATCCCCATTTCTTCAAAATCCAACCTCTTTCCTGTTCAAAACGGATGAACCTACGTCAAGTGTCTATGTCCAATCAACGAATATCAACCCTATGAGACCCCCCAACGGGGAAAGGAGAATTGTAATGAAGAAACTTCTCTGGATGACGATCAGTCTGATTTCAGGTATTTTGCTGGTCTCGCTTTTTGTCGCAATGGCGGCTCCCTCGGCGTTCGCGGCTCCTCCGCTCCAAACGGGGGGCGCGGACCCCGAGCCTGCGGTGAACACGCCCCTCGTCGGCACGGGCGTCACCCCGGAGGCGGTCCTCGCCACGCTCGAACCAGCGTGGAACTCCTCTAGTACAGACTTTACGAACCAACTTGCCTGGGGCGATTACGATCAAGATGGTGATCTAGACCTCCTCACCGGAAACTCCGGGGATAACCGCCTGTATCAAAACGACGGCAATCCCACCAACCCCACCCTGACCGAAATCGATACCCTCGTCTGTCAGAACACCGCCTCCGACACCACCCAATCCATCGAGTGGGGTGACTACGATCAAGATGGCGACCTCGACATCGTCATCGGCAACTCGAACAACCGCAACTGTGTCCTGCAAAACAACGGGGGCACGTTCGACCTCGCGTGGTTGGCCGATGTCATCCTCGACACCCGCAGTGTGTCCTTTGCCGGATGGGAATTCAATAACGAGTTCAATATGTATCTCGCTGTCGGCAATGGTAGTGAACCCACCAACATCTACCGTTTCGAGGGCGGCACCTTCGACCTGTGGTGGACCGAAACCACCGTGTTTGCCACCAATGTCGTCGCCTGGGGCGATTATGACAATGACGGCGACCCCGACCTCGTCCTCGGCAACTTCGGCCAGCCCAACCGCCTCTATCGCAACGACCTCACCACCCTCACCTTTGTCGGGAACTTGCCGGGCACGCTCAACACCCGCGACCTCGCCTGGGGCGATATGAACGGCGATGGTTATCTCGACCTCGCACAGGGCAACGGTCAATCGCTCGGAAACTCCGATACCGCCCGGGTCTATTGCAACAGCGGTTCCCCTGGTTTCACCTTTAGCGAATGTTGGGAGGCCGCCGAGTCCGTTTCCACCTTTAGCGTCGCCTGGGGCGATTACGAAGGGGATGGCGACCTCGACCTCGCTCTGTCCAGCGAAGAGGACGGCGTCACCCGCATCTATGAAAATGACGGCACCACTCTCGGCACCGACCCTGTGTGGGATGCCGATGACGACACCGCTAACAGCCGCTCCGTGGCCTGGGCCGATTGGAACGGGGATGGCGACCTCGAATTTACGGTAGGCTACTTTGGCGGCGCAACCCAAATCTACGAAAATATGGCGGGCGTCTTCCAATCCACCAGCTATGGTTCGTCTGCCTATGATGCCCGCAGTGTGGCTTGGGGCGATTTCGACAGCGATGGGGATTTTGACCTCGCCGTGGGCAATTCCAGTTCCGCCCCCTCGCTGGTGTACGAAAACATAGATGGCGTGTTATCCCTTGCCTTTACCGCTCCCTTTGCGGAAAACACCCGCAATGTGGCTTGGGGTGACTATGATGGGGATGGCGACCTGGACCTCGCCCTCGGTAACGGCGCGACCGGCACCGGGCAAGCCAATCGTCTGTACGAGAATGTGAATGGCAATCTGGTCAACAGCCCCGATTTCTTTGACTCGTCTCCCTCCAACACCTACGCAGTCGCTTGGGGGGATTTTGACGGGGATGGGGACCTTGATCTCGCCACCGGAAATTACGAAGCGTTCCAACCCGTGCTCATCCACCGCAACGATGGCGGCGTTTTCACCACGACGCTTTCGGTGGGCGGAACCGCTTCTGATCTCACCCTCAGCCTCGCGGCGGGGGATTTCGATCAGGATTACGATCTCGACCTCGTCCTCGGCAACGACAACGGCCCCGAACGGGTGCTGATCAACGATGGCAGTGGCAACTTCACCATCCAAACCTTGCCCGAACCCACCGGAGCCTGTTTCATCTCCCCCGGGAGTGACACGTGGAGTGTTGCGTGGGCGGACTATGATGGGGATGGCGACCTCGACATCGCCGCCGGGCACGCCGGGTTCACCGGGTGTATTCAGGTGATCGAGAGTGCGTTTGTTGCCGGGGCGTGGACGTTCAATACCGTGTATCAATCCACCGATACCTCGCTGGATGTGCGCTCGGTCGTTTGGGGGGATTGGGATGGCGATGGCGACTTGGACCTCGCGGCCGGGATCAGTGGCTCGTTCGGGCGGCGCAACCGCATTTATCGGAATGACAACGGCGTGTTCACCCTCGCGTGGACCGCGCCCACCGCGGAAGCCGATACCACGCGTGGCCTCGCCTGGGGAGATGCGGACGGGGATGGCGATCTCGATCTCGCCACCGCCAACGCGCTGACCCCCACCAACCCGGGACGACTTTATTACAACAACTGGAAACATGGTTGGGATACCTCCGACCTGCCCAACGACGCCATCCGCGCGGAACTTTTACGCCCGGACGGGATGGGCGATGCTTACTTCTATTCCTCTGCCCAAATCCAGGGCCAATCCATTTTGTACGTGCCGTTTTACCTCTCCGACGACGAGGGTGACCGTGCCTACAAGCTGGAATTTCAGGTTTCTTGGGATGGGGGCGGAAGTTGGGAACCGGCTTGCGAGGTCGGTGAAGATTGCACCGCGCCAAGTGGGGTGTGGACCAACACACCCACCCAGCCGAACGGGGAGAAAACTCTATACACCTTCGCCTGGAATGCCTTGTATCATTTGCTGGCGCATCAAGAATTGACCCTCGATTACGACAACAATGCGTTTGTTGCGTCCGACCAAAGCGAAGAAGAGATGGACGTGGCCTTCCGCGTGGTTCCGTACTCCAACCCTTACCACGGCGGCCTGATTCAGCGCCCCGAATTTGGGAGTTCGTCCACCCTCTCGCGCGTGGACATGCGCCCGGAATGGGCCGCGGCTAAGTTCAACGTGCCCGAACACGGCATCCCGGGCCAGTTCATGGAATATACCGTGCTGATCACCCAAACCGATCACGGGATGCCCCCGGCTTACCTCATCGATGAGGTTCCCGATTTTATGGAGTTGGTTGGCTTCCCCTCCTCTAGTGATGGCTTTATTACCACCACTCAAGGGGTGATCACCTGGACAAACTTCCTCTGGTTTGGCGAACTGTTCCCGTGGGGCCAACGCGTCCAGACTACCGACGCGGTGGATTATCCGCAAACGATGACGTTCAGTTACAACACGTTCATCACCCGCCCGCTTACGAATGGCCTCGTGATCACGAACACGGCGCTTATTTTTGACGGCCTGCACGAACCGTTCCCCATCACCAACACCTTCACCATCAGTTCTTCGCCCATCTTGACGGAGTCCTGGAAACTGGTCAACGACCAGCCCGAAAACTTCGCCGTTCCCGGTGAGACGATGACGTACACCATCGTCCTGACCAACACTGGCACCGAGAACGCCTACGTCGTCACGATGACGGATGTGATTCCCGCCGAAGTGGAATGGGGGGGCAACCTGTCCGCCAGCAGTGGGAGTGCGAGTTTTGCCGACGGTACGGTGACGTGGTTGGGCGATGTGCGGGTGTTTGAACCTGTGTTTATCACCTTTACCGTCAACGTCGATGATCCGCAAGTGGGCACGTACTTCACAAATACGTTTGAGATTCGGGACAGCTCCATCATCACCCCGTTTGTCTCGACGCCTGTCACCACCACGGTCCTCGCGCCGAATTTCCTGCCCTCGTATAAAACCGCCACCACGAACACGGTGGAACTCGGTGATGTGCTGACTTACACTATCGTCCTTGAAAATATCGGCCTGACCGATGCCTACTCGGTGACATTGACCGATCCCATGCCGGGAGCGAGCGCCTACATCTCCGACAGCTTCCAGGCCTCCAGCGGGGCGGGCGGGTACAATCCCGAGACGGGTGCCATCGAATGGAGCAGTCCCCTGATCGAGACCGATGAAACGGTCGTTCTCTCCTTCGCTGTCGTGGTGGATTTGCCCGATCTGCCCACCAGCCCCATCCTGACCAATACCGCCACCCTGGAAGACCCGGTGAGTGGTGTGTACACCCTCGTCCACACTGCAACTGTGAACTTGCCGGACTTTGACGCGTCGTATAAGACCGGGTCCGCCGAGGAGGTCGCGTTGGGCGACGTGTTGACCTATACGATTTGGCTGGAAAACCAGGGGGGACGTTCCCCGATCACGACGCTGACCGATACCATTCCGGTGGGGAGTGCGTACATTTCGGGGACGTTCAGTGCCACCGCGGGGGTCGGGGGCTACTTCACGGAGACGGAGGGGATTGCGTGGAGCGGGGATGTCGCGGGCGGTGAGGTGATTACGTTGACGTTTGCCATCACCGTCGGTGCCCCGATCACCATCCCGTACGATGTGATCACGAATACCGCCTTTTTGGTGGATGCGGTTGGGGTGGAATATGTGTTGGTGGATACCGCGCAGATCCTCCCGCCCGATCTGTCTTCTTCTTCCAAAACTGGGACCCCGAACCTGATCGAGTTGGGCGATCTGCTCACGTACACGATCACGATCAACAATACCGGGGCGAACGCGCTCGGCATCACGATGACGGACCCGATCACGGTCGGGTTGGAATACGCGGAGGGCAGTTTCACAAGCACGGTCGGGACGGGCGGGTTCAATCCGTTGACCGGGGCGATCAACTGGACGGGCGACCTGGGGACCGGGGAAACGGCGCAGGTGCAGTTCACCGTGTTGGCAGAGTGTCCCCTCACTGGAACGATGTTCACAAACCACGCGTGGATCGTGGACCCGCTGGGGGTGGAGACGCCCGTTTCGACGGAAACGACCGTGTTTATGCCTGATCTGTCCAGTTCCAGCATTTCGGCGGACCTGACCGCGGCCCGACCGGGGGCGTTGTTGACCTATCAAATCACCGTGCGGAATACGGGCGGGAACGCGCCTTTTGCCAGTTTCGCCACCCTGCCGCTCGTGGGGCAAACCTACGTAGACAGTTCCGCCACGCTGGGCGAGGTGATGTACGACTCGGTGAATAAGGTGGTGAACTGGACGGGCAATCTGCCAACGGGGGCGGAGGCAGTGGTGACCCTTGAGGTCTTGGTGGGGAATACCACCGCCGGGGTTTCGCTGTCGGTCTTGTTGAATACCGGGTGCGCGACCACGCCGTTGGACATCTTTGTGCCCAGTGGGGCGATTTATCTGCCCATTGTGCGACGGCAATAAAGTCTTTTGAACCAGTGTATATATGGAGAACGGCGTTGCGAGAGCAACGCCGTTCTCCATATATAGCGCGTTTTTGAGGTGCGGATGGGCTAATTTTCTCGCCGATCAACGATTAGGGGATCGCCAAGATCTGCTGGGGGTTGAACCCTCGGCCACGCTACGAGTAATTAAAGGTGGGGTGGACTTGCCAGAGTATTGACCAAACGAAACATCTCTCCGCAAGTCCGCCCCATGAACATTTCCAAATTGATCTAACAATCCGCTTTCGGCCCGCCGGGGGTTGAACCCCTACCAAACGACGCCGAATAAATCCGGCTTTTTTAGCCCGGTTCAGCGGGCGGGGATTGTTAGAATCATTTCAATCGTTCACGATTCATTCGTAGTGGCCCCCGCCCACAAGGGGCTAAACTACGTGAACCCGAGAGCTACTGAATCGGGATCAGCCTTTTGAACCATGCCTCCAAAATTCCTCGCCACTCTCCTTCGACTCATCGTTTTCTTTTTTTGCTGGTTGGCCGTGACCGGATGTCGCCCGACTCCCGCTTCTCCCACGGCGGTCGTTTTTTCGCCCACCCCTCGCCCGACCCTGCTCCCAACATTTACTCCCGAACCCTCGTTGTACACCTCCTGGAAAGGCATCCAGCCGGGGCAAACCACCGCAGAGCAAACCCTGGCATTGTTGGGAAAGCCTGACCGCACGGCAGAAACACCCCCCTTTTTAGCCTATTATTACGATGACCATGCGGAATGGGGTTGGAGACGGATCGAAATCTGGTTTGAACCAGTGAATGATCAATGGTTGGTCTCAGGGGTATTCTTCACATGGACGTACTCAGATCAATACATGTCACTTGTCTCTACCCAGGTCCTCCCGTTACTTCTTGAATATGGTCGCCCAACGAAGGTAACCTGGGGAAAAAATCCCAGAGTGAGATATTGGATCTGGGCTGAAGCAGGCGTAGCCGCTGAGGTCTCTTCCACGCTCAGCGATGTTACGGGGGTGGGATGGGATAAGACTGGCTACAGTGAGCTACTCCTCTTTAACCCGATGGAACTGGAACAATTCCTGGAAACCGATTGGCCATGGCCGCAAGATTCACATGGGTTTTCCTTAAAAAATCTATACCCAGAAGGAGAAGCAACTCGCGCTGACACCCTCCCAGAAGACCCGTATGACTGGACGACGATGCCGACGCCGTAGCCTCCCTATTTCCCCGCCACCGCCTCCTGCAACGCCTCAAACGAAGTAGTGGCCCCCGCCCACAAGGGGCTAAACTACGTGAATCCGAGAGCTTGTGAATCGGGACCTGCTTTTTGAACTATGCCTCCAAAATACCTCTCCTCCTTGCTTCGACTTATCGTTTTCTTTTTTTGCTGGTTGGCCGTGACCGGATGTCGCCCGACTCCCGCTTCTCCCACGGCGGTCGTTTTTCCGCCGACCCCTCACCCAACCTTTACCCCCGAACCCTCGTTGTACACCTCCTGGAAAGGCGTCCAGCCGGGGCAAACCACTGCGGAGCAAACTCTGTTGCTGTTGGGAAAGCCTGACCGCATGGAAGAAACACCTCCCTTTTTGATCTATGGCTATGATGACCATGCGGAATGGGGCTGGCAACTGATCGAAATCTGGTTTGAACGAGCGAATGATCAATGGCTGGTTTCAGGGGTATTTTTCACCATACCCTACATAGACCGGGGCTTGTCATTCATCTCAAACCAAGCATTCACCTTACTCCTTGAATATGATCGCCCAACGAAGGTGACATGGGGGAAAAAATCTTTTGCTAGGTATTGGATCTGGACTGAAGCAGGTGTGGCAGTTGAGGTCTCTTCCACCCTCAGCGATGTGACGGGGGTGGGGTGGGACAAAGCGGGTTACAGTGAACTGCTTCTCTTCAACCCGATGGAGTTGGAACAATTCTTGGAAACTGATTGGCCATGGCCATTAGGGTCATCAGGGTTTTCCCTGCAAAATCTATTCCCAGAGGGAAAAGGAATTCACGCCGATACCCGACCAGAAGACCCGTATGACTGGACAACCATGCCGACGCCGTAATGCTCCTGCCGCCCCTACTCCCCTCCCCCCACCGCCTCCTGCAACGCCTCAAACGAAGACATCCACGCAATCGTTTGGAGAAACTCCGTCAGGGTGGCGCTTTGGGCGCGGAGGGTGCGGACGGCTTCCCCGACCGGATCGGTTCCCGCGGCCCCGCCGGGGCTGTCCGCGTATGCGCCGTAAAAGGCAAAGTAGGCCTGGTTGAGTTTGCGGATGCGGTAGCCGTTGTCCCACAGGAACAGGCGGCGCAGTTCCATGTACTGTTCGGCGTCTTCGATTTTCCCGGCGGCGAGTAAAGCGTCGGCGTTGACACGGGTTTCGCGCATTTCGGCGTTAAAGTCGAAGGTGTCTTGCGCCCGGGGTTTGGCGAACACGCCTGGGCGGGTGAACACGGTGGGGATCACGGGCGTCTGAGCGGCGAGTAATTCGGGGTAAAACCGGGCGATGACCGCATTGCCGATTTCTTTGCCCGCGAGACTGGCCGCGGTTTCGTTCATTGTGCGGAGTTCGGGCGATTTTAGGTAACTGACCCCCAGCGGACGCAGGGTGAAATAGTTGTGAATCCACTCGTGGGCGATCACCTCGGAAAGCCAGGTGAGGTTGCTCGTTTGGGCGATCATCGTCGGGTACGTGCCCACCCCACCAATCGGTACGACGAGGGAGGAGACTCCGAGGGCGTCCGTGACCTTCGCTTCCAGCACCACCTGCTCGTCCAGGGTGATGTCCGGGGAGATGGAGATGTTTTGGTCCTGGCGGATGATGTCGCGAGGGGAGATGATCAGGGCGTGGGGAATGGCGGTGCTGTGGTACAGCGTGGGGGGGAAGGTCTGCCCGCCGACGGTGAGGTTCAATTCGTCTAAAATGATCCCCACCTGGTTTTGCAGGATGGTCTCGGCGAGCGGCCCGAGTTGGGATCGTTGCTCGTACAACGCCGCCAAGTCCGCACGGAGGTCTGCGGAGGCGGTTTCGGGGTCGGTCACGTTGGGGTCGGCGAACAGGGTGGCGAGTTCCCCCTCTTTTTGTTGGATGTTCCGAATCAGGTCAATGTAAGCGAGCACGTGTTGGGCGTTGTTCGGATCGGGCAGGTAAGTGTTTGTGCCCAGGGCAAACTGCTCAAATTTCAGGAAGGCGGCGTCCACCGACCAGGCGATGTAGTCAAATTCGAGGGTGCGGGTGAAGGCGCGCACCTGTTCGAGGCTGTCTCCGGGCGGGAGAACGCTCTTGCCGAGGAGGAAGATCAGGATGATAAACGTGCGCGTCAGGTCAACGAGGCGGATGGGGTTGAGTTTCTCTGGAGACATGGCGGGGATTTTACCATGTCGAGGGGCGTGCTATAATCGCCGAACGGGTATTTCACACCCCATCCTTTATTTTCCAAGAGGCACACATGAATTTTTTGATCACCGGGGCGGCTGGATTTTTGGGGTCGGCGCTGGCCCGACAACTGGTGCGGGAAGGACAAACCGTGCGCGGCATCGATGATTTTTCGAGCGGTGACCCGCAAACCGTGCCCGGGATGTTGTTTACGCGGGGGGATGTGAACGACCGTCCCAAACTTTGGACCCTCTTGCAGGATGTGGATTGTGTCTATCACCTGGCCGCGCGGGTGTTCGTGTCCGAATCGGTGCTGTACCCGCGCGAGTACAACGCCACCAACGTCGGCGGCACGGTGAGCCTGATGGAGGCGATGCGGGATGTGGGCGTGCGCCGCGTGGTGTTCATCTCGTCGGGGGCGGTGTACGGTGATCAACAACGCCAACCCCTCCGGGAGGATTACGCGCCCGATCCGCGGTCCCCTTACGCGGTGTCCAAACTCGCCGCCGAATACTACGTCCGCACGATTGGTGCGCTGTGGGGGATCGAGACCGTGTGCCTGCGGGTGTTCAACGCCTACGGCCCCGGTCAGCATCTCCCCCCCTCGCACCCGCCGGTGATCCCGAACATGCTCCGGCAAGCGAAAGGGCAGGGCACCCTCGTCGTCCACGGCGAAGGCCGCCAATCCCGCGATTTTGTCTTCGTGGATGATGTCGTCCGGGCGATGGTGGCCGCGGCCACGTCCCCCAATGTGGATCGCACCATCATCAACGTCGGCAGTGGCACGGAGGTCAGTGTGCGTGACCTCGCGCGGCTCGTGCTAAAAGTGACTCATAGCAAAGCCGAAGTCGTGTACACCTCCCGCGTCGAAACCGGCGTCTCCCGCATGTGTGCGGACTTGACTCTCGCCAAAGAAAAACTCAACTACACCCCCCGCGTCGGCCTCGCCGAAGGTCTCGCCCTCACCCTCGCCCGCGACCCCAGGTACGGAGACCGAGCGTGAGGCGTAATGCGTAACGAGTAATAAGTAACGAGTAAATGACAAATTTCATTACTCATTACTTTATTCCGCCTCCCACACACCAACCACTAACCACTGACCACTGAATACTGAATACTGATGTACCCCCTCCTCCGCCCTCTCCTCTTCCGCCTCGACCCCGAACGTGCCCACACGCTCACCCTTCACGCGTTACGCTTCACAGGCCAATTTGCCCCCCTGCGTTTTCTCGTGGCGAAATATTTTGAAGCGCCCCCCAAACCGGTGACCGCGTTCGGCTTGACGTTCCGCAACCCGGTCGGATTAGCCGCCGGATATGACAAAGATGGCCTGGGAGCGCGGGGGTTAGCCACCCTGGGCTTTAGCCACCTCGAACTGGGCACCGTCACCCCCCGTCCCCAACCGGGCAACCCCAAACCCCGCGTCTTCCGCCTCCCCGAAGACCGCGCCGTCATCAACCGGATGGGTTTCCCCGGCCTCGGCGCAGACTTCCTCCACAAACAACTTTCTTCCCTCCGCCTTCATCCTTCTGCCTTCATCCTTGGCATCAACCTCGGCAAAAACAAAGACACCCCCAACGAAGACGCCGCCCGCGACTACCTGACCCTCTACGACCAATTCGCCCCCCTCGCCGATTACCTCGCGATCAACGTCAGTTCCCCCAACACCGTCGGCCTCCGTCGTTTGCAAGCGCGCGACGCCCTCGAAGGATTGCTGGGACAGTTGGCGGAGAAGCGAGTGAGCGAGTCGGCGAGTCGGCGAGTCAGCGAGTCAACGATTCAGCAAACCAACAAACTAGCAACCCAACAAACCGATCACTCTTCCCCCCCTCTCCTCGTCAAACTCGCTCCCGACCTCACCGATGACGAGCTGGACGATGCCCTCGCCGCGATCACCCGCACGGGCATGGATGGCGTCATCGCCACGAACACCACCCTGCGCCGCGAAAACCTTCGCTCGCCCCGCGCGGGGGAAACCGGCGGCCTGTCCGGGGCACCGCTCACCGCGCTGAGTACGGACATCATTCGGAAAATCCACACCCGCACGGAGGGCCGCCTCCCCATCATCGGCGCGGGCGGGATCATCTCCCCGGACGATGCCAAAGCCAAACTCGACGCGGGCGCCGTTCTCGTGCAGGTGTACACGGGCCTGATTTACGCCGGGCCGGGGTTGGTGAAGGCGATTGTGAAGAGCTTGTAACATGAAATTATTAAAATCTTCTTTCAAAGACTATTTCTTCATCATCCTGGGAACCCTCATCCAGGCCATCGCCATTCGCCTGTTCTTCATTCCGGCGAACCTGGCGAGTGGGGGGGTGGGCGGCATTGCCCAACTGATCAACTTTTATACCGGGTGGCCGATTGGGTTGATGGTCTTCATCGGGAACGTCCCCCTCTTTGGGCTGGGGTGGCGGCAATTGGGCGGGCGACGGTTCGCGGTGCGGACCGCGGTGGCGATTGTCTCGTACTCCATTTTCGTTGATGCCGCTGTATTTTTCCTGCCTACGGACGGGATCACCCCCGATCTGGTGTTGAACTCCCTGTACGGGGCGGTGGTTGCCGGGATCGGGTACGGGTTGGTGTACCGGGGACAGGGCACGAGCGGGGGGAGCGACATCCTCGCGCGGATTCTCAACCGCTGGCGGGGGATTTCCATGTCCCAATCCTATTTGATGGTGGATACGGCGGTCATCCTCGCCGCCGGATTTGTGTTTGGTTGGGAAGAGGCCTTGTACGCCGTCATCACCCTGTACGTCAGCGGCATTGTGGCGGAGACGACGTTTGAAGGGCAGGGGCAGGTCCGCACGGGGTTGATTGTGACCTCCGCCCCGGACATCGTCGCCCGTCAGATTATGGAAGTCCTCGGACGCGGGGTGACGATTGTCCCCGCCTTTGGGGGGTACACGGGCGAGGCGCGTTCGGTGTTGTACTGTGTGGTTTCCCGCCCGGAGATTGTGCAGTTGAAAACGATTGTTCACGAAGCCGATCCGAAGGCGTTTATGGTCGTCGGGCAGGCGCATGAGGCGTTGGGGGAGGGTTTCAGGCCGTTGGAGCAGAATTAAAATCCCAAAAAAGGCAGGATGTATGCACATCCTGCTTTTTTTTTCGGGTTGACAATCCATGTAACTTTTTGCCTTTTCAGTTTTCTATATTTCAGTGCATACGATGAAGACGCCGCCGCCCCTCCCCGAGGCGAAAAACGTCGCAGACCTGTTTGACCAATACGCCGGCGCGGTCTACGGGTATCTGCTTCGCCTCTCTGGCGACCGGGCCTTGGCCGATGATCTCACCAACGAAACTTTTTACCGGGCCATGCTGGCGCTGGAAGGGTTTCGGGGCGAGTCGTCGGTGAAGACCTGGTTGCTTCGTATTGCCCGCAATTTGTACCTGAATCGCGTCAAACGCGAAAAACGAATGACTTCCCTGGATGCGCTGGAGGAGGCAGGGGTCTCGTTCACGGCGACCCACCCCGGCCCCGAAACGGTCACGCTCCACCGGGAGCAGAACGAAGCCCTCGAACGTGCCCTGCTCGCGCTGTCGGAAACGGATCGGTCGATGCTCCTGCTGGCCTCCCAGGAAAAACTTTCGTATCAGGAGATCAGTCAGGTTGTGGGTCTTTCGGTCGCCGTGATCAAAGTGCGGATCTTCCGGGCCAGACAGCGGCTCGCGCGTATGCTGGAAACTTAATGACCCAAGGAAAAAAATATGGAAAACCAAAGTTCGCTCACCTGTGAGGTCGTCTCGGACCTGATGCTTCTGTACGCGACGGGCAAAGCCAGTGCGGAAACCCGCCGAAGCGTCGAGACCCATTTGCACACCTGCCCGGCCTGTGCGCAAGCCTTCGGGCGGGACCTGCAAAACAAAAAACGTGCCCAACTGCCCAAATCCCCAACCCCCAAAGAACTCGATGATATTTTCGAGCGGGTCAAATACTGGGTGCTTCCTGTATGGAGTTTTCTCCTGTTTCTTTTGACCCGGTTGATCACCTTCCTGGACCGGATATTCCGCCGTCTCGGATGGTCCACCACGCATCTGAATATCCGCCTTTACCGCGCCCGTCGCAAGGTGGCCGGACATCTCACGCCTCCCGTACCCCAGAGCGTGAACGAAACCCTCACCGCTTAGGAGACGCCATGCCCAACGAAACCCTCTCCATCGATTGCAAAGTTATCTGTGACCTGATGGTGGTCTACGCTTCGGGGGAAGCCAGCGCAGAAACCATCGCCTTCATCGAAGCCCACATCGCCGACTGCCCGGAATGTCAGGAAGCGTACGAAGCGGCCCAACGCGGCGAAGACCTGCTTGCTGACCTCGAACCCGCGCCCCGCTCGCTTCACTTTGACGGGCGCAAGATTCTGATCCGCGTTCAGCGCATCTTTTTTGGCCTCGCCACCCTGATCGTCCTCGCCGCCGTCATCGCCCTCGCCCTTGCCGAACGCTGGATCGTCCGCGGGCTGATCGGGATCGAACTGCCCCAACTCTATATCCTGCCGGGAGGCGGCGAATGGTTTTGGATTACCGGGGTTTTTCTGGCCCTGTTTGGGGGGTTGTATTTCTGGCGCATCCGCAAGCCCGGCGAGGATCGGTCACCCCTGGCGCTGATCGGGGCCGCACTCCTTTTTCTCATCGGCCTGGTGGCGTATAAATTTATGCTCGATTGGGAACTTCCAGGTGTCCTGGTCGCAGGCACCTTGCTTTTCGTTTGTTACATCCTGCTTTTACACGGGCGAATGCAACAGAAAAGCACTCGGTTCTCCGGCGAATTTTTACTTTCGCTGGAAGCGGCGGTCCCCCTGCTGATCCTCACCCTCGCCACCCTGACGCTGATCAGCACAGGTGGGTTCATCGAAGCCATGCTCAGCGCGGGTTTTCTCGTCATTGCCCTCCTCTTCACCCTGATTCGGATCGGTGAACTTCCCTACATGAGCCTGTTTTCGCTCCTCACCCTGTTCGTGGGGGGGCTGATGTTGCTTGGCAACGCACTCGGCGGCTTCGTCAACCTGTTTGATCTGACCCCGGCCTGGCCCGCCTCCCTCGGACATCCCGCCGACACCTCCTCCGCGACCGAACTGGACCTCACGCCGCTGGGATATACCCGTCTCGAAAGTTTTACCCCCACCGAAGTCGATGACTTGACCCTGCCGGAAGGGGTGATTGCCATCGAAAGCCTCTACACCCGTGCAGGTGGAAGCACCGCCTCTATCGTCCTCCTGCAATTCCCCGACCGGATGGACGCCCAAACATTCTTCGCCCGCTGGCATACCCACGTCTCCAACGACTTCTACGCCATCTGGGTCAATTTATCTGGCAATAACTTCAACGAACCCGATGGATATGCTGATCATCCCCTCAACTGGCAACTTGAACTGCCCGGGGTCTGGTTCGGGCAAGAAGGCCAAATCGCTCGCAGTTACGACGAAAACGCCTTGACAGCCTTCAATGCCTGGCAAGTGGACGAATGGGTGACGATTATTGAAGTAGAAGGTGGTGTGGCCCAGGCGCTTCCTCTCTCCCGACAAATCAAAGAGTGGGTGGCAGAGCGTTACCAACGGTAAACTGCCCGAAAAAAAAAGCCAGTGGCGGATTATCCGCCACTGGCTTTTTAAGTCCGGCTCTCCCGTTTCTGGCGGGAAAAGTGCCGAAATTTTGAACAAACTTTGAGAGGTCTCTATTCTTCGACGACTTCTTCTTCATCGTCTTGCAACGCTGGAACATACATCCGTTCCGCATATTCCTTCACCATCCGCCGGGTAGAGAACGCTGGGCCGAGGGTGCGGATGCACTCTTTGACGCGGGCGATCCAGTCGCCGGGGAGGCCGTCGGAGGAACGTTGTTTGTAGTACAGCGGGATGATCTCTTTTTCGAGCGTATCGTACAGGCTATCGGCGTCGTACTTGTCCTGGGCATTGGTGTCGGTGAATTCATGATCGTTGCCGATGGCCCAACCATTTTTGCTGTTGAACCCTTCCCGCCACCACCCATCGAGAATGGAGAAGTTCAGCACCCCGTTGAGGGCTGCTTTCATGCCCGAAGTCCCGGAGGCCTCGTTCGGGCGGCGCGGCGTGTTCATCCACACATCCACGCCCTGGACGAGATAGCGGGCGATGTTCATGTCGTAATTTTCGAGAAAGACCAGACGTCCGCCGTTTTCCGCCAGTTTGACGGTGCGATAGACTTCTTGGATCAGGCGTTTGCCCTGTTCGTGATCGGGGTGCGATTTTCCGGCGAAGATGATTTGCACGGGTTGATTGGGGACGTTCAACAGTTTGAGCAGGCGATCCAGATCGCTCAGGATCAAATCCGCCCGTTTGTAGGGGGCAAAACGCCGGGCAAAGCCGATGGTCAGGGCGTAGGGATCGAGCAGGACACCCTCCGCGATCACCTGCACGGGGTGAAAACCTCCATTAATCCATCGTTTGCGGGCGCGTTCCCGGATGTAATACGCCATTTTGCGTTTTAAGTGACGGCGTACGACCCACAATTCCCGGTCGGGGATGCTTTCGATGTAATCCCACATGAGGGGATCATCGGCGTTTTCCATCCAGTCGGGGCCAAGATAACGGTCGAAGAGGCCGCGCATTCGGCGGGCGAGCCACGTCCCAGTGTGAATCCCGTTGGTAACATGGGTAATGGGAACTTCCTCGACGGGTTTATCCGCCCACAGGGATTTGTGCCACATTTTGCGGGACACCTGCCCGTGCAATTCGGAGACGCCATTAACGTATTCGGAGAAGCGCATCGCCAGGATGGGCATACTGAAGGTGGGACCCCATTCTTGGGTGTTCCCCGCAAGGGAGATGAATTCTTCGCGCGTCAGGCCCAGTTCTGTCCACCATCCGGCAAAGTATTTGTCAATTTGCCAGAGTGAAAACTCGTCGTTGCCTGCGGGGACGGGCGTGTGGGTGGTGAAGATATTGCTAGCGCGTAATTGGGTCCGCGCGGCTTCAAATGTGCCTCCCGCGGCGACCTGTTCGCGGGCCAGTTCGAGGCCCAGAAAGGCAGAGTGCCCTTCGTTCAGGTGCCAGGCATCGGGGGTGTAGCCCATCGCGCGCAGGGCACGAATCCCGCCCACCCCTTGTAACAGGTATTGAGAGATGCGGACGTCCGGGTCACTGTTGTATAAACGGGAGGTGAGGGCGCGATCTTTGAATTCATTCTGCTCGACGTTTGAGTCTAGCAAATAGAGGGGTACACGCCCCACGCGGACTTCCCACACCCGGGCGTAGAGTCGGCGTCCGGGCAAAATGATGGAGACCAGGAGAGGATTTTTTTGTTCATCCAAAACTTGAGAAATAGGGGCTTCTTTGACATCCACCTCGAAGGTTCGCATTTCCTGCCAGCCATCTTCGGTCAGGCGTTGCGAAAAGTACCCGTTGGTGTACAGCAAGCCTACGCCGACGAGGGGCAGACCCAAATCGCTCGCTTCTTTGAGGTGATCCCCTGCCAATACGCCCAGGCCGCCCGCGTAAATGGGCAAACTTTCGTGCAGGCCAAATTCCATCGAAAAATAGCCCAGAGATTTGCCAAGCAGATCGGGATGTGCGTCCTTAAACCAGGTTGAGTCGGCTTGCAGGTATTTATCGAAGGCGCGGAATACCCGATCATACAGATCGAGGTAATATCGATCATAGGTGACGGAGTTGATTTGGGATCGTTCTAATTTTTGAAGGAACCGGACGGGGTTGTGTCCAACCGTTTCCCACAAATCGGTGTCAATGAGTTTGAAAAGGCGTTCAGCTTCCGGGTTCCAGCTCCACCACAGATTGTAGGCGAGTTCGCTGAGGCGGTTAATACGCCGGGGCAGGCTGATTAAGTTTTGGGGGGTTGCACGGAAATTTTCCATGTGATGTTTTTTACTCCTATTTGCGGGTGTCTATCTTTAGAGCGTCGCAATTTCCAATGTTACCACAGGGATAGGTAACCTAACTACATTACCCTATTCTCAATAACTTGCTCAAACTGTCAACCCAATCGTTGCAAATGGTGTTATTTTTGAGATTAAAGGTTCTACCAGAAGTACTGTGAAAGTGTCCGAATTTTGAAGGGGGTGGGGAATGTACATTCCCCACCCCCTTCAAAATTCGGACACTTCACGCCAAAAACGGTAGAGCCAGATTAAAAAAGCCGATCATTGATCGGCTTTTTGTTTTTTCGGGAGAAACTCTACCCTGGCTGAATAGTTACCGGAAGTCTTTTAAAGTTTTTACGTGTGCAAACCTCGGAAAACTTACTTTACGGAGTACGGAGTATCCAGCCTTTGGGGTTGGGTTTATGGTCTGCGCCGTGACCAAACGTTTAAGACAGCTAACCCGGCGACAATGATCACACCTGCACAGAGCAGGAAGCCCAAAACGGAACTGCCCGCGGCCGCGGCGGTAGCATTGGTCTCGGGCACATTGCTGGTGCCTGGATCATTGCTGGCGGCCTCGGTAGTCGCAGTCGGCACCTGGGCGGCTTGGGTTTGCGCCGCGGGGTATGGGGGCACGGTGGTACTTGTCGGGGGCGGGGGCGCGGTCGGGAGCGGAGGGGTCAAGGTAATCGTCGGGGTCCAGGTGGGAGTCGGGACAACGCCATCCGCTTGCGGGGCGGCAAAAACGCCAGGGACAAGCCACACGACCGTCGTCAGGATGAGTAAAAGAACCAGAAATTTCCGTTTATTAATGAGTAATTTCATCATATCTCCTAAAAAACTTGCGCCAAGCCAAAACTTTGTGATGCGTGCAACGGATCATTCGATGTTGGAAGTGCGGAAGACCTGTTTTCGACCATACAAAATCACGAAAAGTTTGTTCTATTTTACAACACTTCCCCTGAGAGATCGAACGATTAACCACATCAAATTCAGAACGATAACCGCGTTATAATTACACCCATCACCTTTCATCCACCAAGGAATAGGGTTCTTCTCCAAGAAACCTGGGTTACCCCGCAAATTGTGATCCATCCAGCAGAGAGCAGGTCTGCAAAATTACGAACGGCGTTCCGTAAACGACCCGCCAACAACCGAAAAGAAATCTCCCGGGAACCCCGTTCGGCCAAATCGAGAATTGTAAAATGGCCTGAAAGTTTTCAAAAAACGCCATTCCGACACACGCATGAACAACATTGACGAAATTAAAGCCCGTATCGATATCGTGGAACTCGTCTCCCAAACGGTCAAACTGCGCCGTTCGGGGAAGGGGTACACGGGTTTTTGCCCGTTCCACGATAATAAGCGCACCCCCGCCTTCGCCGTTTTCCCGGAGTCGGGGACATGGCGCTGTTTCGGGCAGTGTAATGAAGGTGGGGACATTTTTAAGTACGTCATGAAAAAAGAAGGGATGGATTTTGCCGAAGCGCTCCGCTATCTCGCGCACCGCGCCGGGGTGGAACTCCACACGCCCACGCCGCAGGAACAAGTGCAGGCCGAAGAAAACGCCCGTCTGCGCCAACTGCTCGAAGACGCGGTCATGTTTTATCGCCACAACCTGCTCAACACCCCCGCGGGACAGGCCGCCCGCGCGTACCTCCTCAAACGCGGGCTGGACGACGCCACGATGGAAGCCTGGGGGCTGGGTTACGGACCACAATCCTGGGATGCCGCCCTCACCTACTTCAAAGAACGCGGCTACTCCGAACAGGAATTGATCGAAGTCGGGCTGGTTTCCCAACGCGATAACGGCGGCGTGTACGACCGCTTCCGTCACCGCGTCACCTTCCCCATCCGGGACGAACGGGGGCGCATGACCGGGTTTGGCGCACGGATTCTCAACCCGGACGACATCCCGAAATTTCTCAACTCCCCGCAAACCGTCCTCTTTGACAAAGGACATCTGCTCTACGGGCTGGACAAGGCGCGCAAAACCATCCGCACCGTCGATCAGGTGGTCATCGTTGAGGGGTATCTCGATGTCATCGCCCTGCACCAACACGGGTTCGCCAATGCCGTTTCCCCGATGGGCACGGCGCTGACCGAAGATCAACTCCGCCTGCTCAAACGTCTCACGCGGCGCATCATCCTCGCCCTCGACCCGGATGCGGCAGGGGATAAGGCCACCCTGCGTGGTCTGCAAATTGCCCGCCAAACGATGGATCGTGAGGGTGAACTCAGTTTCGACGCCCGTGGCTTGCTTCAATCCGAAGCCCGTCTGCAAGCGGACATCCGCGTCGTCACCCTGCCTGATGGTTTTGACCCGGACGATTTGGTGAACCGCAACCCCGCCGATTGGAGTAAGTTGATCGAGAACGCCAAACCCATCGTCGTTCACGTGATGGAAACGTTGGCGACCGGACGCAATCTCGACGACGCCAAAATCAAAGCCGAAATCGCCGCACAGGTGCTCCCGCTGATCGAGGATGTGCCCAATGCCATCGAGCGGGAAGATTACCGCCAACGGCTCGCCCGCCTGCTGAGGGTGGATGAACGGGCGTTGACTGGGGGCGCACCCGCCCAACGGGTACGTACCCCGCGCGGGGCGCGCACCCCGCCACCCGGATTGGCGGAACCCCGCGCGGGATCACCGGGCGCGCGCAAACGGTCATCCCCCTCGCTCAGTCTGTCCCCGATGAGTTCTGCCAGGGGGCTGGAGGCCTATTGCCTGGGGATCCTGCTCCGTCGCCCGGATTTGCTGTACAAAGTAGACCGTGCCCTGCAAAAGGCCGGGTTGAGCCGCCTATCCGCTTACGATTTTCAAGATGCGAGCTACCAATCGCTGATCCAGGTGATTCTCAATTCCCTCACCCAAGACTTTTCCGAACCCCTGCACGTCATTCTCGGCAGTGTGCCGTTGACCCTGATGGAAGTGGTGGACGAACTTTTGGTGCGTACAGAAAAGGTCGATCCCAACGATACCCGTGTTTTGGAAGAACTTTTACGGGTCGTTTTGGACATGCGGCGGCGCGGCGTGAGTCAAAATATTGATCATTTACGTTATTTAATGCAAGACGCCCAGGAAAAGGGCGATATGATTGTGGCAGATTATCAACACACGATGGTTCAACACGCCCTCACGTTGGGGCGTTTGGACCAGGCCCTGCGACAGTGCAATGACCATTCGATTTTTGTTGGCTAACTTCAATTCCTAATCACTTCTTTTTATTGATGCCAGATGAACAAACAACCCGATCCCGACTCTGAGCCAGACGAACTTCCCGAACCCGAAGAACCTACCGACCTCGCGGATGATGAAGCGCTTGCTGACCAGGCCAGCCGCGCCGCCCTGCTGATCGATGAACTAGGCGATGATACCGTGCGGATGTATTTGCGCGAGATTGGGAGCGTGGACCTGCTCGCACAGGATCAAGAATTCTGGCTGTCCACCCGCATTCAAGCCATTCGCCTGATTGACAATGCTCGCCGTCAGGCCCTCGCTTCCTTCGAAGCGTTGGGACAGCAGGAAGACACACTCCCACGCACCATCTATTCCCTGCTTTATGAAAACACACTGACCTCCTGGCAACGTTTGCTAGAGGACACCTCCCGCCTGGGATACGCCGCCCCTCATCTTCTCCTGATTTTTGCGGAAACTCTGACTCTTCGTAAACTGTGGGATAACCCCTCCCCCTCCTATTTGCGGGCGTATCTCAATAACGAATTGTGGGGACGCAATACGATGTGGGACGAGATCGCCCGCCTGGCGATTCATGTGTATGTCGGGTTGTACATTCTGCCCCCCCGGTTGGCCACTGGGCTTCAAAACCAGATTGAGCGGCACAGCGAACTTCCCACCTCTGCCGAGTTTGACAAACACCTGCCGGAAAGCGATATCTTACAAGCTGAAATCAATGCCATTCGCGTGCGTGCACAAGAGGCGCAGGATGCCCTGATCCGTGCGAATCTGCGGTTGGTCGTCAGCGTGGCGAAACGGTACATCGGGCGGGGGAGTTCGTTTGAAGATTTGATTCAGGAAGGGAATATCGGCCTCCTGCGCGCCGTCAAAAAGTTCGACCCCACGCGGGGGTACAAGTTCAGCACTTACGCGACCTGGTGGATCCGGCAGGCGATCACGCGTTCGATAGCCGACCAGGCGCGCGTGATCCGTATCCCCGTCCATTTACTCGACTCCATTCAACGCCTTTCCCGTGCCCAACGGGAGTTAACCCAAAAACTCGGACATTCCCCCACCGCCGACGATTTAGCGTTGGAAGCGGGATTTTTGTCCGAGGAAGATACAGGCTTAATTCGTCAGGCGCAAGACACCAAACACCCCCTTCCGGGCGACCTGGCCCTGCGCTGGAAACAAGCGGCGACCAAAGTTCGGCAGATTCTGCTGAGTGCGGAGGAACCTCGTTCGCTTGACAGCCCGGTGGGCAACGAAGACAACAGTATTTTGGGCGACTTCATCCCCGACGATGAGACCCCCGAACCGATTGACGCGGCCGCGCGGGAGATGCTCCGCGAACAGATACAAGCGGCGATGGCAGTTCTGTCCCCCCGCGAGCGGCAGGTGTTGGAACTTCGTTTTGGGTTAATTGACGGGAAGGATCACACCCTGGAAGAGGTGGGCAAGTATTTCCACGTTACGCGTGAGCGCATCCGGCAGATTGAAGCCAAGGCTTTGCGAAAACTCCGGCATCCCAATCGGAGCCAGATCTTGAGAGATTATTTGTAATTCTTCAGCCAGGGTAGAGATTGGGGAGGGGCCTTTCTTCGTCTGAGCAGTTACAGAGAGCGTATCCATTGAATCAAGTGCCCGGGAGCTGACAGGAAAACAGCTTCCGGGCACTTCACGTTTTGGACACCCCTTGCGCCCAGAACACAAGCCTGCGATCAAAGACTCCCGAAGTTTGAAATCCTGTTTGTATGCCCCGTTTATTTTCAAACTTCGGAAGTCTCCCCATCTAAAGTTAATAAACGATGAATTTTTCAGAATTTCTAGAAAACCCCGATTTTCGTGAGGCAATTTCAGAAAATTCCCCAAGATCAATTTCAACTTTAGTTTCCGCTAACTGATCTAAAGTAACTACTCACCAAGAGTAGAGGGTTCCGAAAAAAAAGGATGAAAGGGGGGATGTTCATCCCCCCTTTCATCCTTTTTTTCGAGTTCAACCCCTTCCGTGTGAGTAATTACGATCTAAAAGGGTGTAGCGCAAAAGTGTCGGACACGTCGAGGGCAATGGGGTAAACTAAAGAAAAAGGAGTATCCCACGACCCGACTACAATCCCGAGCCCGCCGCGAAGCGGCCTTTTTGGAAGTTGGGAAGCAAATGCACCAAGAGGCAGAAGCCTGGTATGACCAACATCCCGTAGCCAGTTTTGGGGAAACCGAAGCCGACGTGCAAAAAAAACGGCGCGCACTCATGGGCCGGGAGCTGGAATTGTTGCTCAATGGCCGGGAGACAGGCTTTGCCTTTGAGTCCCCCCTGTGCCCGCACTGCCGGCAAGCGATGGAATTTGAAGGGTATCGGTGGGAGGTCTTCTTCCGCCTGGCTTGCCACCACTGAATAAAGCTTCCGATATTTTTGCGTTACTCCCTGGCCTACAGCAATTCTGTTTTTGTACGAACGGCGTTCCTTTTGAAGAACTTTTTAACTTCAGGATGGCTGTTGAAGGAACGCCGTTCGTGCTTTTGTGGCCATATCGAGAATTGCTCCCCGGCCTAAGAGAGTGTTTCTTAAGTCATTTTTTCGATAATTTTAACATGCGGCGAATGCTGGCGAGATAGACAACGGCTTCGCTGGACGACACGGTAT
>WBZL01000876.1_pt1 | contig 33388 bp, 42 predicted proteins | sample 5204291 | NCBI WGS metagenome assembly WBZL01 (sample SAMN12344345, study PRJNA552823) | activated sludge metagenome | biome: Activated sludge suspended growth; feature: Nitrification reactor; material: Wastewater; isolation source: activated sludge from nitrification reactor of wastewater...
CGAGGCTGTCGAGCAAGCTTGGGCAGAGACCGCTTTGGAAATGCCCGGCGTACGTCTGATCATTGATGAGTACACCCAGCACCCCACCGATGGAGACATGGGTAGGGCATTGCTGAAGGCTGAACTGCGTGAATGGCAGCGCTTGGCTACCTGGTCTGGACTGGCCAGCGACCACAGCGATGCAGCCGCGGCAGTCGGCCAGCGAGTCCAAGAAGATGCTCGCGCGCGCTTGGCTGCCATCCAGAAGACTGCGGCCGATCGGCCAGAAGAGCAATCCACCAAGGAGCAACCCTCCCATGTCTCTTTGGTGGACCGGATCAAGGCGGCACTCGCAGCCTGACCCGACACCCACGAGCCCCAGGCCGACATTCGCGGTGATCCCGCTTCCCTCCCTCAGTCGGCTTGGGGCTCGTGGCCTTGTTTTTGGGGTCGCTCACGTAGAATGAGCGGGTGACTCAGCGCAATCCGATCGGCTTTGGAACCAGCGTCATCGAAGACACACGCCTTGATGAGCGGGTGATTCCGACTGACGAGGGTGACCATGAGCGCTTGTCGCACTATGTGCCCAAGGACAAGCTCATGGAGGGCATGATCAATGGCACGCCAGTGATAGCTCTGTGCGGCAAGGTCTGGATCCCCAGTCGTGACCCAGAGAAGTTTCCGGTTTGCCCAGAATGCAAAGAGGTCTGGGAAGGCCTCCGGAAGGATGACGAGTGACTGCTGCGCGCCAGTGCCGTGCGCTCGCGATTGTGATCATGGCTCTGGGGCTGGGTCTCAGCGCACTCATGATTCCACCTGCTATGGCCGCTCCCAGTGCTTCGTCGGCTCCCAGTGCTTCGTCGGCCGGGCCTTCGACTGACTCCTGCGCTCCCGGCCAACTTCGCCGTACGCCGCCCAAGGACCGGCTGGCGATGTTGCGCGACCACGCTCCGGTGGCTGCGTCCCGAGTGATGCCGGTGAGGACTCCGGAGTTGGCTGAGTTGGTGCGAGCCCTGCCTGCTCGGGTGCAGATCCCGGTGCGAGTGCATGTGATCCGAGGTAAGCATCGGGGTGAGTCAGGGCCAGCGCGTCCAAAGGTGCGAGCCATGATCAGGACCTTGAATGCTGGCTTTGCGGGTGCTCAGAGCAGTGACTCTGCGCCGACCCGCTTTCGCTTTGTCTTGAAGTCGATCAACTACACCAAGAACGACTCGTGGTATCACGCCTACAACTTCAACCGGGCAGACGTGCGCGCCAAGAATAGGCTGCATCGGGGTGGCAAACGCACCCTCAATGTGTTCATCAACGGCGGAGGAGAGCGAGCCCAGCCAGTCCTCGGGTGGTCGCGGCTTCCGTGGCAACGCGCTCGTAGCCCGAAACTCGACGGAGTGAGCGTAAATGTGGCCGCGCTCCCAGGTGGACGGGCAGCCAACTACAACCTTGGCGACACCATCATTCATGAGACGGGTCACTGGTTGGGGCTCCTGCATCCGTGGCAGGGGGGCTGCAGTGAGCCCAATGACGGTGTCGGTGACACTCCGCAAACGGCTGGCCCCAGCTACTACTGTGACGAAGACTCCGACACCTGTCGGGCTCCGGGTCTAGATCCGATCCACAACTTCATGAACTACTCCTATGACGTCTGCCTGAATCAGTTCACTCCAGGCCAAGTTGCTCGGATGGACCGGATGTGGGCCGGGTGGCGGTCTTAGTTGACTCCAAATTCGTCTCTGGATGCCTCGCCATCCCTAGACCTTTCACCGGCATATCCTGATCGTGCTGCTTGGGGCACGGCATCCAAACTGAGAGCTTGGCAATCAGAGGCGCTCAACAAATACTTCCAACTCAACCCACGAGACTTCCTCGCAGTAGCCACACCCGGCGCCGGCAAGACGACCTTTGCCTTGACCGTGGCTGCTCAACTCCTGGCCCAGCGGCAGATCGACCGAGTGACCGTGGTTGCTCCGACTGAGCATCTGAAGACCCAGTGGGCCTTGGCGGCCGCCAAGGTGGGGATCCCGCTGAATCCCGGCTACAGCATCAAGAAGGGGCGGGCTAGCAAGGACTACGTCGGGGTGGCCCTGACCTATGCAGGGGTCGCGACCAATCCTTTGGCTCATCGGGTGCGCACCGAACAGTTCCGCACGCTGGTGATCCTTGATGAGATCCACCATGCCGGTGATGCCCTGTCATGGGGTGAGGCCATCTACGAGGCATTCGAGCCAGCTCGCCGCAGACTCTCCCTGACCGGTACGCCCTTCCGATCCGACGTGAATCCGATCCCATTCGTGACCTATGCCCCTGACGGTGAGGGAAATCCCCGATCAGTTGCCGATCACACCTATGGCTACGCCGAGGCTCTGGCAGACCATGTGGTCAGACCAGTGTTGTTCATGGCCTACAGCGGGTCCATGCAGTGGCGCACCAGCGCTGGGGATGAGATCTCGGCTCGCCTCGGTGAGCCGCTCACGAAAGACCTGAACTCCCAAGCATTGCGCACGGCCCTGGACCCGGAGGGTTCCTGGATCCCTTCAGTCCTTGAGGCCGCCGATCGTCGGTTGACCGAAGTACGTCGTCATGTGCCCGATGCAGGTGGCTTGGTGATTGCCACTGACCAAGACAGTGCCCGCGCCTACGCTGCTTTGCTCGCAGGTATCACGGGCCAGAAGCCCGTGGTTGTGCTCTCCGATGAGAAGGAGTCTTCGGCGAAGATCGCCAAGTTCACTGAGGGCAGCCAGCGGTGGATGGTTGCGGTGCGGATGGTCTCCGAGGGCGTGGATGTGCCGCGGTTGGCCGTTGGTGTCTATGCCACCACCACGTCGACACCACTGTTCTTCGCTCAAGCGGTCGGCCGTTTTGTTCGGGCACGCACCCGCGGAGAGACAGCATCGATCTTCCTGCCTTCGGTGTCGTCACTGCTTGAGTTGGCCGCTGATCTGGAAGCTCAGCGCGATCACGTCCTGAAGGTGAAGAGCTCCGATGGTGACGACCCCTTCGCAGCCGAAGCTGGTTTGATCGCCAGGGCGCAGACTACGCAGACTGAACCAGACGAAGGACTGCCCTTCGAAGCGCTCGGCTCAGAGGCGACCTTCGATCGGGTGCTCTACGACGGAGCCGAGTTCGGCCACGAGGGTGAGGTCCACGTCGGGTCAGACGAAGAGATGGACTTCTTGGGCATCCCTGGGCTTCTGGAGGCTGATCAAGTGCGTGATCTGCTGCGCTCCAGACAAAGCGCGCGGGCGCAGAAGCGTGGCGCCCGCTCAACAGCCGAGGTCGCTGAGCCAGTGGTGCACGAGCAATTGGATGCCTTACGACGCGAGCTCAACGGTCTCGTGGCCGCTTGGCACCATCGCACCAACAAGCCGCACGGAGTGATCCACTCGATGCTGCGCAGAGATTGCGGCGGCCCCGCTGCCTCCGCAGCCACCGCAGCCGAGTTGCAGCAGCGCATCGACCTGGTGCGAGAGTGGGCGGCACGTCGTACGGGCTGACTTCCTAGAAGGGAGGTTGCCCCAGGCCCTTGATCCGGAAGCGGCCCCAAGGGTCGACATCGCTGATCTTGCCTTCTGCTTTGCCATGCGGGGTGGTCAACTCCACTGATGCACCCGACTTGTACGCCGCGTCCAGGGCGTCATTTTGTTGGATCCGGCCATACCAGTGGAAGCGACCGTCAATCGGCTCGAAATGACCGCGCAGCTGGACCTCGACCAAGATGTCGCCAATGGAGGCCGGACCGGTGTATTCCTCTTGTTCTTCGTGGTGGGCTTCAGTCATTGGTCATCCTGATCGGTGTCGGGGGAGGAGTCTCTTGGTTGTTTGAGCCGAGTAGTGAGAGTGTGCCGAGTTTATCGACCTCGATGCCCATGTCGCGGGCAGTTCCTGCGAAAGCATTCCAGACAAAGTCGCTCATGTGTCGGCTCATCAACTCCCTACTCATGGTGCCGCGCTGCAACCACCAACTTCCAGTCGACATCCCGATCCCGATCAGGGCATGGGCCCAAGGCTCGGCAGCAGATGAATCCAAGCCGAGTTGGTAGAGGTCATCATTGAGCATGAGGGTGAATCCCACTGCGATGTTGTCGATGGCTGAGGCCACATCACCCGTGTTGGCGTAGTTCTCCAAGACCAGGAAGAAGAGCTCCTGATGATCTTGGATCAACTCCAGATAGGCGCCACACGCTGCTTGCACCCGATCGCGAAGTGGTCCGGGTGTGTCGAGGGCAGTCACGAGGGTGCTCAGGATCTGTTCGGCTGCCCAATTGCCAACTGCTGACATCAGGTCGTGCTTGTCGCTGAAATATCGGTAGAGCACCGGCTTGCTCACACCAGCGGCCTTGGCGATCTCGGTGATCCCCGCGCCCCTGCCATGAGCCTCGATCGCGGTCACGGCTGCCTCAACGAGCTCGGTACGACGATCTGTGCGGTGGGTGTCCCATCGGGCGCTGCGGCCATCCCTGGCATCAGGATCGGGGGAGTCGCCCTTTGGGCTCGAAATTGCCCCCAAGACTCTCGGTCTGGGGAGATTGACCTTTGGTGCCATAACCAGCATCATAAGGGATATATGAGTTACCGAGGGTAACAGTTACCGGAAGGCAAGATAATGACAGCTACTGTGCCTGATGATGCGATGCTCGAGCGGCTCCTGAAGTCCTCGGCTCGGCATTCTTATGATCCGATCATCGACGTCGACTGGGACGCGCCAATCCCCGACGGCATGTGGGCCATGCGTCCCGAGCGGATGTCGCTGTATGGCACTGAGTTGTGGGATTCATTGACCGAAGAGCAGCAGCGCACCTTGTCCATGCATGAGGTCGCTTCGATCTGCAGTGTGGGGATCTGGTTTGAGGTCATCTTGATGCAGATGATGCTGCGTGATCTCTATGACGACGACCCCAAGAGCAAGCACATGCAATATGCCCTCACTGAGGTTGCCGATGAGTGTCGTCACTCCACGATGTTCGGCAAGGCCATTGATCGATTCGGGGTGCCCGCCTATGGCCCGCCACCTGCGATCTTCAAGCTCGGGCGGCTGTTCACCAAGATCGTGCGGGGCCCATCGTCATACGGCGCAATCCTGGTGGCTGAGGAGATCCTTGACTCCTGGCAGCGCGAGATGCTCAGCGATGACCGGATCCAGCCATTGGTGCGCATGGTCAGTCGGATCCATGTGCTCGAAGAGGCTCGACACATGACCTTTGCCCGTGAAGAGGTGGCCAGGATGATGCCCGGCCTCAACAAGCGCCAGCGGGCATTGCAACAACTGCAAGTGGCTCATGTGAGTGCCTTTGTGGCCAAGGCGCTGATCAATCCTGGCGTCTATGCCTCGGTCGGGATCGACCCGAGTGTCGGCCGCAAGACAGCTTGGCACAACCCCAATTACATCCAGACCCTCAATTGGATGGGAGAGAAGCCAGTCGCCTTCTTGCGAGATGTTGGCCTGATCACGCCTCGCACAGAGCCGATCTGGCGCTCTGGGCATTTGATTGCTTGACCTGGTCGGGCCAGCCAATGGTGCTTTTGCGCTATGGTGCCGCCACTTTCCTGGTCATATTCTGAAGTCGCCCCAACGATCCGGGCGAACTGTCTTGTGACTTCGAAAGGCAGGTCAAGTCATGCCCCAAGTGGTGTCCGTTGCTGTCATCAACTCAGGCCTGGAGCCGATTTGGTCATTGATGTCCACGCCCGCGCGCTATCCGGAGTTTGTCGGGGCCACCGAAAAGATGCTCGACCCCGGTGACGGCGTCTTCGGCGTGGATCCTCGCTGGTATTTGTCCATACCGATGACAGCGATGTGGTCCATGAGCCTGGGCAAACGCACGCAGGAGGTCATTGACGCCAGCGCGCAGGCTGCCAAGTCAATTGTTGAGGCCGAAGCAGGCAACTGAACTCGGACAGAGGCAGAATCCCCTTCATGACTGAAGACTCGTCCCTGGCCCATCTCATCGTGCATCGCGAGGGCTCGATCCTGTCGCTTCGTCTCAATCAGCCCGACAGCTTCAATGCGCTCACCGAGCCGATGCTCGTCAGTCTGGTTGAGCAGTTGCGCTTGGCCAGCACCAGTTCAGACGTGCGCGTAGTACTCATCACGGGAGAGGGGCTCGCCTTCTCTGCCGGTGCTGATCTGAGCGGAGACAATCCTCAAGACAAATATGACGCGAAGTCGGTCGACGCGGCCAACTTAGTGATCCAGGCCGTCCTGGATTGTGACAAGCCTGTGGTGTGCGGGCTCAACGGGGTGGCAGCTGGGGTGGGCTTTTCGCTGGCGCTGGCCTGTGATCTTGTGGCCGCCAAGGAGTCAGCTGCACTTACCTTTGGGTTTGGCGCGATCGGGCTGATGCCTGATGGCGGAGCCTCCTTGTTGGTGCCCACCTCGATTGGGCGGGCACAGGCCATGCGGATGGCCCTGCTGAGTGAGGTGGTTGGGGCCAAGGAGGCCCTGGCGATGGGCTTGGTCTCAATGGTCTTCGGTGATGAGGAGTACGCCGCCAAGCTTGATGCGTTGCTGCAACGGCTCTCGAGGCTGGCTCCCTTGGCGCTGACTGCCACCAAACGTGCGGTCAATGCGGCAACTCTGGACCTATTGCCCGACATCTATGCGCGAGAGCGCACTGGTCAGGCCATGCTCTTGCGCACGACCGATGCTGCTGAAGGCATGCGCGCCTTTGCGGAGAAGCGCAAACCGAACTTCACCGGCCAGTGACTGAGTGGGCAGTTATTGAGGCTTCGGCAAACTCGCGCAGGGCCTTCTCGGTGGTCTCAGGGGCCACGCCCGCGCACAGGTCGGTCAGCACCGTCGTACGAAAGCCAGCTTTGGCGGCGTCGAGTGCCGTGGCGCGCACGCAATAGTCGGTGGCGATGCCACAGATGTCCACCTCTTCGACCTTGTGCCCACGCAGCCAGTCGAGCAGGGCCACTCCATCGGTGGTCTTGCCCTCGAAGCCGGAGTACGCCGCGGCGGTCTCGCCTTTGAGGAAGACCGCGTCGAAGGGCTGCGGATCGAGATTGGGGTGGAAGGCCTCGCCGTCAGTGCCTGCTTTGCAGTGCACCGGCCAGGAGTCCTTGAAGTCGGGTTCGGCTGACCAGTGAGCTCCTGGGTCGACATGGTGGTCCTTGGTGGCCACTACCAAGTCATATGCAGGAGCCTTTGGGTCTTGGTTGGTCCAGTGATGCAGGAGTACGGCGATATCGGAGGCTACTTGCGCGCCACCCTTGACGGCTAGTGAGCCGCCCTCACAAAAGTCATTTTGCACGTCAACCACGATCAATGCCTTCATGGTCAAACCCTAACCGAGGAAGCTCATTCAAACACCGTGTCGATCACGGCTTCACCGCGAGACAGGGATCGAGCAGCGAGCGGGAGTTCGGCGAAGGCCGCACGGTGGTGATCTTGTGCTCGTGACAGTGATTGGTTGCCGATCACTTGGCCCTGTTTGACCAGAGGCTTGAGCAAGGGGCGGTCGTCACCGTCGTTGGTCGCCGGTGCGCCGATGCGGATCACTTCAGCTTGGGCAACTCCTGACGGATTGAGTCGCCTAAGGGCAAATTTGCGTCCGCCGATCGACACCTTGTCTTTGCTCTTCTTCGCCACTTCGACCATTTGTCCGTGAGCATCTTCGCGGGCCACCAGTTTGTAGACAAAGCCGCAGGTGGGGTGGCCACTACCCGTGACCAACTGGGTGCCCACCCCATAGCCGTCGACCGGAGCTGACGCCAGGGCTGCGATTGCATATTCGTCGAGATCGGAGGTCACGATGATCTTGGTATTGGTGGCACCCATGGAGTCGAGTTGCTGGCGGACCCGTACCGCGAGCACTCCAAGGTCGCCAGAGTCGAGTCGGACGGCGCCCAACTCGGGGCCAGCGATCTCGACACCGAGCCTGACCGCCTCGGCAATGTCGTAGGTGTCGACCAGGAGTGTTGTGTCAGTGCCCAACGAGGAGACCTGTGCCCTGAAGGCATCTGCTTCGCGGTCATGAAGCAAGGTGAAGGAATGAGCGCTGGTCCCGGTGGTCGGTACGCCATAACGCTGGCGTGCGGCGAGATTCGAGCTGGCCGTGAAGCCGCTGATGAATGCCGCGCGAGCAGCAGCAACTGCCGCCTCTTCATGTGTACGACGTGATCCCATCTCGATGCACGGTCGCCCATCGGCGACATTTGTCATCCGAGATGCAGCTGAGGCGATTGCGGAGTCATGGTTGTAGATCGACAACAACAAGGTCTCCAGCAGCACAGCCTCGGCAAAGCTTGACTCAACCACCAGGAGCGGCGAATAGGGGAAATAGATCTCGCCTTCGGCGTAGCCAGTGACGTCACCGGAGAAGCGGTAGTCGGCCAACCAGTCAAGGGTCTGGTCATTGACCACCTCTCCCTCTCGTAGGACCGCCAACTCAACGTCGGTGAAGACGAATCTCTCCAGTGCCTCAAGTGCCCGACCGACACCGGCAACAACGCCGTACCTGCGCCCTGCGGGAAGTCGACGGGGGAATAGTTCGAAGACCGAGGCCCGATCGGCCGTCCCAGCCGCCAGTGCAGCCTGCACCATGGTGAGTTCGTAGTGGTCGGTCAGCAGTGCCGTGGAGGTGCTCACTGTCACACCTTATGGGGATTAGGCACAATGTAGCTGTGTCTGCATCGCCAACCGAACTCGAAGACCTGGCCCTGGGTGAGGGTTTGCAGCTGTCATCAGCCTGGGTGACGATCGTTTGGAATGACCCGATCAACCTGATGTCATATGTCACCTTCGTCTTCCAACAGTACTTCGGATACCCCAAGGCGAAGGCGGAGAAGTTGATGTGGGAAGTCCACAACGATGGTCGTTCAGTCGTCTCCTCTGGCACGCGTGAAGCCATGGAGCGTGATGTCCAGGCGATGCACGAGTACGGACTGTGGGCCACTTTGCAGAAGGCAGACGGATGAACCCCGGATTTCACCGGCACCAGTCAACTGGTGCAGTCGTGGCAACCTTCAGTGCAGGTGAGGCGGATCTGCTCCGCTCGCTGTCAAGGCAGCTGATCGAGTTGCTCCACAATGAGCAGGCCGTTCTCGAAACCGACCCGGACCCGCTCGAGGCCCTATTGGACTTCTCTGGGCCGACTTCGGCCCCGGATGACCCTGTGCTGGCGCGACTGTTTCCCAATGCCTATCGCGATGATGACCAGGCGGCCGGTGACTTCCGGCGTTTCACCGAAGGTGCCTTGCGCGACGGCAAGTCACGCGCTGCCGCCGACGTGATCGACGTACTCGAAGAAGCTGGGCTTGGTGAATCCCCAGAAAACGGCGTCTTCATCGATGTCGAGCTCGACGAGGCCACTGCAATGACCTGGATGAAGTCGTTCAATGACATGAGACTGGCCATTGGCACCCGTCTAGACGTTGCCGAAGGAGACGAGGAATTTTGGGCCGCACTCCCTGATGATGACCAGCGCGCCCACGTGCATGACATCTACACCTATCTGGCTTACCTGCAGGAGACCCTTGTTGAGGCGCTGTCCGATGGCTGGGCAGTCGACGCAGCCGAGGGCAACTGACCTAGTCTGGGATTCGTGCTCGCAATCAGCCAATCTCTAGTGGACGAGATCATCGCCCATGCCAAACGAGATCATCCAGATGAGGCCTGTGGCGTGATTGCCGGTCCCGAAGGCAGCGATCGCGCTGAGCGCTTCGTGCCCATGATCAACGCTGCTGGCAGCCCGACTTTCTACGAGTTCGACTCCACGGAGTTGCTGGCGCTCTACAAGCAGATGTGGGACAACGACGAAGAGCCGATCGTGGTCTATCACTCCCACACGGCCACTGAGGCATATCCCAGTCGCACTGACATCAAGCTGGCCAATGAGCCGGGCGCGCACTATGTGTTGGTCTCCACACGAGAACACGGGAATAACCCCGGGCCTGTGGAGTTCAAGTCCTACAGGATCGTTGATGGCGAAGTGACCGAAGAAGAGGTCCAGATCAGCGATCAGGTTTCCACCGAATCCGAGCAGAACTGAGGAAAGATGGCCATCGAAGTACGCATCCCCACCATCCTGCGCACCTTCACCGGCGGCGCCAATGCCGTCGATGCTGAAGGCGCCACGCTCAGTGGCCTGATCGACAACCTCGAGGCCAACCACCCCGGCATCAAGGAGCGTCTCATCGAGGCGGGCGATCTACGCCGCTTCATCAATGTCTACGTAAATGACGAAGACGTGCGCTTCACCGGAGGCCTGGAAACGGCTCTCAGTGACGGCGACCAAGTCGTCGTACTCCCAGCGGTAGCGGGCGGCTGATCGGTCCGCTCTTGGCGCGCTTCGACAATCTGCTCGCATCCGTCGGCAACACCCCGTTGGTGGGCCTGCCGACCTTGTCGCCATCCCCTGATGTGCGGATCTGGGCCAAGCTGGAGGATCGCAATCCGACCGGCTCGATCAAGGATCGCGCGGCCTTGATGATGATCGAGGACGCTGAGAAGCAGGGTCGGATCCGACCCGGATGCACCCTCCTGGAGCCCACTTCGGGCAACACCGGCATCTCCTTGGCCATGGCTGCCAAACTCAAGGGCTATCGACTCGTGTGCGTGATGCCCGAGAACACCTCCCAGGAGCGGCGTCAACTGCTTCGAATGTGGGGTGCGGAGATCTATTCATCACCAGCTGCCGGAGGCTCAAACGAAGCAGTCCGGGTGGCCAAGCGGATGGCGCAGGAGCATCCGGACTGGGTGATGATGTATCAATACGGCAACCAGGCCAATGCGCGTGCTCATGAGCAGGGCACCGGCCCCGAGTTGCTCGCTGACTTGCCCACGATCACCCACTTCGTGGCGGGGCTGGGCACGACCGGCACCCTGATGGGGGTCAGCAGGTTCTTCCGCTCCGCCAAGCCAGAAGTGCGGATCGTGGCCGCGGAGCCACGCTACGGCGAGTTGGTCTACGGGCTGCGCAATCTCGACGAGGGCTTCGTCCCCGAGTTGTACGACGAATCGCTGATCGACTCGCGCTTCTCGGTCGGGCCCCGCGATGCAGTACGCCGCGTCCGTGAGTTGCTGGAGTCAGAAGGCATCTTCGCCGGGATCTCGACGGGGGCCATCCTGCACGCTGCCCTGGGGCAAGCCGCCAAGGCCGTGAAGGCAGGGGAGAGCGCAGATATTGCGTTCGTCGTTGCCGATGGCGGCTGGAAATATCTCTCGACCGGCGCCTATGAAGGCACCATCGATGAGGCCGAGGAACGACTCGAAGGGCAACTCTGGGCATGATCCCGCTTCAACTCGCAATCGGCGCCTTGTGCCTTTTGCTGGCACTGGTCCTGCTCGTTTTCATGATCTTGGATCGTCGGCCGAGCAATCTGATCATCAACGCGCTAGTGGCCGTGGAGATCGCGCTCGTCGCCCAACTGGTGCTCGGGGTGACCAGGGTCGTGAAGGGTGTCCCCGACCAGGTCTCAGGCTGGGAATATGTCGGCTATCTGATCGCGACCTTGCTGATCTTGCCGGCAGGCGTGGTGTGGAGCTCAGCCGAACGCACCCGCTCGGGCACCGCCGTACTCCTGATCGCCGTACTCTTGGTGCCTTTCCTGGCGCTGCGGGTCAATCAGATCTGGCCGGCCTGATGAGTTCGGGCACCGTCAACACCGGATTTGGTCGGATCCTGGTCTTCGCTTATGGCATCCTCGCGTTGAGTGCGACGGCTCGCTCCGCGGTGCAACTCGGCACTAAGGCTGAGGAGGCCTTGTTGCCCTATTCGTTGAGTGCTCTGGCCGCCGCTGTCTACATTGTCGCCACTTGGGCCTTGGCCACCGATCGCCGCGGGATTGCACTTGCTGCGGTGGTCTTTGAGCTCTTCGGCGTGCTGGTCGTGGGCACGACCAGCATGACTTTGAGCCAAGATTATCCGGCTGCAACCGTGTGGTCGGAGTTTGGCAGAGGCTATGGCTGGGTGCCCTTGGCCTTGCCGATCCTGGGCCTTTGGTGGTTGTGGCGCACTCGTCCGCTCGGGTGATTTGTGTCATGAATCACCCTCAAGACCGCCGCCAGCACATAGCCTGACCTGAAGATGATGGACTCTCCAATCGGCATTTTTGACTCCGGCTTTGGTGGCCTCACGGTCGCTAGAGCTGTGATCGACCAATTGCCGCACGAGTCGATCACCTATCTGGGAGACACTGCCCGGCAACCCTACGGACCCAAGCCGATCGCCGAAGTGCGCGAATACGCCCTCGAGTGCCTTGATCACTTGGTCGATCGCGGTGTCAAGGCCTTGGTGATCGCGTGCAACTCCGCAAGTGCCGCCGTACTCCGCGACGCGCGTGAGCGTTATGAAGTGCCCGTGATGGAGGTGATCCTGCCAGCAACTCGACGGGCGGTTGCCGCAACCCGCAACAACCACATCGGGGTGATCTCAACCAGGGCGACCGCAGACTCCAAGGCCTATGACGATGCTTTCGCGGCTGCTCCACATGTGGATTTGTCTACGCGGGTGTGCCCGCGTTTCGTGGAGTTCGTGGAAGCCGGCATCACCAGTGGCCCGGAGTTGACCGCAGTCGCTCACGAGTATCTCGACCCTCTTGTCGATGCCGGGGTAGACACGCTCATCTTGGGTTGCACGCACTATCCGCTGCTGACCGGCATGATCAGCTATGTGATGGGCGACGGGGTGACTCTGGTGAGCAGTGCAGAGGAGTGCGCCAAGGACGTCTATCGGGTTCTGCTCGAGCACGGTATTGAGCGCACCGACCTCCGTGTTCAAGGCGAATATGAGTTCTTGACCACCGGTGCTCCTGACGAGTTCACGAAGATTGGTCGCCGATTCCTCGGTCCAGAGCTCCAGGGAGCCAAGCAGTACGTCGGACGGGTAGGTGTGTGATGAAGTTGACCGTTGTCGGCAACTCCGGCTCCTATCCTGGACCCGACTCTCCGGCAAGTTGCTATCTGTTGACCGCCCGTCATCATGGGCGCGATTTCAACATCTTGTTGGACCTCGGAAATGGTGCCCTCGGTGCCTTACAACGCCATCTCGACCCAGCTGCGGTGGATGCAGTCCTGATCACGCACCTCCACGCCGATCATTGCCTAGACCTGTGTGGCTTCTATGTGCTGCGCAAATATCACCCACTTGGCGCGATGCCGCAGATCCCCGTTTGGGGGCCCAAGCGCACCCCGCGGAGGTTGGCCCGAGCCTATGGTTTGAGCCCGGAACCCGGGATGCGCGAGGAGTTCGACTTCAGACGCTATCCGAAGGAGAGCTTCCAAGTGGGCCCCTTCAAGGTGACTGCTCGCAGGGTCAACCATCCGGTGCCCGCCTATGCGCTCAGGGTGGAAGCAGATGGCAAGGCGCTTGCCTATTCCGGTGACACCGGCCCCTGTGATGCGCTCACCGAGACCGCAAACCAGGCCGATGTCTTCTTGTGTGAGGCATCATTCGTCGAGGGTGGTGACAATCCGCCCGACTTGCATCTGACGGGTGCCGAGGCCGCGTCGATTGCGGCTCAGGCTGGGGCCAAGACCCTGCTCCTGACCCACATCCCGCCTTGGCATGACGCTCAAGTCGTGTTGAGCGAGGCCCACGGCCATTTTGCAGGGGCCCTGTCCTTGGCTGAGGTCGGGCGCACCTATCAGCTGTGATCAACCTGTGGGCAAGCCCCATGGGTTTGCCCGGTCTGGCATTGTTTGCCCATGATCAAAATCCAAGGCGTCACCAAACGCTATGGGGACTTCACTGCAGTTGACGAAGTTTCCTTCACCGCAGGCAAGGGACGCGTCACCGGATTCCTCGGGCCAAATGGTGCTGGCAAGAGCACTTCGATGCGGATCATGGTCGGACTCACCCGACCCGACTCAGGTCGCTGCACCATAGACGGACAGCTGTACGCCGATCTGCCCAATCCAGCACGCAAAGTGGGCGTGCTGTTGGACGCCTCCGCCCAGCACAATGGCCGCACTGGCCGTGAGGTGCTTCGGGTCAGTGCAGACACGATGGGCGTGCCCGCTGCGCGCGTGGACGAAATGCTGACCATGGTCGGGCTGAGCGACACGGAAGCCAAGCGCAGAGTACGCAACTATTCATTGGGCATGAGGCAGCGCTTGGGTATTGCCAATGCCTTCCTCGGTGATCCCGAGGTATTGATCCTCGATGAGCCCGTTAACGGTCTCGATCCGGCTGGCATCCACTGGATGCGCGGACTCCTGCGCCATTTCGCCGATCAAGGTGGCACCGTCTTGTTGTCCAGCCATCTGTTGCACGAAGTCGAGCAGGTCGCCGATGACATCGTCTTGATCGGCAATGGCAGGATCGCTGCGGCCGGGGCAAAGGAGTCCCTGCTACGAGGTCGGGGTACTCATGTGAGCACCGTTGATCCTCAGCTCCTTGAGCGAGGCTTGCGTGAATCCGAACTTGCATTTGCCCCTGTTGGCGAAAACACCTTTGTGGTCGAGGCCGAGCCGGTTGCAGTGGGCCGAGCGGCAGTCGCGGCAGGCGCTGTTCTCGTGGAGTTGCGAGAGTCTGAAGGAGCAGGGCTCGAAGATCTGTTCTTCCAGTTGACAGCAGACAGTGCTCGTCCAGGCGTAACCACTTCAGGATCCATCAAGGAGGGCCAGGCATGAGTGACGCCATCCCATTTGCACGGTTGATCAAGGTCGAGTTCCGCAAGATGATCAACACTCGGGCGGGGCTGTGGTTGTTGATCGTGACCGCGGGCCTCACCTCAGTGGCGATGCTGATCACCTCAATCGTGTCGATCACCCAAGATGTTGAGTTCAGTTTCGACCTCTACCTGCGGACCTGTGCCTACACGTCCGGCATCCTGCTGCCGGTCCTCGGGATCATCCTCGTGACCCAGGAGTGGGGTCAGCGCACCGGCATGGTGACCTTCACCTTGGAGCCGCGTCGGGCACGCGTGGTCGCAGCAAAGCTCGTGACCGGAGTTTTGCTTGCTTGGCTGGTCGTCCTCTTGGCCTTTGCCGTGGCAGCCATTGCCAATGTGATCAGCGCACTGGCGCGCGGCACGAGCGCCAACTGGGAGGTGAGTTGGCAGTTCGTGCTCGCCTTCTTGTTTACCCAGACCTTCGCCATGTTGTTCGGTTTTGCGATCGCTGCTCTCTTGCTGAACACGCCTGGGGCCATCGTGCTGTTCTTTGTGGCGACCTTCATCTTGCCGATCATCTTGACCACAGTGAGCCTCGTGGCTTGGCGTCAGTTCGCCGATATCCAGCCCTGGCTCGACTTCACAGTTCCGCAGGGTCACCTGTTGCTGGATGAAATGGATGGCAAAGTCTGGGGTCAACTCGTGACCACCACCTTGATCTGGGTGGTGCTACCAGTCACCCTGGGCGTCATGAGGATCACCCGCGCAGAGGTCAAATAGGCGGGCTGGATAGCCTCGCCTCATGACAGATCTGCGCGCCGATGGGCGCACCCCCGATCAACTCCGAGACGTCAAGATCACCCGGCACTGGCAGGATCACCCGGCAGGCTCAGTCCTGGTTGAGTTCGGCCGCACGCGAGTGCTGTGTGCGGCCTCGGCGTCGACCGGCGTACCTCGTTGGCGGACCGGCTCGGGACTCGGCTGGGTGACTGCGGAGTACGCCATGCTCCCGTCTGCGACCAATACGCGCTCGGATCGCGAGTCGGTCAAGGGGCGCATCGGTGGTCGCACCCACGAGATTTCTCGACTGATCGGCAGATCGCTGCGGGCAGTCATCGACTATGAAGCCTTGGGGGAGAACACCATCGTCTTGGACTGTGACGTCTTGCAGGCCGATGGCGGCACTCGTACGGCGGCAATCACCGGCGCCTATGTGGCTCTGGCCGACGCGGTGGCTCATCTGAAGGGTGAGGGGGCATTGGTGGGTGACCCACTCGTTGGCTCCGTGGCTGCGGTCTCGGTCGGGATCATTGATGGTCAGCCGCGCCTCGATCTGCCCTACGAAGAAGATGTTCGGGCCGAGACCGACATGAATGTCGTCATGACCGGAGCGGGCAAGTTTGTCGAGGTCCAGGGCACTGCAGAGGGTGAAGCCTTCGATCGGGCTGAGTTGGATGCTCTGCTTGGCCTGGCGGAGAAGGGTTGCGCCGACCTGACTCGGATCCAGCTCGAGGCTTTGGCGTGACCAACGAGGTCTTCCTCGCATCTCGCAATGCCAAGAAGTTGGCGGAGTTGCGCCGGATCTTGGCCGAGGTGATCCCCGACGTGGTGGTGCTCGGCCTTGATGATGTTGCGCCGTACCCCGAACCGGTCGAAGACCAGGAGACCTTTGCCGCTAACGCCTTACTGAAGGCCCGAGCCGCTCACGCCGAGACCGGATTGCCATCTCTGGCCGATGACTCCGGGCTGTGTGTAGCAGCATTGAATGGGATGCCGGGAGTGCTCTCTGCCAGGTGGTCAGGGCTCCCTAAGTCTGATGAGCGCAACAACGCCCTTCTCCTTGACCAGATGCTCGATGTGCCGGTGGCACGGCGTGGTGCTGCATTCGAGTGTGCCCTCGCCTTTTGCTACACAGATGAGCTCGGTGCCACTCATGAGCTCACCGTGAGTGGTCAGATGAGGGGCACGATCACCGACCGTCCCGTGGGTGAGGGTGGATTTGGCTATGACGTGATCTTCGTGCCTAGTGATCAGGAGGGCACTTTGACCAGTGCTCAGCTGAGTCCTGGCCAAAAGGATGCGATCTCGCATCGCGGCAAGGCTCTTCGCGAGATCGCCCCGATCGTGGCGGCAGCGTTGCAGCAGATGTGAGCCACCTTGGTGCCGGAGGGGGGACTTGAACCCCCACGCCCGAAGGCACAGGTACCTAAAACCTGCGTGTCTGCCAATTCCACCACCCCGGCGTGACCCAGATGGGTCGAGTACTGGTGCGCCTTAGTGTAGTGATCTGGTTGGTCAGACCAGATTCAGGTCTCGCTTCAGTTTGGCTACGTGCCCAGTGGCCTTGACGTTGTACTGCGCGAGTTCGATCTTGCCGTCCTCGTCGATGACGAAGGTGGATCGGATCACACCCTCGACGACCTTGCCATACAGTTTCTTCTCACCGAATGCGGCGTACTGCTTCATTACCGAGCGGTCAGCATCTGAAGCCAAGGCGAGAGTGAGTCCGTCACGCTCCCGGAAACGAGATAGCTTTTCGGGTTTGTCGGGGGAAATCCCGATCACGGCATAGCCAGCTGCGGCCAGGGACTCCAGAGAGTCGGTGAAGTCGCAGGCCTGCTTCGTGCAGCCTGGGGTCATTGCAGCGGGATAGAAATAGACGATCACCTTCTGGCCACGCAGGTCGGTCAAGGAGATCGTCTCGCCGGTGTCGGTGGGCAAGGTGAAGTCGGGAGCAGCATCTCCGGGAGAGAGCCGTGTGTTTGGGGTGGACATGCCTTGAGACTACCGATTGGGCTATTGGTAGGGTCGCCTACGTTGTTTCCGAGTCTGCCAAGCCAGACCAATCCGAGGAGTTCTCGTGGGCGATACCACCGACATTGAGCGCGAGATCGAGCAGACCCGTGAGCGTCTGGCAGGCACCATCGATCAACTCGTCTATCGCACCAATCCCAAGAACATCGTGGCGCGCGAGGTAGATCAAGTTAAGGGCTTCTTTGTTGATGCCCAAGGTGCGCCTCGCCCAGACAACATCGCGAAGGTGGCCGCCGGGGCGGCAGGTGTGATCGTGGTGATGATGCTGATCCGAAAGATCGTTCGCTAGACCTGTGACTCCACGCAAGACCGCCGAGGTGCCACATCCAAGTGGCGGACGTACGCCGATCAAGATGCTCTTTGATCGGGTCTTGGTTGCCGTTGACAGCGAGGAGGGCGAACGCCGCTCCACTGGAGGCATCCTGATCCCTGCAACGGCCGAAATGTCGGGCCGTCGACTGTCTTGGTGCAGGGTGGTCGCAATCGGATCGAATGTGCGCAGTGTCGAAGTCGATGACCGGGTGTTGTTCGACCCTGAAGACAAGGCTGAGGTCGAGGTAGCTGGTGAGGACTATGTGGTGCTCCGGGAGCGCGACATCCACGCCGTGGCCGCTGACCGGCTGGGTGACTCCCTGACCGGTCTCTATCTTTGACGGATTCTATTTGCGACAGGTCTGGCGAGCCAGTTTGGCGATGCCCACCAGATCCCCGGCTTGAAAGCCACGCGCGGTCACCCTTGGTGACATGAGTTGTCCTCGATTCGAGGTGTGGCTCAGACCCAGCGCATGCCCGAACTCGTGTGGCACCAACGATCGGGTGAACCACGTGCGATAGGCCACACTGCGACCCTTGCCCGCTCGCATCCTGGCTCCGCGCCTGGTCAGGGACTTGAAGTCACCAGCATCGAGGACCATCTGAACATTTGCGATCGAAGTCCTGCCCGTGTTGTTGACCAGGCTCACTCTGGTCCAGCCAGCGGTCTTTCCCCGCAGTTGCGGAGTCCGTGTAGCAGAACTGAAACCCACCTGCACTGCTGTTGAGGGGGAGCGCCCACTTGTGGTTCGTGGGGCATCCCAGGCTTGGCTCGTCAACCCGGCGAAAAAGAACGTGTATCCGGTCTGTTGCGAGATCCGGGGAAGTGCCTTTTTGACCGAGGCCACCATCGCCGGGGTGCCGTTGCGTGGGTTGATCCAGACTGGATGTGCTGCGCACGGGTCTGGTCCGATCGGCTGTCCGTTGCGGGCGGTGAAATAGAAGGTGTACCCCGGGTCACCAGCGTGTGCTGGGGGAGTAGCTAGCAGGGACACGATGAGTGCGGTCACAAATATGCCCGCGGCGAGTCTGACTTTGTGCATGTCCACAGCTTCGTTTCGGTGCGATTCTGGTACGCCGTCAGGGACTCGAACCCCGAACCCGCTGATTAAGAGTCAGCTGCTCTGCCAATTGAGCTAACGGCGCGTGAAGCGAGTGGAACACTAGCAAATGCTCGCGCAGATTTCGAATCGGCCAAGGCGCGTCGGAATGCTTCATGACTATCGTCACCTAAGTTCCCTCGGTAGAAGGGCGCAAGTGCAATCTGTGAATGGAGGAAGTCATGTCAGACAATCAAGCAACGATCCCAATGGGCTCTCGGCTGGTCGCTGAGGCAATCGGGACCTTCGTCTTGGTGCTGGGAGGTGTTGGTACCGCGGTATTCGCGGCAGGTTTTCCAGGGGAAGCCACCAACCCCGTAAATGTTGGATTTCTCGGCGTGGCACTGGCGTTTGGTCTGACGGTTGTTGTCGGCGCCTACGCATTGGGGCCGATTTCTGGTGGGCATTTCAACCCGGCAGTGACGCTCGGGCTGGCAGCGGCAGGCAGGTTCTCTTGGAAAGACACCGGCGGATATGTCGTCGTACAAATCGTTGGCGGCGCGATTGCCTCGTCGTTGATCTTCGTGATCGCGAAGGGGCACCCGGATGGTTACGACGGCACCTTGGGTGCGAATGGCTACGGCGCAGGCTCTCCGGGAGGCTACAACTTGCTGTCCGTGGGGTTGATCGAGGCGGTGCTGACCGGGGTGTTCGTGCTGGTCATCGTCGGAGTCACCTCCAAGCGGGCCACCGCTGCTCTCGCCCCCTTGGCAATCGGCCTGACCCTAACCCTGATCCACTTGGTCGCAATCCCGGTCTCCAACACCTCCGTGAACCCAGCCCGCTCGATCGCCAGTGCGATCTATGGCGGAGAGCAGGCCTTGAATCAACTGTGGGCCTTCTTGGTCTTCCCGGTGTTGGGTGCCTTGGTGATTGGCGCGTTGATTCGGCCCCTGTTTGCTGACACAGATCAGTAGCCGCTATCTGCTTGGGGTGCCTGAGTAGTACGTTCGGCAACTCCGCCCCAAGACAAAAACCCTAGTCAGCCGCCTAGAGCGCGGGGTCTACGAGGTCTCTCGACATCCCCAGAGTACCGCTCCGAAGGACGATCTTGGCCCTGTTGTGAGGACTGTCGAGACGGCTCAAACTTTTCTCACTGCGTCCGAGGTGGCCGTGCTCGTCGGCGACTCCCTCGCCGGGATGAGCGTCAAGTCGTTCGCTGAGCGGTACGGCATCCAACGCGCCACGGTGTTCTCCCATCTGCGTCGCCGCAACGTGCCGAGCCGACGGCCGGGGCTGGGGACTGCCGGAAGGTGTGACTCAGAGGCCGAGTGCAGCTCGTCCCGCGTCGGTCATGCGTCCTGCTTCTTCCAGCTCTGTGGCGATCTGTTTGTTGCGCTCGGATGCCGTCCCGCGCGTGCGTCGCGGCGTGAAACGTTGGAGGTAGGACTGGTTGTCGTAGGCGTGGCGGGCGCTCTCACTCCACCCGAAGGCGATTCCTTCGACAAGCAGGTCGTGGAAAGTCACGCTGGGCTTCCTTGATTTTGCGCGTTGCAGCCGCACCCAGACCCCTGGGTGGCTGGTGCCGACCTCTTCGAGCCAGGCACGAAGACCAGCGATGTCCTCGAAAGCGACGATCTCAAGGCCGTGGTGCTCTTCACTCACGGGTCAAGTATCTCAGTGGGCACCGACGACCTACGGTTCGCGCTGCGCACCTCTCCGTCACACAGCACCAGGAGGTCACCATGCCCACGTTCTTCGATTCGACTGCCGACGCTGCTGAGGCGTCTGAAGCCTTGCGAGGGTTGGCCCACGCGAGCCGGAGCTTCGATCAGCCCGCCGAGATGTATGGGGTGATCGGTGATCTGTTCTCGGGGATGCGGTCGCTGCGGCAGGCGCTCGACCAGATCGCCGAGGGTCTGCAACGCGAAGAGCAGTCAGGGCACGATTTACCCGCATTTCGTGTGTGCGAGCCGGCATGGTGGCAGAGGCAACTGCACCCGGCAGGCGATGCTCTATGCCAGGTTCGACGAGATGATGGCCGAAGGGACCGCCGAACTCGCCGACCTTGCGTCCCGGAGAACCCAACTCGAAGGCGAACAGCAGAAGCTGCTCCAGGCCCACTAAGCCGGAGCCATCCCACTCGACCTCATCAAGAAGGGGCAGGACCGGATCACTGCGTCGCTGGAGACCATCGGGCACCGGATCACCGCGCACCACGGCCACTACGCCGACGCACGTGCGACCCTGGAAGATTCGATCGGTCTGTTGGCGAATGTCGCCGGCATCCACCGCCGCTGTGACGACGCGAACCGTCGCGTGTGCAACCAAGCGTTCTTCACCGCGAACTACCTCGATGACGACGGCGACCCTCGCGTCACCTACCAACAGCCCTACGACGCACTGTGCGATCCCGAGGTCCAGGCGAACGCCCTGAACTGGGCCGCCGAGACACAGAAAAGTGACGAGGTTCAGACCCGAACCGGAGTGGTTCCTCCGGTCGAGGGTTTGAACCTCGCCACATCAGGGTGAGTAACGGGACTCGAACCCGCGACATCTGCGACCACAACGCAGCGCTCTACCAGCTGAGCTATACCCACCATGCGAGCGCAAGTGTAGCGATCAAACTCCCAGGTCACGAATCCGGATCGGTCCCAGGGCTGTTGGGAAGTCCAGTGATCGAGCCACCGTGGCGTTCGGCGATTTGTGCCGCAGCCTTGGAGTCGGGGCCAGGAGTGGGGACGAAGACCGCCTCTCGGTAGTAGCGCAACTCCTCGATGCTTTCCTGGATGTCAGCAAGCGCACGATGGTTGCCGCGTTTGGTCGGTGAGGCGAAATAGGCCTTGGGAAACCAGCGCCGGCTCAACTCCTTAATCGAGGAAACATCGATGATCCGGTAGTGCAGGAATTCGTCCAGCTTGGTCATGTCTCGAGCCAGGAAGTTGCGATCGGTTGCGACACTGTTGCCAGCCAGAGGAGGTCGACTACCGTCTGGGCAGTGCTCCCTGATGTAAGCCAATACTTGATCTTCAGCGTCGGAGAGGGAGATCCCTTCCGCCAGTTCGTCCAGTAGGCCGCTGTTGACGTGCATTTGGCGCACGAACGGGACCATTTGATCCAAGGCCTCTTGGGAGGGTTTGATGATCAGATCGACGCCCTCCCCGAGCACGTTGAGCTCGGAGTCGGTCACCAATGCTGCTACCTCGATCAGGGCATCGGTGGTCAGATTGAGCCCGGTCATCTCGCAGTCGATCCATACAAGTCGGTCAGTCACGGACTTGACCTTACTCAGGTGCTCCTCAGCAGAAGTACCTACTATTGCTCCATGCCGAATTGGAAGCACGTGGTGGGGATCCTGGCTCGACTGATTGTCGGTGGCGTCTGGATCGTTGCCGGAGCCTTGAAAATCACGAACCCAGAGGCGAGTGTGTCGGCAGTTCGGGCCTACCAGATCCTTCCGATGGGCATGGCTGAAACGGTTGGCCGGGTCTTGCCCGCGCTTGAGTTGGTGATTGGGATCTGTCTCATCCTGGGCGTGATGCTCCGGGTGACTGGTCTGATCTCGGCGCTGTTGTTGCTGGCTTTCATCATTGGGATTGCCTCAGTTTGGATGAGGGGGATCTCGATCAACTGTGGTTGTTTTGGCGATGGGGGAGCGGTAGAAGATGCTTTCTCAAAATATCCGTGGGAGATCGCTCGAGATGTCGGACTGCTGCTCTTGTCCTTGTGGCTAGTATTCGGCCCAGCAACACCTTTAGCCCTAGACCGCATGTTGTTCAAGAAGACCAAGGAAGACCATGGCGAAGAAGTCGAAGGAAGAGAAGAGCCGCGGAGCGCTGGCGGCTCAGATCCGAGCTGAGCAGGCTCGCAAGGACCGTACTCGCAACATCATCGCGGGCATCGGCGTACTCGCCATCGTGTCCGGCTTGATTGCAGCTGCGGTGATCTTCAGCCCTGAGCCGAAGTCTTCAAAGGTCACCGTCAACCAGATCAAGGCTCCGGTTACGGCCACCGAGCACGGCTTGCGGCTTGGCAAGGAGACTGCCCCGACACAGGTCGTGGTTTACGAAGACTTCCAGTGCCCGTATTGCCGCGAGTTTGAGAACGCGAGCCGAAGCTTCTTCCATGAGGCTGCCGAGCAGGGCAAGCTGTCGGTGGAATACCGTCCGCTCAACCTCCCAGGGTTGGATCCCTATTCCATCGACTCGATCAATGCTTGGTGGGCCATCGTTAAGCACGGCACACCCAAGCAGGCCTTGCAAATGCACGATGTCTTGTTCGAAAAGCAGCCCTATGAGACTGCCACCGACAAGCCAACCGCGTCCGACATCAAGGGCTGGGCCAAGAAGCTCGGCGTCGGTCAGGCCGCTCTTGATGCGATGAAGTCACCTGACAAGTCGCTGGTTGAGGCCGCCAACCAGACCGCTGAGGATGCAGGCGTCACCGGCACTCCGACGGTTTTCCTCAATGGCACCAAGATCGAGGGCGCCTCTCCGCAGCAGATGGTCGAAAAGATCCAGCAGGCAGTCAACGCCGGCTGATCCGAGCAAGGGCGTGCCGCTAAACTGGCACGTCATTGGCCCCCGTAGCTCAGCTGGATAGAGCAAGAGCCTTCTAATCTCTGGGTCGCAGGTTCGACTCCTGCCGGGGGCGCAACTAGGCCATTTATGTTTGGGCCGAGTGTGTTTGGGCCATCCAAGCTTCGATCTCATCGGGTTCGCGTGGCAACGCTGCCGATAGGTTGACATTGCCTTCAGCGGTGACGGCAATGTCGTCTTCGATCCGGATGCCGATCCCGCGCAGCTCTTCTGGAACGAGCAAGTCGTCGGCTTGGAAGTAGAGGCCCGGCTCGACGGTGAGGACCATGCCTTCGGCGAGCTCGCCATCGGCATAACGCTTGGGATCGGAGCGTGCACAGTCATGCACGTCCATCCCCAACATGTGGCTGGTTCCGTGGAGGGTCCACCTGGCGTAGACCCGGCTGTCAGGATCCAGAGCCTCCTGCGCCGAGCATGGCAACAGGCCAAGGTCTTCGAGCGCATGCGCAATCACGGTCATGGCGGCAATGTGGGGAGCCCGGAATGCTGCGCCAGGTTGCACCGCTGAGATGCCTGCCTTTTGCGCCTCCAAAACGATTGAATAGAGCTCACGCTGCAGGCCGGTGAAGGTGCCTGAGATCGGGAGCGTACGAGTGACATCGGCGGTGTAGAGATTGCGACCCTCGGCTCCCATGTCCAAGAGCACCAGATCGCCATTGCGCATCGGTCCGGTGTTGTCTATCCAGTGCAGGACAGTAGCGTTTGGGCCACCTCCAACGATCGAGTCGTAGCCCAAGTCGTTGCCCATCGACCGGGCACGTCTGAAGAAGGTGCCTTCAACCCAGCGCTCACCAAACCTCAGTGCATTGTCCCAGTCGGCTACGCAGTCGTTGAAGCCAAGGGTGGTTATGTCACAGGCGGTCTGGAGTTCGGCGAGCTCCCACTCGTCCTTGATCAGCCTGAGCTCTGACAACACCCTGGCGAGGTCTTCATCCTGGCTGCGGGCCTCGCCCAACAACGCATCGACCCTTGGGTCGACTCCCCGGTGGACCCTGGTTGCCGAATCCTTCCCGAGCGCGCTCGGGAGCTCGTCCAGATGCTTCGTCTTTAGCTGAAGCGCCGTGGAGATTTCTTCGATTGAGGGTCGACGCCCGACCCATAGTTCGCCGTACTGGCGGTCTCGGAAGAATTCATCGGTGTCTCGACCGCTGTGCGGCCGGGCGTAGAGGGTGGCTTCTCCGTCTTCGATAATGAGGACTGCATCGCTGGTCTGGTTGCCCGACAACCAGGTGTGTGCCGTATCAGGGCGAAAGCGGAAATCTGTGTCATTCGACCGGACGTGAAAGCCGCCTGCGGGGATCACCAACCGTTCGCCGGGGAAGGCTTCGGCCAAGGCTTGACGCCGTTGGCTGGCCCATTGCGTGATCGGATGAGGGGCTACCTCTGGTGTGGCTTTGGCCCACCCTTTGCGCATGAATTCGGCGTACGCCGGGGGGACTGCCGGGTCGTGGCCCTCCGTGGCGAGATCGGCCGGTGTGGTGGAATCAGTCACAACAGCCACTCTACGTCCTGATCCCCATGAGGGTCTCGTTACGATTCGGACATGAATCGCCGCAGGGGGACAACCGCCTTCACCATTGTCGTCACGTCTGTGACGGCCATTGGCGCGTTGATCATGGCGGTGGTGCTGATCTTGAGTGGCGCGCCTACGGCGCTTGTGGTCGGAGCCGTGTTGGCGGCTCTGCCAGTGGGGCCGCTTCTATGGTGCTTCCTTTGGCTGGATCGCTACGAGCCCGAGCCTCGGCATCTCCTTGCGATGGCTCTTGGGTGGGGTGCCTTCGTGGCCACCTCTGGCGCCTTGATCCTGCAGTTGATCGATCAGGGGGTGTTTGCGCCATCTGAGTTGATTGCCGCCTCAGTGGTCGCGCCAGTGACTGAAGAGGCCGCAAAGGGAGCCTTCATCTTGTTGTTGTTCTGGTTTCGTCGCCACGAGCTCGACGGCGTGCTCGACGGCATTGTCTACGCCGGCATGATCGGGATCGGATTCGCCTTCAGTGAGAACATCTTGTATCTCTCCAGCGCCTATGTCGGTGATGAGGACTTGGCGGGCGGCTTTGGAAGTGCGGTGACGGTGTTTGTGCTCCGTGGGATCTTCAGCCCGTTTGCGCACCCCTTCTTTACGGCCTTCACCGGGATCGGGATCGGTCTGGCCGTCACGACCAGACGGTCAGAGATTCGTATCCTGGCTCCGCTGGTCGGATTTGGACTCGCGGTCCTCAGCCACGGGCTGTGGAATGGATCCTTGAGCGGAGACGCCAGGTTCGCCTTGTTGGCCTATGTGGGCCTGATGGTCCCTGCCTTTTCGATGATGGTCGGCTTTGCCATTTGGGCCAGCAGGAGAGAAGGCGTAATGCTCACCACAGCCTTGGGAGACTGTGCGCAGAGAGGTTTTCTGCCAAGTGCTGAGGTGCCTTGGTTGGTCAGGATTCCGGCGCGGCGAGCCGCGCGCCGAGTCGCCAAGCAGCGTGGTGGTGGGACAGCATTGGCAGTGATGAAGGAATATCAAGCAGAGGCGGTCGAGTTGGGCTTCTTGCATGCTCGCTATCTGCGTGGAACTGCCCCGATCGGCTTTGCGGCAGCTGGGCAAGCGCACGTTGACAGGATGGCCCAGCTGCGTCCGTATTTGCTCTGGCCCGGGTCGCCAGGAGGGCTGGGGAATGGGTAGCCGCAGACCGGGGCATTCATCGCGCCCGACAGCGAACGAATCCTCAAGCGCCAATGGCTCAAGTCAGATGGTCACGACTTTGATCAGGCTGCGTGAGACGCTTCACGCCACCAAATTCGCGTTTGCTACCCCAGATGTGGTCGAGCATCGCTCCAGTCGAGATGACATGGTCGACCAATTGGACGACTACGTCTTGCCGCGGCTGATCCAGATCGAGGCTCCGGTGCTTTGTGTGGTCGGTGGCTCCACGGGAGCTGGCAAGTCGACGCTGGTCAACTCCCTGGTCGGAGAGAAGGTCACTGAATCAGGCGTCTTGCGTCCGACGACCCGCTCTCCGGTGTTGGTGCACAATCCCGAAGATGCCGAGTGGTTCGAGGAGCAGCGCATCCTGCCTGACTTGGAGCGCACCTCCCGGACCAGCGCAGACCCGGGTGCCTTGCAGTTGGTGTCCTCAGAGCAGATCCCTCAGGGTTTGGCAGTCCTTGACGCTCCTGACATCGACAGCGTCGAGGAACGCAATCGCGTGTTGGCCAGCCAGTTGCTTGGTGCAGCCGACCTCTGGTTATTCGTCACCTCTGCAGCCCGCTACGCCGATCAGGTGCCGTGGGACTTCTTGAAGCGCGCTTCTGAGCGTTCGGCCTCGGTGGCGATCGTGCTGGACCGGACCCCACCAAAGGCGGTTGAAGAGGTCAGCTCACATCTGGCCCGGATGCTGTCCTCACGCGGGCTCAAGGATTCTCCGTTGTTCGTGGTCACGGAGGGCTCACTTGATGAGGACGGATTGCTGCCTCCGGAAGAGGTGCGAGACATCCGCACATGGTTGACTGACCTTGGAGCCGACGCCGACGCGCGCAATGCTGTGGTCCGCCAGACCCTTGAAGGAGCGATTCGTTCGCTGTCTTCTCGGACTCATGAGCTGGCTGACCACGCCAAGGAGCAAGCCGACATCCGCAACCGGCTTTGGCGAGAAGTCGATGACTCCTATACAGATGCAATCGCCAAGATCGCTGCAGGGGCAGCCGATGGCACCCTGCTGAGAGGTGAGGTGCTGAGCCGCTGGCAGGAGTTTGTTGGCGCCGGCGAACTCCTCAAGTCAATCGAATCCAAGGTCAGCTGGCTTCGTGATCGGATTACCAAGGCAGTCAAGGGGCAACCCGTTCAAGCCCGTCAAGTCGAGGTCGCCGTTGAATCAGGCCTGCTCACCTTGGTTGCCGAGCATGCGGAGCGCGCGGCCGAAAATGCGGATGCAGCATGGCGGTCCACCGCCGCTGGCAAGCAACTGCTCGATGATTCCGGGACTGACCTCTCCAGGGCCTCACGTGATTTTCGCAATCGGGCAGAACGAGCCATTCGTGACTGGCAACAAGGCGTGATCGACCTGGTCCGCACTGAGGGCGCTGACAAGCGCACCTCGGCGCGATTCCTCGCTTACGGCGTCAATGGCTTGGCTGTTGCCCTGATGATCGTGTCCTTTGCTTCCACCGGCGGGCTGGTAGGGGCGGAGATCGGCATTGCTGGAGGCTCGGCCATCGTGGCTCAAAAACTGCTGGAGGCCGTATTCGGTGATCAAGCCGTGCGCCGTCTCACTCAGACTGCTCACGAAGACTTGCTCAAGCGTATGGACAGCCTCATGGACACTGAGCGCGCCCGCTTCATCGAACTCCTCGATGAAGGTGGAGTGGATGCGAGCATCGTTGAGCAGCTTAGGGAGTTGGCCCGACGGATCGATGATCTTCGTTTCTCTGACAGGGGCATTTCGTGAGCACGCTGGTTGAGACGGCACGCAAGGCGTTGCGGCTGGGTGACTCCACAGACGATCAGGTGAGGGGTCTGACCGATGCCGTGACTGCGGCTCGAGGCAGACTTGACGATGACGCCGTCGACTCAGCCTCGACTGTGGCGAGTCGTGCCGCCGAGCGACTGAAGCTGTCTGCGGAGCACACTGTGGTGGCGATTGCTGGTGCCACGGGTTCTGGCAAGTCATCCACCTTCAATGCCTTGACTGGCCTCGAGCTTGCCGCGGTGGGCGTACGCCGACCAACAACATCTTGGACTACCGCGTGCGTTTGGGGAGCGGTCGGCGCCGAAGACCTGCTGAGTTGGTTGGGTATTCCGCCAAGGCACCAGATCTCTCGAGACTCCATGCTCGACGTGAGCGATTCGGGCGCCAAGTTGCGCGGGCTGGTCTTGTTGGACCTACCAGACCACGACTCCACGGAGGTTGCCCACCACCTGGAGGCAGAGCGTCTGGTCGGCTTGGCAGACTTGTTGATCTGGGTGTTAGACCCTCAAAAATATGCCGATGCTGCGATCCATGAGCGATTCCTGCGTCCGATGTCAGCTCATGGCGACTCGATGCTGGTGCTCCTCAATCACATCGATGAGGTGCCGCCCGAGCGTCGTGAAGGCATGTTGGGTGATGTACGCCGTCTGCTCGCTCAAGATGGCCTTGAGCAAGTGCCGGTGATCGCCACTTCCGCCACCACTGGCGAAGGGCTCGACGAGGTGCGCGGACTCTTGACCAAGCAGGTTGCGGCCAAGAAGTCGATGCGTCAGCGGGTCGGCACTGAGGTGGTAGAAGCCGCCGATCGATTGGTCAAGGCCTCGGGTGCACCCGAGGCACACAAACTGCGCCGGATCGACCACACTGAGGTCGTAGACGCCATGGCTGATAGCGCAGGAGTGCCCCAGGTGGTGGCCGCAGTGAAGAAGGCCACTGAGATCAGGGCCCGACAAATGACGGGCTGGCCGCTGACCTCATGGTTGGCGCGTTTGCGCCCCGATCCGTTGAAGCGACTGCATCTCGACCTGAGTTCAGCAGACAAAGACATCGTGGCCTCAGCTCGATCCTCGATTCCGGCGGCAACCCAGGTGCAATCGGCGCGGGTGGAATCCGCCGTACGACAGCTAGCGGACCAGGCGAGTGAGGGCCTGACGTCTCCTTGGACCCGTGCGATTCGGGCGGCTTCTGTGCTCGGCTCAAGCGACCTGGCTGACCAACTGGATCGCGTGATCACCGACACCGATCTGGGCATGGCCAAGACGCCATTTTGGTGGCAGTTGGTGCGGGCCATGCAGTGGATCGCCTTGCTGGTCGCCCTTGGGGGTGCAGCTTGGCTGGGAGCCTTGGCCGTGATGGGATGGCTACAGCTACCCGAGCCCAACACTCCGACCTATCTAGGCCTGCCGATCCCGACCCTGATGTTGTTGGTGGGGGTGCTGCTGGGGGTCTTCATGGCGTTGGCCTCACGGGCCTTGGTGGCCGTAGGGGCAAACTCCAAGGCTGCAAAGGTGGATCGACTCCTGCGTGATGGTGTAGGTGAGGTGGCAGAGCAACTCGTCCTCGAGCCAATCGACGCCGAACTCGACGCCTATGAGGCCTTCTATGCAGGGTTGAAGTCCGCTCGCAAGGAGTGAGCCCCACACGTTGGGCCAGCTGAGCTTGCCCGTAGGCTCTGCAACCATGGCCGAATACGTGTTCACACTGCGCAATGTCCGCAAGGCTCATGGCGACAAGGTGGTGCTCGACAATGTCACTTTGTCATTTCTGCACGGAGCCAAGATTGGTGTCGTCGGGCCAAATGGCACCGGCAAGTCGACCCTCCTCAAGATCATGGCGGGCCTCGAGCAAGCCAGCAACGGTGACGCAATCCTCGACCCGGACGCGACCGTGGGGATGCTTCAGCAAGAGCCCCCGCTGACCGAGGGCAAGACGGTCCTGGAAAATGTCGAAGAGGCCGTGGGCGAGATCAAGACCAAGGTGGATCGGTTCAACAAGATCTCCGAAGAACTCGCCGACCCCGACGCCGACTACGACACCCTCCTTGCTGAGATGGGTGATCTGCAAACGGACCTCGACCATGCCAATGCTTGGGATCTCGACAGTCGGCTCGACCAGGCCATGGACGCGTTGCGATGCCCGCCTCCTGATGCTGTGGTTGACAATCTCTCGGGTGGCGAGCGACGACGCGTGGCTTTGTGCAAACTGCTCCTGCAACAACCGGACCTGCTATTGCTGGATGAGCCCACCAACCACCTCGATGCGGAGTCGGTGCAGTGGCTGGAAGGTCACTTGGCCAGTTATCCAGGCGCCGTCTTGGCCGTCACCCACGACCGCTACTTCCTGGACAATGTCGCCAGTTGGATCCTGGAGCTTGATCGCGGCAAGACCCACCCCTACGAAGGCAACTACTCCACTTACCTGGAGACCAAGAAGGATCGCCTCAAGATCGAGGGACAAAAAGACGCCAAGCGGGCCAAGATGCTCGAACGCGAGCTGGAATGGGTCCGCTCAAATCCGAAGGCCCGACAGGCCAAGAGCAAGGCCCGGTTGGCCCGCTATGAGGAGATGGCGGCCGAGGCAGACCGGATGAGGAAGATCGACACCGCCGAGATCAATATCCCCGCTGGTCCGCGGCTGGGTGATGTGGTCTTGGAAGCAACTGCACTCGCAAAGGGCTTTGAAGGTCGTAGCTTGATGAACGGACTCTCCTTCAAACTCCCTCGCGCTGGCATCGTGGGTGTGATCGGACCAAACGGTGTCGGCAAGACCACGCTCTTCCGGATGATCGTGGGGGAGGAGCAACCTGATTCGGGTGAGTTGAAGGTCGGGCAGACCGTGAAGGTCTCGTATGTCGACCAGAGCCGCGGGGGCATCGACCCCAACAAGAATGTCTGGGAAGTCGTCTCTGATGGACTCGACCACATCAAGGTGGCCAACTTCGAGATGCCCTCCAGGGCCTATGTTGCTTCCTTTGGTTTCAAGGGCCCCGACCAGCAGAAGAAGGCAGGAGTGCTCTCTGGTGGCGAACGCAACCGCTTGAACCTAGCCCTGACCCTGAAGATGGGCGGCAATCTCCTCCTGCTCGACGAGCCGACCAATGACCTCGACGTCGAGACCTTGGCTTCCTTGGAAGACGCCTTGTTGGAATTCCCCGGATGTGCCGTGATCACCTCTCACGACCGGTGGTTCCTGGACCGGACCGCGACCCACATCTTGGCTTGGGAAGGCACCGACGAAGAGCCCGACAAGTGGTTCTGGTTTGAGGGCAACTTCGCAGCATATGAGGCCAACAAGATCGAGCGCTTGGGCGCCGAGGCGGCCCGGCCGCATCGCGTGACCCACCGCCGACTCACCCGGGAGTGAGCCGGCAGTGGCATCAAAGGCAACTGCTCAGGACAAGCGCTCCATGATCATGGCCATGCCCTGACCGCCACCAACACACATGGTGATCAGGCCGGTCGACTTGTCGTGCCACTTCAGTGAGTTGAGCATGGTGTTTTGCAGGCGGGCGCCGGTCATGCCGAAGGGGTGACCCACAGCGATCGCGCCGCCATTGACGTTGAGGCGGTCGATGTCGATGCCAAGGTCTTGGTACGACGGCACGACCTGCGCTGCGAAGGCCTCGTTGATCTCGACCAGGTCGATGTCATCGATGGTCATGTTGGCATTCTTCAGTGCCTGGCGGGTGGCCTCGACCGGGCCCAGACCCATGATCTCGGGAGCCAATCCCGTCACGCCGGTCGAAACGATCCGAGCCAAGGGAGTCAAGCCGAGCTCCTTGGCCTTGGTGTCTGACATCAAGATCACGGCCGCAGCACCATCATTGAGGGCACAGCAGTTGCCGGCAGTGACGACTCCATCGGGTCGGAAGACTGGATTCAGTTTGGCCAATCCCTCGTAGGAGACGCCGGCACGAGGTCCGTCGTCTTGGGTGACCACAGTGCCATCGGGAGTGGTGACTGGCGTGATCTCGTTGGCCCAGAAACCAGCTTCAATGGCCTTCTCGGCAAGGTTTTGGGAGCGCACGCCGAACTCATCAAGTTCCTTGCGGTCGAGGCCACGGAGACGAGCAACATTTTCAGCGGTCTGGCCCATGGCGATGTAGATGTCAGGGATGTCGCCGTCCTGACGTGGATCATGCCAGTCCTTGCCACCCTTGGCGTATTCCTCGGTGCGCTGCTGTGCAGTGGCGAACTTGGGATTCTTGGTGTCAGGAATGTGGTCGGAAGTGCCGAACTTGAAGCGGGACACAGTCTCCACACCTGCGGAGATGAAGGCGTCGCCCTCGCCGGCCTTGATCGCGTGGAAGGCCATCCGGGTGGTTTGCACAGAGGACGAGCAATAGCGCGTGATCGTGGTGCCGGGGATCTCGTCGTAGCCCATCAGGGTTGAGACGATGCGGCCCATGTTGTTGCCCATTTCACCGCCGGGCAGGCCGCAACCGAGGATCAAGTCGTTGATCGTGCGGGGATCCAGTTCAGGGATCTTGTCAAGCGCGGCTTGGATGATCGTTGCAGATAGGTCATCTGCGCGGAAGTCCTTGAGCGACCCCTTGTTGGCGCGACCAATTGGGCTTCGTGCTGCGGAAACAATGACTGCCTCGGGCATGGGTTACTCCGGTTTCGCTAATCGTGCAGGACATCGTCCAGCCTAAGGCAGCATCAGCGATCAGCCGTAGTTGGGCTCTTCATCTGTGTTGATCATGAACCGGGCCGCGTGGGTGAGATAGTCCCAGAACTGGGCATCCTGCTCTGGGGTGAGGTCGGCCTCGTCCAGAGCCACTCGAAAGAGTTCCAGCCAGCGTTGAGCGCCACCTGGCGACACGGGGTACGGCGCATGGCGCATCCGAAGCCTAGGGTGCCCGCGGGTGTCGCTGTAGGTGGTGGGGCCGCCCCAGTACTGCTCGATGAAGGTGGCCAATCGTTCCTCAGCCGGGCCCAACTCCTCCTCGGGGTACATCGGTCTGAGCAATGGGTCGGTAGCCACGCCCTCGTAGAACTTGGCCACGATCCTTCTGATCGTGGCGCTGCCGCCGATTTCGTCGTAGAAGGTGCTCACCCCGGCATTGTCTCGCAGGCCATCAACGCAGCGAACGCAGGTAGTCGGAGGTGGTCTTGAGATTCTTGCGACCGAACTCCCAACTGACGCCAAGGCCGAGCAACAGGAGGCCGACGATGCCGATCCCGACCCAACGTGGGATGCCTTGTGCCCAAGGACCCAGATAGCGCAGAGCCATCAGGGCGGTGATCACAGCGCCCGCATAGAAGGGGGATGCTGTGCGAGTGAAGGCGCCAATCAGCAAGATGAGCACCCCGGCTGCGAATAGGATCGCTCCGCGCCAGGTCAAAGGGTCGTCCAATGCCAGGATCAGCGAGGGCAGCAACCCGAGGATGAGGCCGGGGGCAAGGGCACGCAGGCTTCCTTGATCAGGTGAGCGGCGTAACCGCCAAATCCCCGCGGCCAGGAGCATGGCGGCCAGCGGCAGCGAATAGCGCTCTGGCACGAAAGTGTCGTTGGCGACTTGTGACCACCATCCGAAGAGTCCGCCCACCACGCTGGCCCAAGCAAACGGCTCGCGATCTTGGTGGATCAGTGACACCAGTGCCAAGGTGCCGGCGAAGATGGTGATGGTCAGGCCATGGTG
>WBZL01000877.1_pt1 | contig 33363 bp, 34 predicted proteins | sample 5204291 | NCBI WGS metagenome assembly WBZL01 (sample SAMN12344345, study PRJNA552823) | activated sludge metagenome | biome: Activated sludge suspended growth; feature: Nitrification reactor; material: Wastewater; isolation source: activated sludge from nitrification reactor of wastewater...
AGCGTGTAGATCTAAAAAAAAATAGTTATGGACTATTGTCCCAGGTAAGTCTTAAGCGCTTTGCTTCTCGATGCCTGTCTGAGTCTTCTGATCGCCTTCTCCTTTATCTGTCTTACTCTTTCTCTTGTAAGCTTGTACTTATCACCTATCTCTTCCAGCGTTAGCGGATTCTCCTTTTCAAGTCCGTAATAAAGCTTCACAACTTCCTTTTCTCTTTGAGAAAGCGTATCAAGGGCTCTGTCAATTTCTATTCTCAATGAATCTTTCATAAGATTCATGTCAGGCATTTTTTCCTGCTTGTCAGGCATGATGTCAATGAGCTTTGTATCTTCACCGTGAATGCTTGGTGCATCAACCGAAACGTGTCCTCCGGAATTCTTCAATGTCTCCTGAACTTCCCATATACTCATGTCAAGTTTCTCGGCAATCTCAAGAACATTCGGAGCTCTTTCGTTCTTCTGCTCAAGCTCGCTAATAGTCTTTGCGATCTTGCTCTTTTGCTGAACGATGTTGAGCGGGAGTCTTACGACTCTCGATTGCTCTGCAAGCGCCTGGAGAATAGACTGTCTGATCCACCATACTGCATAAGAGATAAACTTGAATCCTCTGGTTTCATCAAATTTCTTAGCTGCCTTTATCAGTCCAAGATTACCTTCGTTTATAAGATCATTAAGTGATAATCCTTGATTCTGATATTGCTTGGCAACACTGACCACGAATCTTAAGTTTGCTTTTACAAGTGCATCCAGCGCTTTCTTATCGCCCTTCTTGATTCTCTTCGCATATTCAATCTCCTGTTCAACGGAAAGGGGTGTAGTCTTGCTGATCTCTTTAAGATAGATATCAGTTGACTGGTTCTCCCTGCTTGTGTACTGTTTTCCTAATTTCATGCCGGATTGTTTTTTGTTTGCTTAAAAATTGTTTCTTCTATGGCTCTTCTGCCTATAACTTTTACGCCGAATTTCTTTGAAAGTGACAGATACCTTTCAGTATCGAATGTAACAAGTGTCAGTTTCGTTTCAGAACACATCATAATAATCAAAGCATCTCTGTAATTATTGGTTTCCTTTGATTTCACATATCTGAGGATCTGTCCAAGTCGTTCTGAATATCTGTAAGGAATTCCCAGAAGTCCGACGCCGTAAAATGCTCTCTTTGCAAGTTCTGCCTGCTTTTTGCTTTTGCAGGCTGACAGTACTTCGCCGATATTTATGACCGATGTATAACAATGGTCAAATGATTCAAGACACCTGAGCAGGAACGAACTTTCCATGCTTTTGAAAGTCAGATGATCGGAGAACACATGTGTGTCGAGAAACGCTTCATTTCCTGACTTCATCTTAAATTCATCGTGGACTCGACGTCAATTGTAAAAGAACGGTCTTGCATTGTTCCTTGTGAATGCACTAAAAGCCCGATGACTTTTTCATCGAGCTTTAGTTTATTTTTGAGTAACTCTTCTCTGCTTTTCCGAATTTTGTTCCGCAATGGTGATCTCGCGGAAACCACTTTTGAAGGCATCCCTTTCACTTTCGGGATTTAAGTTAAGTCGTCCTAGTCAATGACTCCGAGAAAATCAATCTTATCTTCCTTGTGCAAAGTCACAATCGCTTTCTTCCTGTCAGCCCTGAATCCTGCGAATCTTCCCTTCCTGGTCATCTGTGATTTGCTCTTGCCCTTGGATACGATTGTCCTGACCTTCTCAACCCTTACATTGAATTTCTTTTCAACTGCCCTTGCGATTTCGATCTTATTGGAATCACGGCCAACCTCAAATGCATATTGATTCAGCGACTCCTGAAGATTTGTATTCTTTTCCGTGATTAGCGGCCTTACGAGAATTGTTTTCATTTCTGAACTGTATGCATTAATTGATTAAGCTTTTGCAAAGCGGCTCAAGAGCCGATTTTTGCATGAGGATCATTTTGTTATCGAGCAGGTCATATGTTGCTGCTTTGTCGGAAATTCTGACTCTGAGCTTTTCAATGTTTCTGCCTGACTTGTAAACATTTTCATTCTTTACTCCAAGAAGCAGAAGCGTCTTCTTGTCCTGCAACTTAAGAGATTTGAGTATATTAAACAAATCCTTTGTCTTTGGTGACTCAAAGGAAAAGTCCTCAATGATCATGATTTCATTTCCTTTTGCCTTAAGACTCAGAGCGCTCTTTCGGGCAATCCTTGATGACTTCTTCGGCAGCTTCAACTTGTAGGTATGAGGCTTTGGTCCGAAGATCGTACCACCGCCGACCATCAAAGGAGATCTGCTTGTTCCGCGTCTTGCATTACCTGTTCCCTTTTGTCTGAACGGTTTCTTGCCGCCGCCGCGAACTTCATTTCTTTCCTTTGTCTTGTGAGTTCCCTGTCTTTGATTTGACAGATAAGTTCTCACTGCCTGATAAATCAGATGCTCATTCGGATTTTCGAGTTCGAACACTTCCTCAGGAAGATTTACAGTTTCACCTGTCTCCGAACCGTCGAGCTTATAAACTTTCAGTTCCATTGATTATTTTTTATAAATTTCAACGAGTCCTGTCTTCGAACCCGGAACAGCTCCCTGTACCAGGATCAGATTCGAGTCTCCAAAGACCTTTACAACTTTCAGATTTCTGACTGATACCGTGTCACCGCCCATTCTTCCGGCCATACGCTGACCTTTGAAGACCCTTGAAGGATATGAGCTTCCGCCAATCGATCCCGGCGCACGTTCCCTGTCGCTTTGGCCGTGAGTTCTTACGCCTCCGCCAAATCCATGTCTCTTCACAACTCCCTGAAATCCTTTACCTTTGGAAACACCCGTAACTTTTACGGTATCTCCTTCCTTGAACATATCAACCTTCAGTATATCACCTTCTTTCAGATTCTCATGCTCGAAATCTCTGATCTCGCGTACATGTCTCAGTACAGGCAGTTTGTGTTTTTTGAACATTCCGATGACCGGCTTTGTAGAGTTCTTTTCTTTCTTCTCTTCAAATCCAAGTTGCACGGAGTTATAACCGTCCTTATCATTTGTCTTGATACCGGTTACATAACAGGGTCCTGCTTCGATTACTGTGCAGGGAATACAATTCCCGTCATCAGCAAAGATAGAGGTCATCCCTACCTTCTTGCCTAGTATTCCAATCATTTGGTTGTCTTTGTGACTTTATACTTTTATCTCAATATCGACACCGCCCGGAGGATCAAGCTTTGTCAACGCTTCAAGAGTCTTGTTAGATGAATTCAGAATATCTATCAACCTCTTGTGTGAACGTGTCTCGAACTGCTCTCTTGACTTCTTGTCAACATGCGGCGATCTCAATACTGTATATACATTCTTTTTTGACGGAAGCGGTATCGGACCGCTGACTATTGCACCTGTCTGCTTGATTGCCCTGATGATCCTTTCCGTCCATTTGTCGAGAAGCGTATGGTCGTATGACTTCAGCTTGATTCTGATCTTCTGTGATGCCAATTTTGTTCCTGTTTAAGAATTATTCAATGATCTTTGTTACAACACCTGCACCAACTGTTCTTCCGCCTTCTCTGATAGCAAACTTCAGACCTTCTTCCATGGCGATCGGTGTGATAAGCTCAATTACGAGTTTCTCAACATTATCACCAGGCATTACCATCTGAATAGTATCAGGCAAGTGAACAACACCTGTTACGTCTGTTGTTCTGAAATAGAACTGAGGTCTGTAGTTTGTGCTGAAAGGTGTATGTCTTCCGCCTTCTTCCTTTGCAAGGATATAGACCTGAGCTTCAAATTTCTTATGAGGTGTGATGCTTCCGCTCTTGGCAAGTACCATTCCTCTTTCTATTTCATTCTTATCAACACCTCTTAGAAGAAGTCCGCAGTTGAATCCTGCTACTGCTTCGTCGAGTTCCTTGTTGAACATTTCTGCTCCGGTTACAACTGTCTTTTTCTTTGCACCGAGTCCGATAAGTTCAACTTCCTCGCCAACCTTTACTTTTCCTCTTTCAATTCTTCCTGTTGCTACTGTGCCTCTTCCTGTGATTGAGAATACGTCCTCAACCGGCATAAGGAATGACTTGTCAATATCTCTTGTCGGCTGCGGCACATACGTATCAACTGCATCCATAAGATCATAAATGCATTTAAGTCTCGGATCATCTACAGGAGCTGCAGCGTCAACGCCGGCTTCCATTGCAAGAAGCGCACTTCCTCTGATGATTGGAATTTCATCGCCCGGATAACCGAATGAGTTAAGAATATCCCTAAGCTCTGATTCAACAACTTCAAGCAAAAGCTCTGCATCTTCAGGAGTCTTCTCTTGTTGTTTGATGATGTCTTCTTTGTTAAGGAAAACAACTATTGCCGGAACGCCTACCTGTCTTGCAAGAAGTATATGTTCCTTGGTTTGCGGCATTGCGCCGTCAGTGGCAGCAACAACGAGAATAGCACCGTCCATCTGAGCTGCACCCGTGATCATGTTCTTGATATAGTCAGCGTGTCCCGGACAGTCAACGTGGGCATAGTGCCTGTTTCCTGTTTCATATTCAACGTGAGCTGTCGCGATCGTAATTCCTCTGGCTCTTTCTTCAGGAGCCTTGTCAATTGAATCGAACGCTCTTACTTTTGCATGGCCCTTCTTTGCAAGTGCCATTGTGATTGCCGCTGTTAATGTAGTCTTACCATGGTCAACGTGGCCAATAGTTCCGATATTAACATGCGGTTTACTGGTATTAAATTTCTCTTTAGCCATTTAGTGTTTCCCCTTATTGCTATTGATTAATGAATTAGTTTTTTTTGAATTTTGTCTTACACCCTCTTTTAACGGAGGCATTGCGAAAGAATCCCTGTTAATATCCGGCTGTCTTTCACCGCAATTTACATGAAGCAGAATCCTTGCTAAGAGTTTACTCTTCAAAATAGTGGGTCAGGGAGGAATTGAACCTCCCACCTCGTGCTTATAAGGCACGCGCTCTAACCATCTGAGCTACTGACCCTGATGGGAACCCGGATGTTGAAAAAAACTTTTTTGTCAACATTTTGGATTTTATAGAACTTTTGAACGTGTCTGATTTACGAGTTTGTCCTGCTTGTGAATACAGGCTGACCCGGCTTTAATAAAGAACGAAAAACTTTATCTGCTTAGTTAGCTTACTTTCTCTTTTCCTTTGACTTTCTCTATGATCTGTTCCGATATGGTCTTCGGCGCCTCATCATAGTGAGAGAATTGCATCGAATAAATCGCCCTTCCCTGTGTCATCGATCTCATTGTTGTCGCATATCCGAACATCTCGGATAGCGGAACCATTGCCTTAATTACCTGTGCATCGCTTCTTTGTGACATTCCTTCGATCCTTCCTCTTCTTGAACTGAGATCTCCCATCACATCACCCATATATTCTTCGGGTGTTACAACTTCAACTTCCATTATCGGCTCAAGCAACACAGGACTTGCTTTTCTAGCCCCCTCTTTGAATGCCATTGATCCTGCGATCTTAAACGCCATTTCAGATGAGTCAACATCATGATACGATCCGTCAAACAATCTGACCTTTATGTCTTCCACAGGATATCCCGCCAATACTCCGTTCTTCATCGCTTCTTCAATTCCGTCGGCAACCGGATTGATATATTCCTTTGGAATAACACCGCCGACAATACCGTTCTCAAATACAAATCCTTTGCCTTTTTCATTTGGCTCAAGCTCAATCCATACATGTCCAAACTGTCCGCGACCGCCTGATTGTCTTACAAACTTACCTTCCTGAACGACTTTCTTTCTAATAGTCTCTTTATATGCAACCTGCGGATTTCCAACATTTGCATCAACCTTGAATTCTCTTTTCAGCCTGTCTACAATAATATCAAGATGAAGCTCGCCCATACCCGCAATCAGCGTCTGACCGGTCTCTTCATCAGTTTTCACTCTGAATGTAGGATCTTCATCAGAGAGTTTTGCAAGCGACTCTGAAAGTCTGTCCTGATCCGCCTTGGTCTTCGGCTCGATAGCGATCTGAATGACCGGCTCCGGAAATGTGATCTTTTCCAGAACTATTGGATCTGACTCATCACACAGAGTATCTCCGGTTCTTGTATATTTCAGTCCGACTGCAGCTGCAATATCGCCGCAATATACATCCTTGATGTCTTCCCGGCTGTTGGCATGCATCTGAAGCAGTCTGCTGAATCTTTCCTTCTTTCCTGCAACTGAGTTATAGACATAACTTCCAGCTGAGGCCTTTCCGGAATAAACTCTGAAGAATGTAAGCTTTCCTACAAAAGGATCCGTCATGATCTTAAAAGCAAGAGCAGTAAACTTCTCATCATCAGAAACATTTCTCTGAATATGATCGTCTGTATGAACATGATGTCCTTCAACTGCACCTACATCAAGCGGTGATGGAAGCAGATCAACTACTCTGTCAAGAAGATTCTGTACGCCTTTATTCTTGAATGAGGAACCGCAAAGAACAGGGATGATCTTTACTGCGATCGTGGCTTCTCTCAGGACCTTGATAATCTCCTCTTCTGATATTTCCTTGCCTTCAAGGAATTTTTCTAACAATGTGTCATCTACATCGGCAACCGCCTCAAGCAATTTATGCCTGTATTCGTTTGCCTGATCAACCAATGACGGCGGGATATCCACATCTTCGAATGTAGCGCCAAGTGTGTCCTCATTGAACATCCTTGCTTTCATTGTAATAAGATCAATAATACCGTTGAACAAGTCACCTTGTCCGATAGGCAGATGAATTGGCACTGCATTTGCTTTCAATCTGTCCTTCATCATATCTATTGCATGGAAAAAGTCTGCTCCAATTCTGTCCATCTTGTTCACAAATGCCATTCTTGGCACTTTGTATTTGTCTGCCTGTCTCCAAACTGTTTCTGACTGTGGCTCAACACCGCCGACTGAACAGAACAATGCCACCGCCCCGTCAAGAACTCTGAGCGATCTTTCTACTTCAGCCGTAAAATCAACGTGGCCCGGAGTATCAATTATATTGATCCTGTGATTATTCCAAGCACATGTTGTTGCTGCAGATGTGATGGTGATTCCTCTTTCCTTCTCCTGCTCCATCCAATCCATTGTAGCCGCACCTTCATGAACCTCTCCTATTCTGTGGAGTCGCCCGGTATAATACAGGATTCTCTCGGTTGTAGTTGTCTTTCCGGCATCAATATGAGCCATGATGCCTATGTTTCTTGTCTTTTCTAACGATACTTGCCTTGACATGTTATTTTTTACTGTCCTTTTCTTTTATTTAAATTTTATTACCACCTGAAATGAGCGAAAGCCTTGTTGGCTTCTGCCATCTTGTGCACATCCTCTTTCTTCTTAACAGAATTTCCTTCGCCTACCGAAGCTGCCAGCAATTCATTTGCGAGTTTCACAGACATTGATTTCTCATTTCTCGCTCTGGTATAAGTTAGTATCCATTTTATGGCCAGTGCAATTCTTCTGTCAGGCCTTACTTCAGATGGAACCTGATAGTTAGCGCCTCCAACTCTCCTTGACCTTACTTCAATTGCCGGCTGAACGTTATTCATTGCCTTCTTGAATACTTCAAGCGGTTCAGTCTTTGATTTCTCTTCCATGATCTTCATGGCATCATACATGATCTTCTGAGCGATCTGCTTCTTGCCGTCGTTCATAAGACTATTTATGAATCTTCCAATCAAAATGTCATTATACTTCGGATCCGGTCTTCTGATCCTCTTTTCTGCTCGCTTTCTTCTCATTTGTTAAGTAGCTTGGTTAAAAATTTTCAGATTAGCTGGTGGTGACTTTGGCTTTTTTCGCTCCGTATTTGGATCTTGCCTTTTTCCTGTTTGCAACTCCTGCCGTGTCCAAAGCTCCCCTGATTATATGATATCTTACTCCCGGCAAGTCCTTTACTCTACCGCCTCTTATCAGTACAATTGAGTGCTCCTGAAGATTATGTCCTTCTCCCGGAATATATGCCGTAACCTCGATCTGATTTGTCAGTCTTACTCTGGCTACTTTTCTCAAAGCAGAATTTGGTTTCTTTGGCGTAGATGTGTAAACTCTTGTACAAACTCCCCGTTTTTGCGGACATGAATCCATGGCCGGAGCCTTGCTCTTGGAGATTATCTTCTTTCGACCTTTACGTATCAGCTGATTGATTGTTGGCAAAGTGCTAAATCATTATTTTGGAAACTTTCAAAATACGAATTCTATCCTTTTTAGTCAATAAATTTTAAAGTACCTGACACAACTTTATTTCAATTCTTCATCAAAAACTTGTCTCCGTGCATAACTTCTGACGTAAATGCCGATAATGTATCCTAATTGGCGTTAGTTCAATGCTCAGAAAGTAATTGCAAGCTTTCCGTATGCATAAGAATAATCACTTTTGGTGCCTGAGGTTAGGTTTTCTTCATTGATATATGAATAATACAGGTCAAACCTGAAGTCCCGGATAGGCTCATAAGCCAAAGAAAGTGAATAGATATAGTTATTGATCCTTATCCCGTCAAGGAAGTAAGATTGCTCAGGGTCTATTCCGACCCGAAAAGTCTGAAATACATCTCCGCCTACATTCTTCTCAAGGGTTCCGTCTGCCGAATATATATTTTCGCCTCTTCTGATCTTCTGATACTCTGCATTCATTCTTAGCCTGTCGGAGAGATTAACAGCAATTGCCGCATAGATCTGGTCAGCATTCGGACCTACCGGATGGCCTATGATTTGCCCGAATGAAGTGTAATTGTTCTTTGGATTGAAGTGAGTATATACGTAAGGCCTTATCTTCGTATATTCAAATATCAGAGACAGATTCTCAATGCTTACCGGCCTGTACCAATAGAGTCCCAATTGGTAAGCAGTTTTATTTGAGCTTTTGGTCATGTCATCAAGATTCGAGAGAATATTCTCATCAAGATAGAATGTGCCCTGAAATTCAAGGTCCTTCAGAAAATGTGTCTGCATATCAAAATATATCGTTCCATTATCCCTGTCCTGCAAAGAGTGCTCAACAAATTTGTAAAAGATCACGGGATTCAGGTAAGCAAGTTCAAATCTGTCTGAAGAGATTATCGTTTCGCCAATTCCTATATCAAACAAGTTCTCAAATGACAGCATGAGTCTGTTTGAAGAAAAGTACTTTGTATAGTTGTCTGTGCGTACCTGACTAAAAGGACCAACACCTGAGCCAAAATACGAGTAATAATTAATTATCCCGTATTTGAAGCTGAGCTTTAGAAAATCCATATCAGGAGCATTGCCTGACATTATCAGACTGCTGCTGTAGCCATATCCGAGTTTTACTTTTTCCCGGCCAAATTGTGCAGAGATTCCCATGCCATCCGATGGTTCAAAATAATATTTGAGATATCCCTTTGCAAAATCATAGCTGCGTATGTTCTCAATATTTTCAAGATATTTGAAGTTTGATCTAAGTTCAGGCAGCATGAATTCCGCAAGGGTAGTATCTCCAGATACTCCGCCCTTAAGAACATAGAAGTAATACCCTAGATGCTCAAACAAAGTGCCTCTGATGTCAAAACCAATGTCATAGATCTCCGCATCTTCTTTGCTGTCGGGTTTGAACCTGTTTGCATAGCCAAGGTGACCGCCTCCGCGGATAAAGATGTTATTCGTGCCGCTCTTGTACGCATAAAGATATTTCTGCTTGTCAGAAAAAATGTCCCCTGCACTCTTTGACATGTCATAGTTTCCGCCAAAAAGTGAAAATGTTGTCTTCTTGTTTATTCTTTCCGGATCAAAATCTACCAGATATCTTTCTATGAGTGATTTTTCAGTATTTGACAATCTGACTCCGGAATTCTTTGCCTCATTGAGATAATCTACAATCTGAAATCTTGAAAGTCCTGAGAGTCCATTGTCATAATTCTTAATGGCGCCTCTCACTTGCATCTCTTTAATGAACAGATATACAGGATCATCAACAGGTACATTTTCTATCTGTGCACTAACGGGCACATTTATGAAAAGTATTAATAACGGAATGATGCAGACTATGAATCTCAATACAGATCTTCCTTTATTGTGATTATCTGTTTGAGTCATTCGGATTTTGAGCGCGTTATTATTTTATGATGTGATGTCATTCAAAATTAACATCTCCAAAATTAGTGAGAATTTAAAGACAGATTTTTGTAATATGCAAACCTGACATACCTTAAATTTAATTAACAGAAGTTTACCATGAAGGGTGTAGCTCTCAGCGGAGGCGGTGACAAGGGCGCTTTTTCCGTAGGTGTACTAAAGCGACTGATCAACAAGGGTGAAACATTTGACATTATTTCCGGGACTTCCACGGGTGCACTGATTGCCCCGATGCTTGCTGCAGGTGATATTGATGAGATCTGGGATATTTACAAGAATGTAACAAAGGATGATGTGCTTAAAGAAAATGATCTTGTAAGCGCTGCGCTATACAAGAATGCATTATATGACACTGCACCTCTTGAGAAGCTGGTCAGAAAGACGATTACCGCTGAAAGATATGAGAGAATAATGAACGCCGGCAAGAAGATATTTATTTCAACTGTTTGTCTGCAGAACTCCCGTTCAACTTATTTCACGAATACAAATGCAACGGGCAACAGACATTATGACGTGTTGCAATGGAAAGACAGGGAGACTTTCATTCGTGCGATACTTGCAAGCTGTATTCAGCCGGTATTAATGTTGCCGGTCATGATAAACAGACTTCAGTTCATTGACGGTGGAGCGAGAAATTTTCTTCCTTCGGATGTTGTGATTGATGCCGGCGCAACCGAGATTACTGCGATAATCACTACCCCTCCAAACGAGAGATACTTTGACGCGTCAGTCCTGAATAATGTTAAAGACATTCTTCTCAGAACAATAGACATTTTTTCAAATGAAGTTGCAGGCAATGACCTGCGCATGACTGAACTTTATTCTTCAGGCGCTAGCTATGTAGAGCAGCTTCGTGAACGCGTGCAGAGAAATACTGGATTGACAGATGAACAGCTGGACACAATATTCACTTCAGCAAATAATCCGTTCTTCGGCAAGAGGAAGATCGGCCTCAGAGTAATCCGTCCTTCAAAGAACCTTGGAGACGGACTTTCATTCACAAATATGAAGTCAATGCTTGAGCTTGGTTATGATACGCCTGACAGCATGACTGTTTTCTATGCCTGATCAATTCATTTACATAATCGGAGAACACGTACATTGAGTGTTACACTTCCTTCATATTTGAAACTTCATAAAATCGGCGAACTCCGTAAGAGAGCAGACCTTCTGATGAACATGCTGAGTTCATGTGACATTTGTCCAAAGGACTGCAAAGTAAACAGACTTGAAAACAAAATAGCTGCCTGCTATTCCGGCCACTTGCCTGTTGTCTCATCCTATTGCGTTCATCACGGGGAAGAGCCTGTACTTTCAGGGTGTTCAGAGATCGGAAACGACAGAGGAGTAGGCAATATTTTTTTTGGCAACTGCAATCTCAGATGTGTTTATTGCCAGAATTTTGAGATATCACAGAATCACAAAACCGAAATCAAAAACGAAGTTACGATTGAGCGGCTTGCAGATATAATGCTTGAACTTCAGAGCAAAAATGTGAATGCTATCGGATTGGTTTCACCCACGCATTTTGTTCCGCAAATAATTGCCGCTCTGGAAATAGCGGCAGGCAAGGGACTTCAGCTTCCGTTGGTTTACAATACTAATTCTTATGACTCCGTCGAAGTGCTTCGACTTCTTGAAGGCATCATAGACATTTATCTTCCTGATCTGAAATATTCAGATGATGAATACGGATACAAGTATTCAAAAGTTAAAGACTACAGCACTCATGCAATGGCTTCAATCCGAGAAATGTACAGACAGTTAGGGAGTGAACTTGTAATCGAGAATGATGTTTTGCGGCGAGGGCTTCTGATAAGACATCTCATCCTTCCCAACGATATTGCAGGAAGCAGAAACACGTTGAAGTTTATTTCAGAGCTTGACAAACAGATAAGCGTTTCGGTCATGTCGCAATATTATCCAACGCACAATGCACTGAACAATGAACTCTTGTCAAGGAATATCCGAGAGAGGGAATATTACAAAGTTCTTGAACTTATGGATGAACTGGAACTTGAAAACGGTTTCATTCAGGAATTTGAATCGGAGAGTTATTACAGGCCGGATTTCTCTGACCGCATTGAACCATTCAAGAGATAAGCTCTTCTGTTTTCACTGAACCATTACTTACTGTTACCAATCTTTTCCTGAATTCACCAGCAACAGAAACCGGCACATCAATTACAAGAAGGCACTCTTCCTCTGACATGTTCTCAGTTATTTTTGCTCCATCATCCTCAATCAACTTCATAACAGCGCTGATGTATTTGTACTCGAATTGAATCAGCAGTTTCACAGTCATGATCACTTCTTTGATCTTTGCACTTGCCAGGCATTGATCAGCTGACTCAAAAAATGCCCGTTTTAGTCCACCCACACCGAGCTTCACTCCGCCGAAATATCTGACAACAACAAGAATGGTATTGGTGAGTTCATGCTTCACAATGGAGTCATAAACAGGCTTGCCGCCGCTTCCTGAAGGTTCACCGTCATCAGAGTATCTGTAAAGTTCACCCGATGGTGTTAATCTGTAAGCAAAAGGAAAATGTGCAGCATCATAATATTCTTTTCTGATTGCAGAGTAAAAGTCCATTGCACTCTCAATTGTTTCGGCAGGTGCTGCGATTGCCACAAATCTTGATTTGGATTCTTTGAGTTCAAACGAACATGAATCAGAAAGAGTTTTATATGAACTATTCACTTTGTACTATTATTTTTTATTTCACTGAGAATGAAGGCAACTTAAAATGCTTAACAGATCGAACTATTTCTAATTCCCAATTTCTAATTTCTAATTCCTCCACCCTTCCTCACCTATCAGAGGCACAAACCTAAAATCAAAGTATTTCTTTCTGATAAATTTTGGTTCTTCATCATCGGACATTGGTAATTGTCTTTCTACAAGATTCAATTCCTGAGAGTTAACTGAACCGACGGGAATCACCAGTTTGCCGCCCGGCTTAAGTTGAAGCAGCAAGGCCTTTGGCACCTGCGGCGCGCCTGCAGTTACGATTATCTTGTCATAAGGTGCATGTTCGGTCCAACCCATTGTTCCGTCACCGCATTTGAGATTGACTTCATATCCGAGTGAAGCAAGTGTCTTCTTAGCTCTTGCATGAAGCTGTCTGATCCTCTCTATTGAGTAAACATCGGCTCCCAATTCTTTGAGTATTGCGGATTGATACCCTGAACCCGTACCAACTTCAAGCACTTTATTTCCTTCCTGCACATCAAGAAGCTGAGTCATGAATGCTACCGTAAACGGCTGCGAGATGGTCTGATTTCCCTCAAGCGGCAGTGCAACATTTTCGTAAGCATACTTCTTCATTTCTTCGGCAACAAAGTATTCACGCTCTGTTCTTCCTATAGCGCGCAGGACATTTTCATCATCGATTCCCTCTTTGATGAGCTCCTTTACAAGCCGGTCTCTTTGAACCTGCTGAAGCATTCCCATGACTATTGTTTTGGGGTATTATCCTTTGCATCGCCATCTTTTTCAAACACTTCACTCCCAGTTTCTTTCAATATCTCTTTCATTGAACCTGCCACTGATCGCTTGCCCATAAGCATATTAAGCTTTTCCCTGAGCATGGATATGTCTTTTATTTCATCAAGATTTCCGTCTGATGCCAGTGAAATGGTTTTTCTTTCTTCAGAGACAATAACTGCTACAGCATCGGAGACTTCAGTTATTCCAATTCCCGCTCTGTGCCTTGTTCCAAGTCTCTTGTTTAAGATCTTCTCCAGGTCAGATAATGGAAGCAGACATCTTGCAGCCTCAATCCTGTCATTCTTTATTATCACGGCTCCGTCATGCAACGGTGAACTTGGACTGAATATTGAGATTATCATTTCTTTATTAACCCTTGACTGAATCAGTTCACCGGTTTCGATTACACTCTTCAACCCGGAACTTCTCTCAATGACGATCAATGCGCCCCAGCCTCTGCTCTTCAGATCAAAGCATGCCTCGCTGATCTCATTTATGTCTTCATCAACAGTTCCCTTTGAGAAAAGTCTTCCAAGCCTCGTTTTTCCTATGAGCAACAGCAGCCTTCTGATCTCAGGTTGAAATAAAATGATCAAAGCTATCACCCAGATTTCCGTGATCCTGCTGAGAAGCCAGCCGGTTGCCTGCAGATCTATAAGCTGAGCCAAAAATGAGAACAGCAAGATCAGCACAAGCGCAATGAAGATCTGTGAAGCGACCGTGCCTTTCATTACCGTATATAGCTTGAAGAATACATAAGTGACAATCAGAATGTCAATTATGTCCATCAGCTTTACAGAGAGGAATCCTATTTTAAACAGTTCCATTTACGGCTCAGTGATATGCTATGAATGATTTATTCATCATAAAAAATTTTTCTTCGAAAATCTCCGCATCCGGAAAGAGTTTGATCAGTTCATTTCTCTTCAATAGTCTGACCGACTTTACAAGCTCAGCTGCAGACTTGTCATCCGGCTGTCTTTCAAACCATCCAAGTGAAAAATTTCTTACAAGTGTTTTCTTAAGTCCTTCCGGAAGCATCTGAAAAAACGGAAACAGAAAATGCGGTTCGACCGGAAAGTAATAATTTGGAGTTTGCACAAAATAATGTTCTGCGATCCTCCTTATATTTGAAGCAACTTCAAACTGTTCTTCAAAACTTGAAAAATGTTCAATGACACTGTTTGAGTAAGCAACATCAAATTCCCTGTCAGATATAAACCCAAGACTCCTTGCATCTGCTTTGATGAATCTGACATTCTCAGGCAACTCATCTTTTTCTTCCTCAACATTTATAAGCGTCAGTTCAATGTTTTTCAGAAACTCACCTGAACTTTTCCAATGGTAAAATGTACCTCCGACATCAGCGATCTTCAAATTCTTTCCGAGCTTATCGCAAAAATCAACAAAGAACTTCATTCTCTTTTTCCGGAATGTTTCAGAGAATGAACCTTCAACATTCTGATTTGCCTGTGAACGAATTGACTTTGAAATAGCAGATCTCATCTCAATGTATCAAAGATCAAATCTCACTCCGAGGTCCAGCAATAGGTCATCGTATGTCTTGCTTTCATAAATATTATCAATGTATCTGTATTCAAGTCTGCTCTCCAGATAAAACTGCCGGACAAACTGATACGAAGCATTAAGTATCAAGTAATGTCTGTTGATCCGGTTTCCGTCAAGAAAATTATTTGTCCTGAGGTAAGCATCACCGAGTCCGTAATTGATATATCCGCCGTAGTTAGCTTTGAGTGCTCCGTTTTCATCTAACTCAACTCCTTCGCCTGATCTCTGATACTTATAAGTTAGATTAACACTGATATCCGGCTTTGGGTTGAGCTGCATTTGAAGAGCAATTTCATCTGAGTTAGGAGGAAGCGCATGCCCGAGCGAGTAGCCTCTGTTGGTAAATGTGCTCTTGTTGGATCTGTGCGAATAAACAAACGGATCCAGATGAGTGAACTCAAGAGAAAGCACGAGTCCCGGAAGTCCCGTCCACATTGTTCCAATTTGCCAGCCAAACTTATTTTCATTGAGAGAGTCATCTTCAAATAAAGTACCGAATGTCAGATCGTCAATCAGCAGGGATGCCTGAAAGGAAATATTCCTTGCAGGAGAAACTTCCATTTCAATTCCAAGGATAGCATTGTTCTTTGTAGTGCTTTCATCGCCTGAGCTGAGATCTGCAGACGTTAGGAAACTAACCGGATTGAAATAAGTAAAGCTGAAGGGCTGTTCGCTTATCACAACTGATTCCCAGAGTCCCAGGCGAAATTCCTGCGAGAAATTTATGCCAAGGTAATGGCTCACAATGTTCTTAGAAGACAATTCTCTTTCATAAATTGGATACGGATCATAGAATGAATAGATGCCGGTTGAGTCACCATAGACAGAGCCGTAAGAGAACCTGTAATTTACCGATCCATACTTAAGTTCAAGTTGAGCCGCATCAAACGCTTCAGAATTGTCAGAAAGAAAAAGTTTGTCAATGTATCCGTATCCATAACTTGCGGCAGTTCTTCCAACAAGGAGAGAGAACCATTCATTTGTCGTTGCATATCTGACATAGCCGTTAAATTGGCTGTTATCAGATTCATCTTCCCTTTCATCAGAACCAATTTTTCCAAACCCCCGATCATAATTGAATTGCTCCCTTTGATCTCTGAACCCGTCTTTACCGATTGACTCAGGAAAGAAGAACGGAACATATTCATTCGAATTACTGTCACCTCCTGCTCCAAAACTCCTTTGCACATGAAGCATCACACCAACCTGTTCGAAAAGTGTTGCACGTGCTGACAAACCGGCGTTGCCAAAGATCATGTTGCTGTAATCATCAGGGACATCTGAATTTTTTCTGTAATAAGATGATGCATTGACTCCCGCAAAAAATGCAACAGATGAATCCGTATGAAAATACAGACTTGTATTCCTATTGTCATTCAACCTGACCGGTCCAAGCAGAAGTCTGTTCTGATAAGATGTTTTGCCGGTCATGTCATACTCAAATACTGTCGAAAAATATTTTAATCTTGATTTAGCGCTCGAAGAAAGCCTTTCAGAATTATCATTCAGTCCTTTAAGATAACTCGCAACTGTCTTCCTTGATATGGGAGCAACAGAGGAATTGTAATCACTTAAGTGTCCGGAAACCTGCATCTCTTTCAGGAATTGGTAAACAGGGTCACCGATATCAACCATCTCGACCTGCGAACTGACCGTTCGAGCAAATACACCTATGCCGGCAACAATAAGACACATGAAGACAATTTTCATTGGCTCAAAGTAAAGAAATTTAAAGTTGATTGAAATTGAAATTTAGTTCAAAGTTGCCCCAAAGGGGTCCCTTCGGGAAAAGTTCAAAGTTCAAAGTTTTGGCGAAGCCATCACATCGGGGAAAGTTGTCCTAAAGGATTGCCATTGGCAAAAGCTCAAAACATCTCTGGTTTTCAATTTTTAATTTTCAATTTTCAATTTTCAATTCTTAACTCTCAATTCTCAATTTAATTTCACCGCCTCAATGAGTATATTTGCGCTGTTTGGAAAATACAGAGCAAAATACACCGGGTGCCGGTCAGGATGACGGCCAGAATCCTTTTCACCAGGGTCAATACAGGGCACGGCTGAATGAATTTGAAGGTCCGCTGGATATCCTCCTTCACTTCGTAAAGGTAGAAGAACTCGACATCTACAACATTCCTATCTCTCGCATTACAAAAGACTTTCTGAATTACATCAATTTCATGCAGTCGCTTGATATTGAGTTGGCCGGAGAGTTTCTTGTCATGGCTTCGGAACTGATGAAGATCAAAGCCAGAATGATGATCCCGAGAGTTGATGAGGAAGGAAACATTATTGAAGAAGATCCGAGACTGACTCTTGTGAGGAAGCTACTTGAGTATAAGAGATTCAAGGATGCTTCAGAAGAGATAGCGCAAATAGAGGCCGAGCAGCGGAAACGTTCATTCCGAAGGAATTTTGATAATGACGAAAAGGAATTCGACGAAGGTGTTGAGATAGATCACAGTCTAAGGAATGTGACAATATTCAATCTCATCAAAGCATACAAGAGAGTCATCACAAGCATACGGAAAGAAGTCATTCATCCGATCGAACTTCTCAATTTCACGCCCGAAAATCAACGCGAGTATCTTGCGGTTGAATTATCTGAGAAAGATGAAATAGAGTTTAATGAGCTGATCTCGAAAATAGATGAAAGGCTCCGTATCATTTGCATATTCCTTGCTATTCTGCAGCTTGCGCTGGAAGGATATGTTGAAGTAAGAATCATTGACGGGAACATGTCAAAGTTTGTAATAAGAAAAAAGGAGACCTGGCCCGTTGATCAGCAGTGAGTTAAAGGCAATTGTAGAATCCATAGTATTTGCATCGGAAGAGGAAATTACATCCAAGCAGATAAAGGACATAGTTGACGGTTCAGGACTTCGCATCACTCTTTCTGAAGTTGAGGAAACTATTTCAGAACTGAATCAGGAATACAGGTCAGAAGGCAGAGCTTTTGAGATCATGAGTATTTCCGGGGGATATTCATTTGCAACGAAGAAAGACTTCAGCAGATTTGTAGGCAAGCTTTACGAAGAGAAACAGAAGAAGAAACTTTCACAATCTGCAATTGAAACATTATCCATCATTGCATACAAACAACCGATCACAAGAAATGAGATCGAGTTTGTTCGAGGAGTTAATGTTGACTATATAGTCAACTCTCTGCTTGAACGCGATCTGATAACAATTCAGGGCAGGGCTGATTCTCCCGGCAGGCCAATCCTCTACGGAACCACGAAAACATTTCTCAAAGTGCTGGGACTGAATTCACTTGAGGATTTGCCAAAGCTTAAAGAGATAAATGAGATTCTTAAGAATGAAGAAATAGAAGGAATTACTGAAGCCGATATTGAATTATTTAATTCAGTGAGTTCAGCTGGTCAGGAACAAACTCATGATGACAGCACACAGCTCACACTTATTACAAATGAAGATAATGTCGCTGCGGATGTTACCGGTGAAACTGCCGGAGTTGAATCAGACAGCAGTGATGAATTTGATGACGAAGTTGAATTGATGCAAGAGTCAGAACCAAATAAAGCAATTGATCCGGACAAAGTCCAAACTAACATGACAAACCATGAAGAAGGAAACCCCGAGGAAGAATACAACAGGGAAGAAGGAACCATTCACAAGGAAGAAGACAACGAGTAATAGCGGATTTTCCGGAAGAAGCGGATCTGCGAGCAGAAGCAAGTCAACTCCATGGAGGAAAGATTCCGCCGAAGGCGGTGAAAAGAGAAAAAGCTTTGGACCGAAGAGAGAATTCTCCGGAAGCAAGAGTTACGGCGAGAGAAAGAGAACTCCATGGAAGAAAGATTCCGCCGAAGGAGGTGAAAAGAGAAAAAGCTTCGGACCGAAGAGAGAATTCTCCGGAAGCAAGAGTTACGGTGACAGAACGAGAACTCCATGGAAGAAAGATTCCGCCGAAGGCGATGATAGAAGAAAAAGCTACGGACCGAAGAGAGAATTTTCCGGAAGCAAGAGTTACGGCGACAGAACGAGAACTCCATGGAAGAAAGATTCCGCCGAAGGAGGTGAAAAGAGAAAAAGCTTTGGACCGAAGAGAGAATTCTCCGGAAGCAAAAGTTACGGTGACAAGAAGAGAACTCCATGGAAGAAAGATTCCGCCGAAGGCGGTGAAAAGAGAAAGAGCTTCGGACCGAAGAGAGAATTCTCCGGAAGCAAGAGTTTAAGCGACAGAAAGAGAACTCCATGGAAGAAAGATTCCGCCGAAGGCGGTGAAAAGAGAAAAAGCTTTGGACCGAAGAGAGAATTCTCCGGAAGTAAGAGTTACGGCGACAGGAAGAGAACTCCATGGAAGAAAGATTCCGCCGAAGGCGATGATAGAAGAAAAAGCTACGGACCGAAGAGAGAATTTTCCGGAGGCAAGAGTTTCAGCGACAGAAAGAGAACTCCATGGAAGAAAGATTCCGCCGAAGGCGATGATAGAAGAAAAAGCTACGGAACGAAAAGAGAATTTTCCGGAAGTAAGAGTTACGGTGACAGGAAGCGCGCAAAGCCTTCGTCAAAGAAGACCACGGGAAAGAAAGCAGCGACTCAGGTTGACAAGGCAGTTGAGTACGTACCATCAGGCAAAGAAGGAATCCGTCTGAATAAATATCTTGCATCCTGCGGAGTTGCATCAAGAAGGAAAGTTGAAGAGATGATACTCGAGGGAAGAGTAACCGTTAACGGAGAAACTGTACTAACACTCGGAGATAAAGTTGATCCGCTGAAGGACAAGATTGCATTAGATGGTGAAACAATCAGGCAAAGCGATAAGAAAGTTTATATACTGCTTAACAAACCTAAAGGAATCATAACTTCGGTATCTGATGAAAAGAACAGGACAACCGTAGTTGATATTGTGAAAGGTCACACAAGAATATTTCCTGTTGGACGGCTTGATTATGACACAAGCGGATTATTGCTGCTCACCAATGACGGCGAGCTGGCAAACAGGCTGATGCATCCTTCCTGGGAGATGAAGAAGACTTATCTTGTTTCACTCTCGAGGCCATTGGAAGAAAAGCACAGGATCAAAATAACCGAAGGAGTTTTTGTTGACGGGAGAAGAACAGCCGAATGCGTAATACGTTTCCCGAAGAAGAACAATTATCAGACTTTGCTAATCACGATTCACGAAGGAAGGAATAGGCAGGTCAGAAGAATGTTTGAGAATTACGGATACTTTGTCAGGGATCTTGACAGAACTGAATATGCCGGAATAAAGGTCGGAACACTAAGGCCGGGCGAATCAAGAAATCTGACAGCAGAAGAAATCAAGTCACTTTACAAACAATCAGGGCTCGACGGTTGATCCGGGCCAAAATCAATTTCAACAAGAAAGGAAACCGATAGAATTGTCTGAACAAAACGATCTCGTAAAGAGAAGATTTGAAGAGCTGGAGGAGATCAAAGCTCACGGGATAAATCCTTATCCTCACAGGTATGATGCAACAACAGATTCGAAAGCGATCATCACTTCATTTGTTGATCCGCAGAATGAAGAGGAAACAGAAGCTCAGAAACAGGAAATTGTATCTGTTGCCGGTAGGATTATGGCCATTCGAAAGATGGGCAAGGCGACTTTCTGTCATATCAAAGATTCAACTGGAAAGATACAGATCTATCTGAAGCGCGATGATGTTGGTGATGATGCTTACGGAATATTCAAGCTTCTTGATATAGGAGACATAATTGGTGTAAAGGGATTTGTATTCAGAACCAAGACAGGTGAGGTTTCAATACATGCTCATTCATTCGAACTCTTATGCAAGACATTGAAACCATTGCCGGTGGTGAAAGAAGAAATTACCGAGTCCGGCGAAAAGATAATTCATGATGCTTTTGCTGATGTTGAACTAAGATACAGGCAAAGATACATTGATCTTATCGTCAACGACCATGTGAAAGAGATCTTCATAAAGAGAACAAAGATCATACAATCGATTAAGAGAACTCTTGAAGATCAGAAATTTTTTGAAGTAGAAACACCTACGCTGCAATCAATTTACGGCGGTGCTAATGCCAAACCGTTTGTTACTCATCACAATGCACTCGACATTGATCTGTATCTTAGAATCTCCAATGAGTTGTTTCTCAAAAGGCTTGTTGTAGGCGGCTTTGACAGAGTCTATGAATTTGTGCGTGATTTCCGGAACGAAGGAATTGACAGGACTCACAATCCGGAATTCACACAGGTTGAATGGTATCAGGCATACGGAGATTACTTTGACAGCATGAACCTTTTCGAGCAGGTTGTTGAAAATGCATGCATTGCAGTAAATGGAAAACCGGAAGCAACATACTCGGGAACGGTGCTGAATTTTAGCAGTCCGTGGAAGAGAGTCCGGATGATCGATGCAATAAGAGAAAAGACAGGACTTGATGTTGCAAATACTTCCAAGGCGGATTTGATGGATTTCATGAAGACAAACGGTTATGAATTCGATCCAAAGATTGCTCACAGCAAAGGACTTCTTATTGCAAACCTGTTTGAAGTAGCCTGCGAAGAAGACCTTGTTCAGCCGACATTCATATATGATTTCCCGATTGACACAACACCTTTGTGCAAACCGCTCAGGGAATACTCAATGCAGCAATTGGAAGAAATGAAAAAAGATCCTGAGCAGGTAATATATGCAGAAAGATTTGAGCCATATGCTTACAAATGGGAACTTGGCAATTCTTATACTGAGCTGAATGATCCGGTTCTTCAGAGGAAACTTCTTGAGGAGCAGGTTGAAAGAGGAAGGGGTGGAGAAGAAGAAACTCACCCGCTTGATGAAGATTTCATCAATGCAATAGAGGTCGGCATGCCGCCGACAACAGGTGTCGGACTTGGCGTAGACAGACTTGTAATGCTTCTCACAGATTCACAATCTATCAGGGATGTAATTTTCTTTCCTCTGATGAGGCCGCAATGATCCAAAGAACTGAACTGTTAATTATTAAACCGTACTTAAAACAATGAATTACTATAACAACATTATCGAGCTTATTGGGAAGACTCCTTTAGTGAAACTAAATGCTCTGACTAAAGGCATGAAGGCAACTGTATTTGCAAAACTCGAGTCGAGAAATCCCGGAGGCAGTGTAAAAGACAGGATTGGGCTATCGATGATTGAGAATGCCGAAAAAGAAGGAAAGCTTAAACCGGGAGGAACTATAATTGAGGCAACAAGCGGCAACACGGGAATCGGACTGGCGTTAGTGGCTTCTCTTAAGGGTTACAAATCACTCTTTGTGATGACTGAAAAAGCTTCAAGGGAAAAAGGAGATCTTATCAGATCGCTGGGTGCAGAAGTTGTAATACAGCCAATGACTGCCAAGCCGGATGATCCGGAGCACTATGTCAATACTGCAATCAGACTTTCGCAGGAAATAGAGAATTCATATTTCGCTTTTCAGTATGAAAATGAGAGCAATCCAATGGCTCATTACCATTCAACAGGTCCCGAAATCTGGAACGACACCGATGGCAAAGTGACTCACTTTGTTGCCGGAATCGGAACAGGAGGCACTATTAGCGGCACTGCAAAATATCTTAAAGAAAAGAACAAGAATATTCAGGTCATTGGCGCGGATCCTTACGGTTCAATATTCAAGACATACAAAGAAACCGGCACGTCACCCGAGCCAATTCCATACCTGATCGAGGGAATCGGACAGGATGTGATTCCTAAAAATGTCTGGCTTGATTACATTGATGACATTGTAAATGTGACCGACAAAGACTCTGTTCGAATGTGCAAGAGACTCACAAATGAAGAAGGAATTTTTTGCGGAGGCTCAACAGGTACGATAGCTCAGGTTGCACTTGATGCGGCAAGCAAACTTGACGAGACCGGAATTGTGGTTTTCATAGTTTGTGATACAGGAGAAAGATATCTCTCAAAATACCATTCAGATCAATGGCTCAGAGACAAGAGGCTGATCTCTCCCGATACTGCAACTGTCGGACAGGTATTCCTTACAAGGAAAGCAGGCGTTCCCGAACTTGTTTCAGTAACCGGCTCGGCAAAGGTCTTTGAAGCTCTTGAGCTTATGGATGAATACAATCTTTCAACAATGCCGGTCATCGAAGGAAAAGAATGCATCGGCTCAATAAAGGAAGCCAGCATTCTTGAGAAAGTAATGAATGACAGGACTGTCTCCGGCAAGGAAGTGAGAGACATAATGGATGAAAAGCTGCCGATACTCGATTTCAATTCTGCATTCCCAGCAGCGCTTGAAATTCTTTACAAGAACAATGCAGTGCTTGTGTCACAACACGGAACCATAAAAGGCATACTGACAAGATATGATGTGCTTGATCTTGCTTAAACTTCTTAAACAAAAATCAAAATGAAATTCTCAACCAGACAGATACATGCGGGACAGCATCCGGAAGAAACAACCGGTGCGGTCATTACTCCTATATTTCAGACATCAACTTATTCAAATGCGAAGCTGGGAGATTCGAAAGGATATGATTACGGAAGAACGATCAATCCGACCAGGATCGCTCTTGAAAAGAATCTGGCATCGCTTGAAAACGGCAAGCATGGTTTCTGCTTCTCATCGGGAATGGCAGCTATACATGCCATCATTTCCATGTTCAAGCCGGGAGATCATGTGATATGTACTAATAATGTTTACGGCGGAACATACCGTCTCTATGAACAGATCATAAAAGATTACGGAATTGAATTCTCCTACATTGACACGTCTGATAACAACCTGATCCGTCAGGCGATCAAGGACAATACGAAATTCATCTATGTAGAGACGCCTACAAATCCAATGCTAAATATCACAGACCTGAAAGCGCTGAGCGCTTTGGCGAAAGAAAAGAAGATAATGACATGCGTTGATAATACTTTTATGAGTCCGTATTTCCAGAACCCGCTGGACTTTGGAATTGACATAGTTGTTCACAGCTCGACCAAATACATAAACGGACACAGTGATGTGATCGGTGGATGTGTTATCACTTCTGATGATACGGTTGCCGATAAACTTAAGTTCATTCAGAATTCAATTGGCGCTGTTCCTGCGCCGTTTGACTGCTGGCTTGTTCTCAGATCAACAAAGACTCTCGCGCAAAGGATGAAGGCACACAATGAGAATGCCTTAGCCATCAGCAAAATGCTCTCCGAAGACAAGAGAATCAAAAAAGTGTTTTATCCCGGACTAACAAGTCATCCGCAATACGAAACAGCTGTTTCTCAAATGCGCGGATTCGGCGGGATTATTTCAATTGAAATTGGTTCTTATGATGCGGCAGTAAAATTCTGCAACGAGCTTAAGATCTTTCAGATTGCAGAGTCGCTCGGCGGTGTTGAGTCACTTGTATGTCATCCTGTTTCAATGACTCATGGAAGCGTTCCAAAGAAACTCAGAGAAGAATTCGGTTTGACTGACGGACTCGTCAGGTTGTCTGTAGGAATTGAAGACGCTGACGACCTTATGGATGATATCAGGAATGCATTGGCAGCAATCTGAACTGTTGAATGAGACTGATTCTGCTGTTGCTGCTCGCTTCTGTTACAAGTAATGTTTCTTTCTCACAGCATAGGTTCAGCAACAAAATTCCGTTTCAGAAAAAATCAGAATCGAATTTAGATGTAAAATTATTCCGGGCTTTCAACAATATTGAAAGCCCGTTTATTAATACTACGGTAAGCATCACAAATCAATCAGTAATTCCTGTATCTGCAGTTGTGCCGGTAGGTCTTTATGCTTCCGCAAGAATAAATGAAAACCGGTATGACGAGAACTCCTCTGTTCTTCTTGCGCTGTCTGAAATCGTCAATGCAGGCGCAACACAAGGGATGAAAGTGCTTTTCAGAAGGGACAGGCCATTCCGCTCACTTCAGCATGTTCAACTTAGTGAAACACTATCTATTGCAGGATCATATTCTTTTCCTTCCGGGCATTCTTCAGGTGCATTTACAATCGCTACACTGCTGACTCTTCGCTATCCGAATGAACCATTTCTCATAGCCGGGTCATATCTTTACGCAACTGTTACTGCTTTGGGAAGGATTTACTGGGGAGTGCATTATCCTTCAGATGTGCTGAGCGGAATGCTGATTGGTGCCGGTTCTGCGGCTCTTGTTTATTCGTTGAGGAGCGAAATAATTCCTGCAAAGGATAAATTATTCAACCAAAGCACTAAGCCTGACGTGCAAAGCAAATCTGCCGGATTGCCCGTTGTGCTCGGCTCACTTGCTGCAGCCGACATAATAAACGCTTTGATTCTTCGTTCAGGAATTCCTGTGTTGGAGAAAACATCTGTGGACTATTCTGCTGAAGGCAGTTACAGCCTGAGATTCAAAGTACAATTCTAAACTCCCCTCTTGTTTCCCCAGGCAATAATGTGAAGGCGGTCAGTGTAATTCAATCCGTGTTCAAGGCATGTTTCAATTGTGATGATCCGTTTTGAATCAAGCTGTTCTCGCGTGATCCCCTCCGGCATGAGATAAACATCCTTTCTTGGTATTCCAAACTCCTTGATGAAATCAAGTATCTCCTTAATATCTTCCTTTCCTGTAAAAACAAATTTCCACTGTATGTCGAGTCTGCCATCGTTATTCATGTTCTGATATTTCTTCAGCGGTTCCCTGTTGCGCATGTTTCTGGTATGAATCTTTTCATACTTTGTTCCAACCGGTATTGATGATTGGAGTTTCGGACTTATGCTGGCAAGTCCTATATGCTGAGAAAATTCACCGAATATGGTCCCGTTTGTTTCGAGTGTTATGAATGCATTTGCATTGGATTTCTTCAGAGCAATGCAAAGTTGGAGAAGCTCTTCTTTCTGCATCGTTGGTTCACCGCCTGTTATTACTATGTCGTTGCACTTGTGCTTTTCATATTCAGTTATGATCTCGGAAATGTGCATCTTACCGACATTCAGCGGATCTTCAGGATCCCAGCTTGTATATGGAGTATCGCACAGGTTTCCCCCGGAAAAAAGACATCGCAGATTGCAGAAGTTTGCTCTAATGAAGAATGACGGAACGCCGGCTCTTTTCCCCTCTCCCTGAACGGAATAAAATAATTCGGAAATATCCACTAACTTCTCACCTTCCGTGAACTGAACATGCAACTCATTTCTTTGAATTGAGCGGTCCGGCGAGACCGGAATATTTCGAGAGATCAGCATCAATTGAGCCGATAAGCACTCTTGACTTCACTTTTACAGGCATCTTCAATTGATCATCCGTTAGCCAAACTATGATGGAACCTTCACTTTTAAAGAGACCGCCCTCTTCAACCATTGGTTCAAGCTTTATGCATCTGAATTCACCTGCCGGAACTTCAATAGTTTCCCTGCCAAGATATTTGATCTTGAGCGGATAAGTATTGTCTTTATAAAAATTCTCGACCGTAATAAACTCCCCTTCTTTCATGTTGGAAAAATCCAGCGTCCTCGAATAATAGAATGCACTCATCACATCCTGAACATACATTGGAACATCAAATTCACCTTCGAATTTCTTGGGATCTGTTTCGCCGGTGTAGGTCTTTGCTTTTTTATTCTGATGATCGAAGATAGCTTCGAAATCCCGCTTGTAAGTTCCCTCTCTAATATGCTGTTCAAATCGCCATGGAAATAGTCCTTCGATATCAACATAGGTCTTGTAAAAATCCCTCACCTTGTAAACCATATCAAAACTTTCAGTAGAATTGACTGAAAATTTTATGTCGTAACATTTTCTTCCGTTAATGGTTGCTATAACGGGATCAATCTCCATCACTGCTTCTCCTGCCGTAATGAAACCGTAATTGATTTCAAAAGTAAGTTTCTCTCCTTCTTTGAAGGCCTTTTGATTTATCTTCCGGAAATTCTCCTGTGCTTGAGTTGAAGACATGCTGATTGCCAGAATCAGAATAATTGCAGGGAGAAATTTTATTGCCGCGCAAATTCTTGTTTTCATGTAATTGTTGAAGATTGATTTTTTTGATTATTCAATTTTTAAGATACTTTCCGGCTGAAGCAATTACATCATCCGGTTTTATAAGACTCATATCATCAGAGCTGCCTGCAGGTTTCAAAATCGTCGTGTTGTTACCCAAAGGTCTCCATCTAATATCATTTACCGGTGGACTGTTCGGGTAGAATCCTATTACATTCTTGTTCAATGCTCCGGCAATATGAGCAGGCCCCGTTGAATTTGAAATGAACAGCTTGCTCTTGTCAATAAGTACCATTAGCTCTCTCAACGTCAACTTGCCCGAAAGATCCATTGTTCTATCCGAAGAATCCGCAGGCATTGAACTCAACACCTTATCCCTTTCTGCTGGAAGTCCTGTGTAAACAATTTTGTATCCGGGAAAAGCAGCTAAAAGCTTACTCCCAATCTCACGAAGTTGTTCCAAAGTAATGTCCCTCGCCGAGCCTCTGCTGCCGGGATGAATGACAACGAAATCATCTTGTCTATCCAATCCCAGTTGTTCCAGTTTGTTTTCAAGTACCTTTGATTCGTTATCACCGTAATCCAATAATCTCTCCGGCAATCTGAAACTATTGTCTGTTCCGGCAAACTCACGAAGAAGATTCAGATTATACACCGATTCATGTTTATCCGCATATTTCCTGTGCTCCTTGACTCTCAGATTATACAGAAATGAAAACCATCGATAAGCAGTTCCCACTCTGTATCTTGTTCTTAACTGATAATGAATCACGGCTATGTCAAATTCCGGCTTCGCAAATATTGCAAGGTCAGTATGAAGTCCTTTTATAACTTCTTTCTTATCAGAGAAACTCTGCTCAGAACTCTCCTGAACTACATTGATATCGATTCCGTCAAGCAGTGGCTTTACTTTTTCATTTACATAAAAATTGATCTCGGCTTCTCTGAAGACAGATCTTGCTTCATAGACAAGAGGCAATGTCAGGATCACATCTCCGATATTGTCTGTCCTTGAAATAAAGACCGATCTGATCTCTTCAGATTTTATCAACTGTTTCAATTATTGCTGAATATAGCCGTCGCTTCTGATGATCTCGGCGATCCTTTCTGCTTCCTTAAGCTTGGGCAAAATATTGTCAAGATAAGTCGAAATGTAATCAAGGCGGTCTTGCTCCGTATCCATTTCCAGCATTTGCTGTCTTTCGTTAAGTCCCATTCCGCACTTCTCGGCCATTTGGTAGCAAAGAGATCTGCTGCCGTCATTCCGAATCAATTCATCCTGCGAGATAAACTTTACACTTCCTTTATATGCCAATTCAACAAGCAGGTTGTAACTCTCAACGGCATTATTCATTCCGGCTTTGTCATACAGCAGATTTTCATCTTCAAGAAACTCTACCTTTCCCCTGTAAATGTCGTCAGTGCCAATTTCGTAGCTGTATAATCTGAACCTTTTTACTCCCTCGGTAACAATATCCAATTCACCGTTCTCAAACTTCTTCGAAACCTCAATCACCCTGGCGGTTGTGCCGACGGTCATAAGCCTACCCTCAAGGATCAATACAATTCCAAATTCATTTCCTGATTCAATAACTTCCGACATGAGTTTCTTATATCTCTCCTCAAATATATGAAGCGGGATTCTTGATTGCGGGAACATCACCACCTGAAGCGGGAATAATTTAATATCGTTTCTCATCTTTTTGGCAAAAAAAAACTTCCTTTGCGAAAAAAGTTTAACGCTCAGGAAGCTTTCAATTTTGTGAATTCAGAACTTATTTGTAAGTGATCACAAGCGATGTAATATTCTTGTCTTTGTCATATCCAAGCATCAAACCAACTTCTTTTCCATCCTTCTTCCAGCTAAGAACACCGCCTTTATCACTAACAAGGTTCTCGCTTCCTTCCACTATCTCATAACCACTCTTCTTCATTTCATCTTTGTAGTAACTGATGATAGCAGGAACCATTTCAGTAGCTTCAAAAGTCACTACCGTACCTTCGGTCGAGTTCAGAGATCCGAGGGTCTTGGAGTTCTTCGGCGTAGGAACATCTTTTGGAAAGTCCGCCGGCAAACCCGGAGTCATTCCAAGATCATTCTGTTTGTTTTCAGAACCGGCCGGGTCTGTATTTGCTTCTTCTTTTGCGGCAAGTTCATCCTTTGACTGTTCAGTTTCCTGAGAGGTCTTGCTTTCCGTTGAACCTTCCGAGCCTGCCTTTGTTTCATTTTTCTTTTCAGCAGATGTTTCTTCCTTTTTGCTATCTCCACAACCGGCTGTTAGCATGCCTATAGTCAAGAGCAGTAAAACAATTGTTTTCATCAATTAGGGTAATTTTAGAAAATGTGTCAGTTATAACATCTTATTGCCTCAAAACTTCCGGCAATATAACTCTTTTTTTCATCTTTAAAACATATCACAATTTTGCCCTTTACTGTCTTTTCATTCATTGACGTAATCACCAAAGCGCAGTTCCACGGAACTGAACCGACACCTGTTTCGCTGCTTCCGCCGGTTGTATCATAATATGAGATGTATCCGTCAAGATTCTTATCAAATGATGCCTTCAAAACTTCCCCGGTATCAATTGCACCCGCTTTGTGCAAGAAATGAATTGATCTCCCGCCTTCAACATAGCCGCAATTATTCTTCGGAGCATTCTCAGAAAAATTGATTACGTTATCTCCGCTTCCGCGCCATTGCTCAAAATTCACATAAGTAAATGAAAAAGGTTTGCCGTTAAGCAAACCTTTCAATGGAGTATCGGGAATTTCAGTTATCTTAAGTTCAGACTTCCAGCTGAATTCAGCATTATTCTTTTCTTCAGCTCCGGGCTTTCCTTCTTTTTCTCCGCATGAACTCACAAGCATTATACTCAGGATCATGCACACAAATACCGATAATCTTTTCAATTCTTATTCGAAGCTTCTTAAATTATCAATAGACTTTCCGGATCGAGTCAGCTTATTTCAGAACATACTTCTTATATCTGTCATTGATCCTTCCCCAGTGAAGATTGTTGATGAAGTTGTCAATGTAAGTTGCTCTGCCGGGACCGTCCTTATGATAATAAGCATGCTCGAATACATCAAGTGAAATGAGAGGTATGCCGCCCCATATTGCGCCATAATGATGCTCGTCTGTGAGTATGTTAAGGAGTCTCTGACTGTACAGCGCATCATAAACCAAAACTCCCCAGCCGGAAAGCTTTGCTGCAACTGCTGAAGCCTTGAAATCTGCCTTCCAATTGTCTATGGATCCGAATTCCTTTTCAATAGCCGCTACAACTTCAGGACCCTTTGACGTGTCGCCATCTCCGCCCATTACTTCCCAATAAACGTCATGAAGAAGTGCTCCTGCATGATTCCATGTGAATCTTCTTTTAAGCTCACCAACATTGCTGTAATTGCCGTTTGCCTTTGACCTGTCGGCGGTTTCGAGTTCTTTCTCAATGTTGTTCATGAAGGTTACATAACCTTTATGATGAGTATTGTAGTGCCAATCTGATGTTTCAGCGTCAATTACATTCTTCAGAAGTTCCTTTGCTTCATCATCAGTGTAAGGCCTCTTGTTGAATTGCCATTCATAAGCCATTTTGATTTTGTCTCCTTTTTGGTTTAAGTTTTTTTCTTTCTCAATAAATGTTGTTCCAAAACTGCCGATTCCCGCAAGCGCGGCTCCGGCAGTAGCCGACTTTACAAAGTCGCGCCGGTTCATTTTTTTCATATAAGACTGAGTCTGTTGTAGTTTAGTCTGATGTCAATGCAGGGTTCAAACTCCAAATGAACTTCCGCAGCCGCAAGTCTTTACCGCATTTGGATTGTTGAACACAAATCCTTTGCCCATCAGCCCGTCTGTATAATCCAGCTCAGTGCCTGAGAGATACAAACTGCTTTTCATATCAACAATGATCCTGACTCCGTCCATTTCATATACATTGTCTCCGGGTCTTTCCTCGGGATCAAATCCCAGAGTATAAGTAAATCCCGAACAGCCTCCGCCTTTGACGCCCACACGAAGTGCAAAATCGGCAGGGACCTTGTTCTCTTCCATGAGTCTCTTAATTTCTTTGACAGCTTTCTCGGTGACGTTAATGTCTTCGCTGACACCGGGGATGAATTCTTTTGTCTCTTCCATGACTTTATTTATTATTTCGCTTAATTTAAGTTTTGTTTTTTGAAATTACATATTGCGGTGAATCCTGCAAAAGTTTCTTTACTGCATTAACAAGCCGGTCTGTTGCATAATCAATCTCTTCTTCAGTTGAGAAACGGCCGAAACTTATCCTTAATGAAGAGCCGGCAAGTTCACGAGGCCTGCCAATTGCAGTCAGCACATGAGAGGGTTCCATCGATGCAGAAGTGCACGCGCTTCCGGTTGACATTGCAAGATCATTCAGGTCGCCGATCAGAGCATTGATATCAATCATTGAGAAACTGAAGTTAAGATTATTCGGCAACCGCCTAACAGGATGCCCGTTCAGAGTTGCATTCTCAAGCTTCAGAACTTCGTTCATCATTATATCTCTCTTCTTCACATGCATAGCGATTTCATTGTCCATCTCTTCTGCTGCAAGCTCGCATGCTTTGCCAAGACCTACTATTCCCGGCACATTCAGCGTTCCGCCGCGCAGCCCTTTTTCCTGACTTCCGCCGTGAGTCTGTTTTCCAAAAGTAACTCTGGGATTTTTTCCTCTGACATATAATGCTCCGGAACCTTTCGGCCCATAGAATTTATGTGCCGATATGCTCATCAGATCAATGTTCATCTCATCTACGTTAACGGGAATCTTTCCTACTGCCTGTGTAGCATCTGTATGAAATAGAACACCCCTTTCCCTGCAAATCTTTCCAATCTGTTCAACGGGCTGAATAGTTCCAATCTCATTATTTGCCATCATTATGCTAACCAGGATAGTGTTGTCCTTTATTGAACTTTCCAGTTCATTCAGGTCAATGAGTCCGTCACTGTCAACCTCAAGATAGGTAACTTCAAAGCCGCGTCCTTCAAGATATTTGCATGTCTCCAATACTGCTTTGTGCTCTGTGGTGCAAGTTACAATGTGATTTCCCTTTTCAAAATATGTTTCAGCGATACCTTTGAGCGAAATATTTATGGATTCAGTTGATCCGCATGTGAATACAATATCTCTGGGAATTGCGCCGATAAGGTCTGCTGTTCGTTTTCTTGCAACTGCAACTGCCTGTTCGGCTTCCCATCCAAACTTATGATTTGAACTAGATGCATTTCCAAACACACCGCAGAAATATGGAAGCATTTCTTCCAGAACTCTCGGATCGACCGGAGTCGTGGCATTGTAATCAAGATAAACCGGTAGTTTCATCTGCAAAAAAATATTTTAAACAAAATCAGAAATTGTCTTTGTCTTAAATAGATCTTCAACTTCTTTCTGGAGTTTGGAAACCGGAGATTTGATCGAGCATGTTTCTTCGAGATCGCATTCTCCTTCTCTGCCGACCACAAGGCATTCGGTTAAGGCACGTTCACCGTCAATTACTTTCATGATCTCATAGAGGTAAATCTTATCCGGACTATTTGCAAGCAGGTAGCCGCCGTGAGTTCCTTGTGTCGAAGATAATATTTTTTCGCTTTTTAATCTCTGAAGTATTTTGGAAAGCAGATCATATGGAATATTGACCTTGTCGGCAATTTCTCTTGCCGTTACAAGCCTCGGGCTTGAAGCAGAAATGAATTTCAATGCCATCAAAGCATATTCGACCTTCTTTGAAAATCTTATCATTTCAATCGGAAAGCGGACTAAACAAGTCCTATTTAGATTCCAAAAAAAAGGAATGTTCAAATTCCTTTTTACTAACTATTGCGGTCCCAACGGGATTCGAACCCGTGTTTTCACTGTGAAAGAGTGACGACCTAACCCCTAGTCGATGGGACCGTTGATTTTTCGGAAGTGCAATTTAAGAAAACTGACCTATACTTACAATCACCTAATAAGACTACTTGAATTAAGAATTACGAATTAAGAATTACGAATTAAGAATTACGAATTAAGAATTACGAATTAGGAATTACGAATTAGGAATTATGAATTAGGAATTATGAATTAGGAATTATGAATTTCCGCCGTTGTTGGTGTTCCCGAACGCAGTGAGGGTCACCAACAACTTACCCCTGTCAATCATCTTCATCGCAAACACTCATGTAGTTCTCAAGAAATCCAAACTCGCCCGTGTCAGAGTCTCCTGTGCTCTTCAGGGACTCTGACACAGGCAAAGAATCTGAACTAATCCATTAGTTTTTAGCTTCGTTGCATCCTGTTGCGTCAGAGTCCCGGTAAAACGCCGGAGACTCTGACGCGGGCT
>WBZL01000878.1_pt1 | contig 33332 bp, 28 predicted proteins | sample 5204291 | NCBI WGS metagenome assembly WBZL01 (sample SAMN12344345, study PRJNA552823) | activated sludge metagenome | biome: Activated sludge suspended growth; feature: Nitrification reactor; material: Wastewater; isolation source: activated sludge from nitrification reactor of wastewater...
TTAGATTCAACACAAGTTTGCGTAGGATTTGATGCATCAGTTCAAACAATTTACAATAACTATTTTGGTGATTTGCAACCTTATTTACAACGTAAATGGACGATTTCTCCAACAGCGAATACGAATGCATTTGTTACTTTATATTTCACAAATACAGAATTGGCAAATTTAGCATCTGCAGCAAGTAGTACTCGATATGCTTTCTCAGGATTTAATAGTTTAAGTGTTACAAAATTCCCTGGTGGAGGTGATTTAACTTTCACACCACCTTGCACAGGTGGAACACCAGGCTGTTTGCCACCGTATGGGTTAAATGTACCAGCAACTTTTGCAGCAAGTGCCTATGGTGGAAGCAACAGCCAGGTTACTTTCCAATGTAATTCGTATTCTACATTCTATGTTCATCCTGTTTGGTTCCCATTTGCACCATTACCAGTTGAACTATTATCTTTTACTGGTTGGAATGAAGGCGGCATAAATAAATTAAATTGGAAAACTGCATCTGAATCAAATACTTCGCGTTTTGAAATTGAGAAGAGTTCAGATAATATTCATTGGACGTATATTGGAGAAAAACCAGCTGCTGGCAACTCTTCATCTGTAATTTCATACGATTTTACAGATAATAATCCATTCTTGGGAAATAATTATTACAGATTAAAAATTATTGATTTAGACAACTCTACTTCATTTAGTAATGTAATAAATATTCCACTGGATAAAGTGTTTGTCAATTCGATTGTTGGTGTTTATCCTAATCCAACTTCAGGCTTAATTGATATTGATATTCAATCTACAGAAAATTACAAAACACAAATAAAAGTAATTGATGTACTTGGAAAACAATTGATATCAAAAGATTTGAATTTACTTAAGGGTTTAAATCAATCTAAACTAGATTTAAGAATGCTACCAGTAGGCGCATATATTTTACAGTTTACTGATGTATTAAGTAATACACATACTTATAAAATAGTTAAACAATAATTTTTAAAAACGAGAGTTCTCAAGTTAGAGAACTCTCATTTTTTTTACAGCTTTCATAATTAAATAAAATGAAAAACATTTACAAAGTAAGTTTGTCCGTTTTTCTACTTATTTCAATATTTGGATTTGTGTCAAATAATACACACATCACACATCCATATATCATCGATTTATCTAACTCCGTACTCGAGCAACCTAATATTCCTGCCGATAATGCTTTGACACAAGAAGGAGTGCAACTTGGACGGTTACTTTTTTATGATTCTATACTTTCCTATAATTTTAAGCAATCGTGTAGCTCTTGCCATATACAGTCATTAAGTTTCTCAGATGGGAAAAAACTTGCTATAGGTACATTTGGCGATACACTTTCTACAAATTCCATGAGCTTGGTTAATCTAGCTTGGCAAAAGAATTTTTTTTGGAATGGTAGAAAGCATTCATTAGAGTCATTAGTGGAAGAGCCATTGTATAATAATATTGAAATGGGTATTAATGACTCGATATTAGAGTATAGGCTAAATAATCATAAATATTATCCTATTCTTTTTAGTAAAGCATTTAATACAAAGTATATTAATTTAGAATTAGTAAGTAAAGCACTTGCTCAGTTTATGAGAACAATAGTGTACAAACCTATACATCTGCCTAATGAAGTTTTAAATATTCCAACTGATGGTCTGACAGAACATACCTACACTAAACATTTTTTAGACTCTTTGACTCCACGTGGTTTGTATTTTAGATTTGCATTAATGTGTGGTTCTTGTCATGTAAACGATGTGTATGGAAATTATGATTACATGGCAAGTAACGAATTGACTTCTTACGATAAATTGATTAAAATTCCTTCTTTAATTAATATTTTAGGAACAGCACCTTATATGCATGACGGTCGTTTTAAAGATTTAAAAGAAGTATTTGAACATTATGAAGAACATATAGATTCGTTGTTGATAAAAAACCCACAAGTAGTTTTAGCAGGCAAATTTAAGCGAGTTAAAATTCCAAATATGATTAAAGAATATGACAAGCAACATGCTGATTTATTTTTTAAATATCTTGCTGATACGAGTATAGCTACTAAAAAAGAATTGTCAAATCCTTTTAATGATAAAGCATTTCAATGGAAAAAAGAAGTAGAAAGATTTTAATAATCAGATTAACATAAAATAGCTAGGTAAATGGCATGATTTTAGTAATTCTGTTTTATATTTATAACTATTAAAATATTCGAATGAAAATTAATTTTATTTCAAGTTGCATAGTATTTTTAATACTGACATTTAATATTAATAATGCAAATGCAGCTGCTACAAAGCCTTTTCCAAAAGACACCCTTCAACATTTTATTAAGAATTATGGCAAAGACTCCTTGATTGAGATTATCGACTTAAAATTAAAAAGTGCTGAAAATGCTTTGTTCCATAACAAAAATGAATTGATAAACGATTACACAGTTCCAGTAATGGAATACGTATTAATTAATAATCAATTTAATAAGATACTAGATACATCTTTTTTTGAAAAACCAGAACTGATGCTTAATGATTTTTATATGCTATATGATACAATATACCACATGCATCCTGATACAATAAAAAGTATAAATCGTATAACAAAAGAAAACAGTAAAATGATATATAAAATGTTTACACAGAGTATGCAATACTTATATCCTAAACTGGCTGTTATATTAGTAATTGATGAATTAAACAATGATACCTATAAAAAGATTGCTGATACGCTATATAGACAATCACTAAAATCAATAGCAGCAACGCAACTGGAAAATTTTTATGTACTTACTGAATATTCAAAACGAAATTTAAAAGGTGGTTTGGCTAATGCTTATTATTCCAAACTTTTTAAACATCTTTTTCCACTATACAACTATGATGCATATTATAAATCAATCAAAAAGTTTGAAGAATCTAAACAAATGATGATGGCGGTCAATTATGGAGAAATGTATAACAATCATTTGCGTTTTCTTGCTTATGCAACGTATAGTGGGAATATTAATTTGGTAGATAATTCTAAAGAATTAATGCAAGTTTTAGCAGCACAAACTTCATTCGGATATTGGGATTCAGATTATGTGAAAAATGAAGATTACTTAGAATCAAGTACTATTTATGGATACTGGATATTACTTCAATTCAAACAATTGTTGTTAGAAAACAAATAATACTGATTTTATTCTAAAACTGTTCCATTTTTGAAACATTTCCAGAATTAGCGTTTCACATAAAAGTACTTGTTTTTAAATGCTTGCCATTTCATCTGAAGCACGCCGATGACAGCTTCCTTGATAATGCCACCATTCATTTTTGATGTGCCAACTTCTCGGTCTTTAAACTCAATTGGTACTTCAATTACTTTCAAATCAGATAGCCAAACAGCAAATTTCATTTCGATTTGAAAGGCATAGCCTACGAATTTTATTTTGTCAAAATCGATATTTTGTAATGTTGATTTTCTATAACATACAAAACCAGCAGTAGTGTCTTTGATGCGCATGCCTGTTACTAAACGTACATACTTAGATGCAAACCACGATAAAAACAAACGATCAAATGGCCAATTAACAACCTTGCCACCTTTTATATATCGCGAACCGACAGACAAGTAGGCACCACGGTTTTCACAAGCATCGAGTAGTTCTAGTAACTTCTCTGGTGGATGTGAAAAATCTGCGTCCATTTCAAAAATATAGGAATATCCTTTTGTTAATGACCACTTAAATCCAGTGATGTAAGCCGTGCCTAAGCCAAGCTTTCCACTGCGTTCTATCATGTATATCCTATTGGGAAATGTTTGCATTAATTGTCGCACAACGGCTGCTGTGCCATCGGGCGAGCCATCTTCGATGATTAATATATCGATGCGCTCAGATAGGCCAAGAGTATAAGGAACAATTTTTGCTATGTTTTCCTTTTCGTTATAAGTTGGTATAATTACAATACAATCGCTCATCTGTTGCAACAAAAATACATAGAAACTTAGTTAAATAGTTAAAGTGTTAACGCTTTTTATAGATTTAATAATTGGACATAAAATAGTAAAACGTGTTTGATAGGCTTTCAACTAAACTTGTAAACCACCTAAATTTCCTGAGCTCATCAATAATATTACACAATTCTCGGTTTTCTCGCTTTCGATTTTCTCTTTGAGCGTTTCCATCTTTTTATACACTACTATACTGTCGTCGGCAAATTGTTGCTTTAACCAGTGTGTGTCTAAATCTTGTTTATTTTTAATTTTTAGTGCTTCTTCATCTAAAAATAAAATACGTACATCGGCAGCATCAAGTGAGTGTGCATATTGTTCAATAAAGTTTTCCTGTAAGGAACTATAAGTATGTAATTCAAATACAGCAATAATTTTCCGCTCAGCATATCGCTCTCTTACTGCGCTCACTGTTGCCTTCACCTTACTTGGCGCATGTGCAAAATCGCGAAATATTGTTATTCGCTTTTTGCTGTCGTTGGTTATCATTTCCAACCTTTTTGCGGCACCTTTAAATGTTTGAAAGCTGTTCAATATGGCATTGTCGTTTAGGCCAATAATTTTACCAACTTCAAATGCTGCTTTAAGGTTTGCGAAATTGTGTGAGCCAAAAACATTTATCACATATTGTGCGGTTTGATGTAATAAAACACTTTCATCATTTATGGTATCAAATTGGAATGCTTTATAAGGTATTAGATGAATAGATAGTTGAAGTGAAGTAATCATTTTTACTAATTCCTCATCTTCTTCATTATAAATAAGATATCCGCCAGGTATTATGCTTTTGATAAACTTCCTAAATGTTTCTAAATATTCATCAAGAGTCGGAAAAACGTTAATATGATCCCAAGCAATTCCTGATATAATGGCAATATGTGGATGATAATGAAGAAATTTACTTCTTAAATCTAAGGGCGAAGTTAAATACTCATCTGCTTCAATAACCATAAGCGGTGCAGTTTCAGATGTTTTTACCATAAAATTGAAACCTTCAAGTTTAGCTCCAACTAGATAATCAAAATCTTTATGGTTTTCACGCAACATGTGCATTATCATAGATGTTATAGATGTTTTTCCATGACTACCTGCAACAGCAATACGTGTTTTGTCTTTGCATTGTTCAAATACAAATTCTGGAAAAGAATAAATCTTCAAACCCAATGATTGTGCTTTCAGTAATTCAGGATTATCGGCTTTTGCGTGCATTCCTAAAATAATTGCATCAATAGTACTGTCTATTTTTTCAGGAAACCAGCCTACTTGCGCAGGCATTAATCCTAAAGCTTCTAAATTAGATTTTGCTGGTTCATAAATGGCATCGTCTGAACCTGTTATGCGATTTCCTTGATTTTTTAGATGAGAAGCGAGTTGGTGCATGACCGCTCCGCCAATAGCGATAAAGTGATAATGTTGCATACTGTAAAAATAGAATTCCGAAAATGGCTAGAACATAAATTTTATAAACAAGTGTCAAATACAAAAACAAACGAAAACTTCGCAAGTGTTTTCCAATTTTTTTCCCTTTTCACAATTATACGACAAAAGATATATTCACAAATGATTTTTAAAATGTTAATAAAAGTGAAGTAGCTGTGCACAAGTATAATAAATACATTATTTTTGCATTCAACTCTATTACAACGTAAACAACAAAGACATGAACAAATTAACTAAATCACTTTTAGCGGTAGCATTCGCTGGTTTTATTTTAAGCTTATCATCGTGCACTGCTTCTCACAGAGGTACAGGTTGCCCTGCATGGTCAAAAGCAAAGCAAGAACAAATTAACAAAAAGAACGTTTAAGCCTTATGAATTGGTTGGCATTGACTGCTGAAGCGCAATTTGCAGAAGCATTAAAAGAACAGCCATTGTTTGGCGTGTTTAAACATAGCACACGTTGCTCTATCAGCAATATGGCAAAAAATAGGATGGAGCGTGATTGGCGTTTTGATTTTCCAATTTATTATTTGGATTTGTTAAACTATAGACCAATTTCCAACTTGATTGCAGATACATCTAAGGTGCAACATGAATCGCCACAGTTAATTGTTTTTCAAAATGGAAAAGCAATTTATGCTGCGAGCCATAACGGTATTGTGATGGATGATGTGCAAGCCGCAATAACTAAGCAATAAATTCAATTTCTATTTGCTGTAGAATGTCAGGATGCAAACTCTTAGCAACAGGACAGTGATGTGCTGCTTGAATTAATGCTATTTTTTCTTTGTCAGTAAAATCATTGGCAGGCACTTGCATGTGTATATGTATTTCGCCAATTCTTCTTGGTTCGCCATACATCACTTTTTTTACCGTTGCAACTGTGCCTACCATACTTTTCTGCCAAGCAGCCACTTTTATTCCCATAATGGTCATCATGCATGACGCTAATGAAGTTGCTGTTAAGTCTGTCGGCGAAAATGCTGCGCCTTTACCATTATTGTCAATAGGTGCATCTGTAATTAATATGCTAGCACTTTGCGTGTGGGTCGCCTCTGTTCTTAGTTCACCTAAATATTCAACTTTTGCCGTTGTCATCTAAAAATATTTTTTTACTTTTAAACTAAATTAGTCAATTTAGCGTCATAATGGAAGTGAAACGAATTTTTTCTATACTTTTTTTACTTTTAGGCCTATTTTCATTTTCTGAGAGTATGGCACAGTACCGGCGCGAAGACTCTAATCTCAATAGAGATTCTGTGTTGTATAAAAAATCATGGGCAGCTGGCTTACGCTTGCGTAGCAATGGTTTTGGACTTGGCGCCGAGTTTACTAAAAGTAAAAGATACAAAAGTAGTTTGCTTTTTCAAGTCCAATTTTCCTATTTCATTCATCCTAAACAATCGCGCCAACAATCACAATATGGTGGAGGCGGTTTTTTTGGCGATGGATTTAAGCCTTTTGTGTATGGTAAACAAAATTCTTTATTTACACTATATGGCGGAGTAGGTCAGAAATTTTTATTAGCAGAAAAAGGCAAACGGCATGGTGTGCAAATTTTTGTAAAATATGCTGGCGGTTTTACATTGGCTTTATTAAAACCTTATTCCTTGCGCGTGATTCCAAAACCACTTACCTCAGCTGATATTGAAGACTTAGTTGATGTCACCTATGAAGAAGGTGTAGATAATAGCTTCTTAGATTACGATAGAATCGTTGGCGCTTCTGGATTTGGCAAAGGCTGGAAAATAAAAGTGCTGCCGGCTTTGCATCTCGACGTCGGATTTGATTTTGATTTTGGCAAAAATGAAAGCATTGTAAAAACCTTAGAAATCGGAATTATTGCTGATTTCTATTATAAAAAAGTACCAGTCATGGTGCAAGACAATAAATTTTTATATCCAGGTGTTTATGTCGGTTTTATGATGGGAAAAAGAAAAGAGAAATAGAAAATCAACATACACACAATTATCAAAATATTTCATGAACGATAGTATAGATACGATATCACCAAAACCACGCAAGCCGGATTGGTTAAAAGTAAAAATTCCAATAGGTGAGAACTATAAACGTGTGCGAAATTTAGTGGACACGCACAAACTGCACACCATTTGTGAAAGTGGGAATTGCCCAAACATGGGCGAATGTTGGGGCGCAGGCACCGCTACATTTATGATCTTAGGAAATGTATGCACACGATCTTGTTCTTTTTGTGCTGTTGCCACAGGCCGACCTAAATTTGTCGATTATGACGAACCGAAACGTGTTGCAGAAGCCATTCATCTAATGCAAGTAAAACATGCAGTTATCACTTCCGTAAATAGAGATGAAATGCCAGACAAAGGTGCTCAGATTTGGCATGATACAGTAAGATTAGTTAAAGAAATGTCGCCTTCAACAACTATCGAAACATTAATTCCAGATACAAAAGGCGATTGGCAAGCATTAGAAATAATGATTAGCGCAGGGCAAGAAGTTGTTTCGCATAATATGGAAACTGTAAAAAGCTTGTATCGTAAAGTGCGACCACAAGCAAAGTACGAAAGAAGTTTAGAGCAAATACAACGAACCAAAGATTATGGCAAACGCACAAAAAGTGGCATCATGCTGGGCTTTGGCGAAACAGAAGAAGAAGTGTATGAAATCTTACACGATTTAAAAAATCATGGTTGCGATGTGGTGACATTAGGTCAATATTTACAACCTACTAAAATGCATATCGAAGTAGCAGAATTCGTGCATCCAACTGTCTTTGCAAAATATAAAGAATATGGTTTGTCTATTGGCATTCCGTATGTAGAAAGCGGACCCATGGTGCGTTCATCATACCATGCAGAACGACATATTTAAAGACAATGTCTTTGCTCTTATTTTTCATTTGTGTTTGTTACGTTAAACTGTTTCAAATTCTTTTGGATAAATAACTGTTCCCGATACATTTTTCAGTCCATCTTTTACTAGTTCAATCGCCATAAAAACATCAGAAGGAACGTCAAACGGTGCTTTAATATTCCACTTTTCGGCTGGTTCAAATCCAAATTTTGGGTAATAATGTTTGTGCCCTAATACGATTACCGATTTAAAGCCTAATTCTGCTGCTACTTTGAGTCCTTGTTTGATTAGTTGTCCACCAATTCCACTTTTTTGAAATTCAGGTCTAACAGCCATTGGTGCAAGTCCTAAACTTTCATTTAAGTTTCCGTTGTTGTCTTTGATTATGATTTTCGTAATTAAGATATGCCCAACGATTTTATTGTTGACAGTTGCCACAAGTGAAAGTTCTGGAATAAATAGGGTTGGATTGCTTCTTAAAGCATCAACTAATTTTGCTTCATTGTCTTGTCCGAATGCGATATGATTGACTTCAAAAATTTCTTTAAAGTCGTCTGGTGTTTCTTGTCTTATCCTTAGCTGTTCTGTCATTTTATTTCTGTTTATGGTATTTATTTTTAGAGTAAGGCATAACGTTTTGCTAGTTGTAGGTTTTATTTTTATCCAAATAGTAAGTTTACTCGTTTTCCAAGTCCAAATTCGAAAATTCTATAAAGAGTAGAAAGCTGAATATCACATTTTCCATTTTCAAGTCGAGAAATGTAACTTTTCTTTGTTCCAACTTTCTCAGCAAGTTGCTCTTGTGTCATATTTGCTTCTCTACGGGCTTCTTTCAACATTTCACTAATTACAAAATATTGTGCTTTTTCTTCAAATTTGTCTCTATTTTCAGACCCTATTTTTCCGTATTTAATGTCTAATAACTCGTCAAAGTTTTTAGCATTTTTGATAATTTTTTTGTTCATTACTTTGTTTTTTTTGAGTTAAAATATCCATCTTTTAATTTCAATGCCAAATCAATTTCTTTTTTAGGTGTTTTTTGAGATTTCTTTTGAAAACCATTGAATAGAACGACTAAATTACCTTTGTCAAAGCAACAAAAAATTCTATATATGTTGCTTTCAAATTCTATTCTGATTTCATAAAGCCCATCAGTTCCTGTTATATGATCGAGAAACTTTTTAGGAACATTTTGTACAGTTCTCAAAATCTTAAAAACATACTCGATTTTTTCTTGAACCTTTTCACTTTGTTCGACATAAAAATCAATAAAATAATGTTCGTAAAAAATGATTTGTCTTTCCGTATTCACTTCACAAAGTTAACTTAAAAGTTATCAGTATGCAAGTTTTATTTTATTGAATTTTGAAATGTGTGTTCGGGAATGCTTGTCGCTTCGTTTTGGCGACTTGACGAGGTAGAGCATTTTAGTATTACCGTTGATGCGAGAACTACAGCTCAATTTTAGCACAAAAGTTCGAACGGTTCAATTCACGCATGCTTGTCTTTAAACCGATTCTGCCTGCTAGCTGTCCTTTCATTATACTTATATAAATATTTATTTAGGTGTTGACATTCTTTTACCCATGTTGAAAAATCAATTGTAAAAGCCTAATTTACTTTCACATACTTCTTGATTAAGAAAGCAGAAATTATATTGAAGCCGAATACAAGCGAAAATAAAATAATAAACAAAAAAAAATTAATTCCAATATAACCCATTCCTGTCATTTTCCCCAAAGTTTCCAAATCTTTATAAGCCAAAATACAAGTATCGTGTGCGGATAAAACGGAATAACGTTTCCATACAACAAAAGTTGTAATTGTATATACTAAACCACCCATTCCAAATAATACTAAATTAAAAAGATTAAGCATAGAAACCTTTTTTAACAGCTTGGATGTAATAATACTTATTGTAGTTACAAATGAAAGTATTGATAGTATAGGTTGAGCATAGATGAATAAATAAGTATTCATTTCCTCATAAGTTATACCCCAAAAATTAGATAAAGCTCTGATAATATCACAACATATTTGAAAAATTGTTCCCATTGTTTAATTTTTTTACTCTGTATTCTGAATCTATTCCAATGCACGTTGGTGAAAAATGGAAATAAATTCAGCAGTTGTGTTTGGTTTAGTTTTTCAAAATTCCGATTTATGACTGCTGTTCAAATCAGCTTACCACTTACTATTAAAAATAGTTACAAAGTGTCAAAAAATACATTTCATTCAATATTACGCTATTTCTTTTTTTTCTTTTTCTTTTGTAATATTTCAAAAGCTTCCGCTTCTTTTAGTAAAGATTGTAAGTCTTCTTTTTGAATAGTATCATTAGCAAATTCAATGGTTTCCATATAATCGCCTTTTTCGATATCAATGATATGAATTGGTTTATGTAAGAATGTTTCAATAATTTTTAAAGTAGGTTTTTCTTCTGTACTACAAAACGAAATTGCTTGCCCTTTTTTGTCGCCACGTCCAGTTCTGCCCACGCGATGTACATAATTTTCAGGCTCGTCAGGTAAGTCGTAATTTACTACATAATCAACATTGGGTATGTCGATGCCACGTGCATTGATATCTGTTGCAATGAGTACCTTTGCTTTTCCAGATTTAAAATCATGCATTACTTTCAATCGTTCTTCATGTGCTTTGTCGCTGTGCATGGTCAGCGTTTTAATATTTGCTCGTGCCATTGCATTCATCACCCGTTCCGCACGTACTTTAGTGCGCACAAATACTAATATTTTATTATCAGCATGTTCATTAATAAATCGCTCAAGGAAAAAACGTTTATCGTCCATTTCTATAAAAACGACAGCATGTTGCACATTTTTTGAAACAGGATCTTTAGGTGAAATTTGAATGCGAATAGCATTGCTTACTAAGGAGTAGGCGAGCTTCTTGATTTTTTCATTTATAGTTGCAGAGAAAAATAGTGTTTGTCGCTTTTTAGGCACAAATCGCATCATATCTCTAATGTCATCAATAAATCCTAAATCGAGCATGTGGTCAGCTTCATCTAATACGAGTATGTCAATCTTGCTGACATCGAGTGCACCTTGATGTTGTAAGTCGAACATTCTGCCTGGAGTAGCAATGACAATATCAACACCTTTATATAAAGTTTGTATTTGCTTCTCTTGTTCTACGCCACCAAAAATCGTGGCGATTTTTACACGTGTTTTTTCTGCAATTTTTTCAAATACTTCCGCAATCTGAATGGCTAATTCGTGTGTAGGCACCATCACCAAACACTTAATATAATCAGTACGTTTGGAGGTTTTGTCTTGATGGATTTTGTGTATTAAAGGAATAGCAAATGCGGCTGTTTTGCCAGTGCCAGTTTGTGCAATTGCCAATACATCTTCACCGCGCAGAATTGCAGGAATCGATTTGAATTGTATGTCTGTCGGCTTTTTAAATCCTAATTTATCTAAGTTATACTTTATATCTTCGTTGATATGGTATTCTGAAAATTTCATTACATTCTTTGTAACACAAAGGTACGCAGAGAAACACAGAGTTTCCTTTTTTATTTTTCAAATTGTGCTGACCGTTTTATCGAAGTATATTACTATTAAAACGCGATTTTAGCAAAGAATAGACAGCAGTATCTAAGAAATTGCCTTCGAAATAAAAATTTTCTTTAAAATGGGCTTCTTTTACAAATCCGACCTTTTCCAATAGTTTAAATGAAGCTATATTTTCTGGATGAACATGAGCTTCCAAGCTGTGTAATTGAAGTGTAGTAAAGCTAAAATCGATGACTGCTAATATGGCTTCTTGCACGATGCCTTTCCGCCAAAAATCTGGATGCAATAAATAACCAATTTCCGCGCGATGATTAGTTAAATCAATATCTTTCAACAATATCCAACCAATTAGAGTAGGGTCTGTTCGTAAAGTTATTGCCCAATGAAAGCCTTCATTTTTATTGCAAATATTTATTAAATCGCGAATTTTTTGCTTTGCTTCTTCTTCCTCTTTAAATTTTGGCAATTGAATATATTGCATGACTACATCACTATTGCGCAGCCAATAAAATTCCATAAAATCAATTTCACAAATCTGCCGTAAAATCAAACGATTTGTTGCAAGTACTGGAAATTCTTTTAACTGTATTTGTAGCATAATTTAAGCGTACTTTTTATTCTTTCAATGCAATTTTTCCGTCTAGTTTTTCTAAAATTTCTTTAGCCTCTTTTTGATAATAATTCTCTTCATGTGCTAAATGATAAATAATGGATTGCGCCTGTTCGATATTTTTATTTTTTAGATATGCTAATGCTAAATACCATTGTATGTCGTAATGAAATTCTTCAGAAGCAGTAATGCTTTTTAAATGTGTAATGGCTTTCTTAGGCTGGTTGGTGCTTAAATAAGAAATGCCTAAGAATAAATTATTTTTTACATTATCAGGATTTTCGTCAACTAGTTTTTGGTAAGCATTTACTGCTTCAAAATAGTTTTCATTTTCATAAGCTTGAATTGCTTTTGTTTCTGCATTTGTTTTGGTGTCGCCGCGTACAGTTGCATCAGGATGTGTCAAAGGTTTATAATAGCTGGCAAATATTTCTTGTTCGTTTATTGTTTTTTCGAAAAAAATTAAATTATAAGACAGTAAACTTAATACACCAATTAAACAAGCAGCCGCGGCATATTTAAAAAAAACATTCGTAAATCTTTTGCGCTGTGATGATGCACGTATCGTAGTGTCGATATTGTCCTTGAGTTTTTCTTCTAATTCGTGGAGTTGTTGTTTAGGCATTTTCTTGCTTAGCATAGCCAAGCCTTCAACGGCTTCCTTTAAAAATGGATCGTTTTCCATTTCTTGCTCAAAAGCATTGCGCTCAATAGGCGATAGCTCATCAGCCAAATATTTTTTAATTAGCTCATTGTTCATGTTGTGAATAATTTTCTTCCATAAATAATTTAATCATTCTCTTTCCATTCTGAATAGCACTCTTTACTTTATTCAGATCGTAACCGCTTATGGAAGCAACTTCTTGGTAAGGTTTCTGCTGGTAATAAAACAATTCAATGCACGTACGCTGCTCTTCGTTTAAGTTGCTTATCGCTTGACGTAGCAGTTCTTTTTGCTCGTCTCTGATATTGAGAGACACGTCTTCCTCATTTTCCATAAAATTTTCAGAAATTTTTTCAATTTCTACTGTTTTTATGTCATTTTTTTTCTTTTGCTTGCGAATTAAGTGATTTTTTGACACAATAAACAACCATGATTTAAAGAAATTAATCTCTTGAACTTGTAATTTACTAAGCAAGAGCTCAAAAATTTCTGACACCGCATCTTCCGCTTCGCCTTCATCATTCAGATATTTAAAACACAAACCGTATACCAATAAAGCATAGCGCTTATATAACTCGCCAACGATATCTGCTTGTAATTCCTTTTGATATAAAGTGATTAGTTCAGCATCTGAATATTGGGCATATATGTTTGTCATTATATCTAAAATTAAAGAAATATTTATTAAAATCAAACATTTATACCAAAATACATAACAACATAAATTAACATGTAATGTAAATGGAATATTTTCAAATTGTCGTATTTTTGAAGGTGCGATTTTTTCTATACATACTTATTGCTTGTTTGCCCGCTATTGTTCAAGCTCAATCGGCAGAAATTGTAGTCAATGTAAAAATAGTTGATGAAAACAATAATATTGTTCCTTATGCAGATATTGCATTTCGACGTTTACAATTAGGATTTTCTGCTTCTAAAGAAGGTTTCTTTAGCACAAAAATGCTGAAATCAGATTCATTGATTATACTTAAAAAAGGACATGTGCCGAGCAAACTTTCTTGTAAAGATTCTGTATTGCGCGCATCGTACGATATTGTTTTTGTGCTTCCGAGAATACCTGTAGAATTAACAGAAGTGCAAATTAGTGCCATTCGTACACATCAACAAATAAGAGACCAAATCAATAATTTATATATTAAAAATACAGCGAAAAATCCTGACGCAAGACCATTCACTAATCCGATTTCTTATTTGTATCAATTATTAAGTAAACACGAAAAAGAAAAGAAAGTAGCCGCACAATTGGAAACTGAAGAAGCCAAACGTATTGTTTTAAAAGACTTATTCCGTTTGTATAATAATTATCATATCATCGATTTAGATGAAGACGAGTATGATAGATTTATTTCCTATCTCAATATGCCTTATACCTTTTTACAACAAACCAGCGATTATGATTTGGCGGTAAATATTAAACGCATGTATGCTGGTTATAACAAAGATAAAAGCAGTTCATTCCGTAAGCAAATTTATCCTGCCGCATTGGACGATATGGAATTTATAAAACACAAGCCAACAGATGAACGCTAATTGCTTTTTTTGTATCTTTAATTAGTGAAGCAATTTTTTTCTGTATTATTGACATCAATATTCTTTCATACTGCTTTCGCGCAATGCGAAGGTGGACGATTTACGCAGAAAATATTTCAACAAAGTATTCGCCATAAAGACATTGTTTATTCCATAGCAAAAAATTCAGCCGGCTTATTGCAGCCAATTAAAATGGATGTGTTTGAACCTGTAAATGATACCGCCACTGTAAGGCCATTAGTGATATTTGAACATGGCGGTGCATATTGGACAGGTACCAAAGATTATGAGAGTCAGATAGCAATGGGCAACGAATTCGCTAAACGTGGTTTTGTCGTTTGCTCAGCAACCTATCGCTTAGAATCCTCACCATTGTCATTACTGTTTCAAGATTTAATGTTGAAAGCCGTCGGAAGAGGTGTGCAAGATACGAAACAACTAATTCGCTATTTTTTCAATTCCGCACGCGATAGCGCGAATCCATATCGTATCGATACTAGCAAAATATTTTTGTGTGGCGCAAGTGCTGGTGCTTTTAATGTGCTACATACGACTTATTTAGATTCTACTGATGTTTTGCCAGAAAATTGGAAAACTTGGCTGAATGATATTGGTGGTGTTTTTGGTGAGTATGATTTTATAAATTATGGCGAAAAAATTCTTGGCGTTGTAAATATAAATGGCGCATTAGGCGATAAAAGTTATTTAGATAATGAACAAACTAATTTCTTAAGTGTGCATAATCTTTGGGATCCTGAAATACCATTTAATAGAGGACAACCTTATAATATTCCAACTTTAATGTTTGTTGATGGTAGTAACATTTTACACACGAAAGCACAAGAATTAGGCATTTACAATCCTTTTTATATTATTCCTGATTGGGGACATACTTCGTATTCTACCGATCTTTTTGGTACTGTCGTACAACCTTTTTTTGATAGCACTGTTTGGTATATGAAAAACTTTTTTGCCTATCAATTAGGTTGTCCAAATCTGACTACAAATTTGAATTATTATCAAGCAATTGAAAAAATTGGTGTTTATCCGAATCCTACCTTTGATAATATTTACTTTGAAAATGTACAGCGATATGTTGGACAACAAATTACGATAAGCGATATTTTAGGAAACAAATATTATGACGCAATTTTTGATGGCAATGTATTGAATACATCTGCATTAGGTATGACAAAAGGAGTGTACACAATCCAACTCTACAATCGTAAAACAAAAACACTTTACACGAGTAAAATTATAGTAGATTAGAGTGTATTATATTTAATATATTAAAATACATGATTACCTATTTTTTATCTTCTGATAATCCGAAATAACTGAAATAATTACATTTCGAATAGACATTTTGTCGTTTTTATGGAAATGGCACGAAAATAGACTACTTTTGCGTGAAAATTATAATTAATTAAATCAATAAATAATCATGGCAAAGACAAAACTTAGCATTCAACCCTTAGCTGATAGAGTAGTGGTGAAGGCTGCTGCAGCAGAAACAAAAACAAAATCAGGCATTATCATTCCTGATTCAGCAAAAGAAAAACCACAAAAAGGTGAAGTAGTAGCAGTAGGTCCTGGTAAAAAAGATGAACCAACAACGGTTAAAGTTGGCGATACTATTCTGTACGGAAAATACAGCGGAACAGAAATCAATGTGGACGGAAATGATTACCTAATCATGAGAGAATCTGACATTTTGGCAATTGTTTAATCAAATGTCAGCAACAAGAAAATTTATAAATTCAAACAATCTTAAATAAAAATAAAATGAGCTCGAAACAAATTAGTTATAGCACAGAATCAAGAGATAAATTAAAAGCTGGTGTTGATGCATTAGCAAATGCCGTTAAAGTTACATTAGGACCAAAAGGAAGAAATGTAATCATTGAGAAAAAATTTGGTGCACCTGCCATCACAAAAGATGGTGTAACAGTGGCTAAAGAAATCGAATTAGAAGATCCATTCGAAAACATGGGTGCTCAATTAGTAAAAGATGTAGCATCAAAAACAAATGATGTCGCCGGTGATGGTACAACTACTGCTACTGTATTAGCTCAAGCTATTATTGCACCTGGCTTAAAATCAATTACTGCTGGCGCAAATCCAATGGATTTAAAACGTGGTATCGATAAAGCGGTTACTGCTGTCGTAAAAGAATTGAAAACAATTTCTGAAAAAGTAGGTAAAGATTTCTCTAAAATTAAACAAGTTGGCTCTATTTCAGCAAATAACGACGAAGAAATCGGTGCATTGATAGCGCAAGCAATGGAAAAAGTAAGTACTGAAGGCGTTATCACAGTAGAAGAAGCAAAAGGTACAGAAACGTATGTAGATGTAGTAGAAGGTATGCAATTCGACAGAGGTTATATCTCTCCGTATTTTGTAACGAATGCAGACACTATGGAATGCGAAATGGAAAAACCTTTCATTTTAATCTACGACAAAAAAGTTTCTACGATGAAAGACTTATTGCCAGTATTGGAAAAAGTAGTGCAAACTGGTCGTGGTTTATTAATCATTGCTGAAGATGTAGAAAGCGAAGCTTTAGCAACTTTAGTAGTTAACCGTTTACGTGGCTCTTTAAAAATAGCTGCCGTAAAAGCACCTGGTTTTGGCGATAGAAGAAAAGCTATGTTACAAGACATCGCTATCTTAACTGCTGGCGAAGTAATTTCTGATGAATTAGGTCTTAAATTAGAAGATACACAAATGAACCAATTAGGCGTTGCTGAAAAAGTAGTTATCGATAAAGACAATACTACAATTATCAACGGCACAGGTAAAAAAGCAGATATTCAAGCACGTGTCAACCAAATTAAAGCACAAATTGAAACAACAACATCTGATTACGATAAAGAAAAATTACAAGAGCGCTTAGCAAAATTGTCTGGTGGCGTTGCTGTTCTTTATGTTGGTGCGCCTTCTGAAGTGGAAATGAAAGAGAAAAAAGATCGTGTTGACGATGCATTACATGCTACTCGTGCTGCCGTTGAAGAAGGTATCGTACCAGGTGGAGGCGTAGCATTAATCAGAGCTAGCATTGCTTTAGATAAATTAAAAGGTGCTAACGAAGACGAACAAACTGGTATCGAAATTATTAAAGTCGCTCTAGAAGCGCCATTGCGTCAAATCTCTGAAAATGCTGGTGTTGAAGGCTCTATCGTTGTGCATAATGTGAAAAATGGCAAAAAAGATTATGGCTACAATGCAAAAACAGAAGTGTATGAAAACTTGTTTAAAGCAGGCGTTATCGATCCAGCTAAAGTAACGCGCGTTGCTTTAGAAAATGCTGCATCTATCGCATCTATGATTTTAACAACAGAATGCGCTATCGTTGAAAAACCAAGCAAAGAGGCTCCAGCAATGCCTGGTGGTGGAATGCCTGGTGGTATGGGTGGCATGATGTAGTAGGTATGTATTTTCTTTGAAAATACAATGCTTTACGCTATCATATAAATAAGCAATTCAATTAAAAGCGGTGATTTATTCACCGCTTTTTTGTTTTTCAACAAATTACCAAATTTGCCATAAATTCTTCGTATCTTTCAAGGCTTTAAAGTATTGATTTATGAATAAAATTTCTTCATTGTATTGCACTTGTTTTATAGTACTCTTATTGTTTACTTTTTCCACTTTTGCAGAGCCTATCATTAACCTTGGCTTGTCATCACCGACAGTAGTCTGTGCTACCGGAAACGATACTACAAGCTATACTGTGTCTGCATCTGGCATTCCTGCAAATACAAACATCGTTATTTATCAAAGCACAGACAGTACTTTTAATCCTTATAATAATGAAGGTGACAGCATTGGTTTCATTCCTGGAAATGCAATACCAAAAGATACCATCAATTTTGGTAATTGTGTAAAAACATTAGGCATTTTCCTTGATGCTTGTGGTGCCACTGGACTAGAAGGAAGAAACGAATACATCATGCTTACTTCTGGAAATGGAATTAAAGTTTCCAATTTAGCTATTGACTTTTCAACGCAAAATAATGGTAGTGGTCCTCAAAATGCAGATATCAATACCAATACAAATGCTTGTGGTTTTAAAACTCCAACACCTTCTCTTATTGCAGGTTTGCAAGTTGGTTCTTGTAATGCAAGTAATATCATTCCAGCATCTCCATCAGATTCCATTCCACCAAATGCCATCATACTTTGTTTTACTAGCGATAGTGTGACTGCAAGTTATAGCGTTAATGGATTATGTAACTTAGGCTATCCAATTTATGTAGTGCAGAATGCCTGCGTAAGAACGATTGGCGCATTTACAAACGCCTCAAGATGCGATGCACCTTCAAGATATCGAACAACGAAAGCGACCGACAAACGATTAAATTGCACCGACAATTTTACTTATGATTTATGCAATATTTTTGATAAAGATGGAACGTATGCAATTCGCCAAGTTGGCACTGATACGGCGAGTATTACAAACAATGGTATCAGAAGAAATGTAATTGACTCTTGTGGTGGAATCGATTATACACAAATCAACTTCACAGCAGATACAACATTGAAATTTCGTATCTCACCCAACTTTTGTAACGATGGTTTTCATTATATAAAAGCCATTACACATCCAAATGGAGGCCAACCGATTTCCAATACGATTAAATATAAATTAGTGTGTAATGATATTTCAGCTACTACACGCAATGCAATAATTTGCAGTGGCGAATCAGCAATAATTAATAGTAGCTCAACTAATCAACAAGCACAAATCAGTTGGACAGTCAGCGCTGGTCAAAACATCAGCGGCGCTGTAGCTGGTACAGGCAATTCCATACAACAAACCTTAGTCAACCAATCAACTATTATTGATAGTGTTTCTTATAATATCTCATCAAATGATGCAGGCTGCATAAAAACAACACAAGTCAAAATATTTGTAAAAGGAAAAGTAGCTTTATCGATAGATGGTGATTCAACGCTATGTAATAATATAGGCAATACACCATTAAACGCAATAGGTCAATTCGATTCTATAAGATGGAATACAGGAGCAACATCTACTTCCATAAATATTAATCAAGCAGGCACATACAGTGTTGTTGCCTATGCTAATGCTTGTTCTAACAATGCAAGCGTAGTGGTAAGCAATACAACTATCGAAACGCCAATCATTTCAGGCGCACTCGAGATTTGCGATAATGAACCAACTGTTTTAATGGTAGATAATGCAAATAATTTTGATTCCATAAGATGGAGCAATGGCGCTGTAGGAAATCAAACTTCAATTCAAAATGTGGGTGCACATTCGCTAAGCGTTTACAAAAATACTTGCTCGTCTGTAACACGGTTTGTTATCGAACAATGTCAAGCACAAGATTGCAATCCTACCATTACGGGCAATCAAGCATTCTGTCAAGGTGATTCTATTGTTTTAGATGCAGGAGCTGGATTTTTATCGTATGCTTGGAATACTGGCGCATCTTCACAAACTATTAAAGTAAAAACGCCAGGTAAATATCTTGTTAATGTGACAGGACAAAATTGTACAGGAGTAGATTCTGTATTTGTTGTTGTTAATGAATTGCCACAAGTTACCATATCTGGAAATACAAGCATTTGTGAAAATGGTGAAACAGTATTGACAGCACTTGCCGATGCGGATTCATTGAGATGGAATAACGGTGACACAAAACCATCGCTAAATGTAACGCAAGCACAAACGTATAGCGTCACAGTATATAAAAATGGCTGTTCTTCACAAGCAAGTGTACAAGTAAGCGTTCAAGCTACACCATCGCCATTTAATTTAGGAAACGATACTACTTTTTGCAGAGAATTTGAAAAAGTATTGACAACAGGAAATCAATCCACTACTTGGAGCACAGGCGCACAAGGCGCACAGATTACAGTGACGCAGGCTGGTACTTATATAGCAACTGTCTCCAATAGTTGTGCTACTGTTTCTGATACGATTGTGATTACAGAAGAAGCAGATTGTGAGGAAGGTGAAATTTGGCTACCCAATGCATTCACACCAAACGGTGACGGCATTAATGACATCTTTTATGTTAGAGGGAGCGGCGATATGCGCAGTACACTTATTGAAACATTCAGAATATATAATCGCTGGGGTTTAAAGGTTTTTGAAGTTAACAATGTTCATCCAGAAGTAAAATCAGAAGGTTGGGACGGCAAATACAAAGGTGAATTTGCACAAGATGAAGTGTATGGTTATTTTGCCATTATTAAACATTCTAATGGAGAAAAAAAGACACTTAAAGGAAATGTAACTTTATTAAAATAGTAAATTCCAGATAATGGCCAAGCTGTAGAATTGGCCTATTTTTGCACTCCTAATTTATACAATGAGAAACAAACTACTGTTGCTATTATTATTGTTTTTGTCAAAAAGTATTTTTTCACAAACAATACAATTAAATAGTCTTTCGCCAACTACATTTTGTGCTACTGGAAAAGATACTTTCAAGTTTGCTGTTAATTATAGCAATATTCCTGCAAATAGCAACATCGTGTTTTATCAATCCACCAATCCATCTTTCAACCCTTATGCAGGTCAAGGTGATAGCATTGGTTTTATAAATGTAGGTAGTAATACTTCTAACGGCGGACCGCAAGTAATTACTACTTGTCCAGAAATATTAGGTATATTTTTGGATGCTTGCGATCCAGACCCATTAGAAGAACAAGATAATGAATACATCGTTATCACATCAGGACAAGGATTTTTAGTAAATAACTTGCAAGTTGATGTGCCTGCAACATCGAATAGAGATATAAATATTCCTTTAGGCTCTAATTTATTTGGCACTCCTTCTGCAGCATTAATGGCACAACTGCGAATTGGTTCCTGCAATGCGAGTAATTTGATTGCCGCCAAACCAGGTGATTCTATTCCGCCAAATGCAATTGTTATTATTTTTCCAAGCGTTCCTTTAGCTGGCGGAAATGTGTATGCGTATAATTTTAGTAGTTATTGCAGTAGTGGTCAGCCAATTTATATATTGCAAAATTCCTACCATCAACCCAATGGCTCATTTGCTAACAATCCTCCTGGCTCTTGCCCAGGTGCTACGCGTTCTACGACCATCCGTAATCGATCTTGTGTAAGCAATTTAGTGTATAATCCATGTTCATTACCAGCTTATGATGCTGGAAATCCAAATGCTAATGATGGAAATTATGCCATTAAATTACCTGCAAATGCTGTCTCTTCTTCAACAAATGGTGGAATAAGAAATAATGCCGCAGACATTTGTAATGGCTTACGATTTGATTCTATCGTCGGCAATTCAACTATAAAATATCCAATACCAAATGATGGCAGTGCGAATGTGTCAACAAATTTCTGTAATACAGGTACGCATTATATCAAAGCGATTACACATCCAAATGCTAGCCAACCAATATCGAATACCTTGCAGTTTGAACTCATCTGTTTAGATATTTCTACAAATGTAACAAGCTTGTCTATATGTGATGGTGCCACTGCAAACATCAATATTTCCAGCACAGATCCAAATGCAACTTTTAGCTGGACAGTAAGTGGAGGCGCTGGAATTACTGGCGCAACAGCAGGCACTGGAAATAACATCAGTCAAATACTCAATTACTCAGGTGGTACAAAAGATAGTGTAACTTATACTATTACTGCAACACATGGTGCTTGCACAAAATCGACAAATGTAAAAGTAGTCGTTAATAAATGTAATACATGCACAGCATTTAATTTAGGAAATGACACTTCTTATTGTTCTACATTTAGCAGAGTACTTTCAACGGGAAATCCAGCGACAGTATGGAGTACAGGTGTAACAGGTTCTTCTATTACTGTAAATCAATTAGGCACATATCATGCGACTTGTGGCGCATTTTCTGATACTATTAAATTGACTGCTGCACCAGGAATTAATTTTGATTTTGGTGCTAATTCAACTTCAGTATGTGCAGGTGGATCTATCAGCTTAAGTGCTGGCACAACATATGATTCTTATATTTGGAGCACGGGCGCGCAAACGCCAAGTATTACTATTACCCAGCCTGATAAATATTGGGTTGATGTTTTTAAGAATGGATGCAAAGGAACAGATACTATACAAGTTTTACAAATCACTACAGAACCAAAACCTAACTTAGGAAGTGATGTGAGTGTATGTAGTCCTGTTTCACAAAACTTGACAACAGGAAAAGCATTGACAACTTGGTATCTAAACAATACAAGTAATCAAGTTGGTTCGGGTGCAAATTATACTGCTACACAATTTGGATCTTATATCGCGAAAGTAAGCAATAGCTGTGGCGATGTTTTTGATACGATTGTTATTACACAATCTAACACACAAACACCAATCCATCTTGGAAATGATACTTCGTATTGTGGTCCATTTTCACGTGTTTTGTCAACAGGAAATGCTGCAACGGTTTGGAGCACTGGCGTGACGGCATCTTCCATTACAGTGACGACAGCTGGCACATACACTGCTACCATTAATACGGGTTGTGGTGTAGCGAGTGATGCGATAACAATTACACAAAATGCAGGAATTAATTTTGATTTTGGTGCTAATTCAACATCTGTTTGTGTTGGTGGAACGATTAATTTAAGTGCAGGCTCAACTTACGATTCTTATGTTTGGAGCACTGGTGCGCAAACGTCAAGTATTACTGTATCACAAGCAGGAAAATATTGGGTTGATGTTTTTAAGAATGGATGCAAAGGAACAGATTCTATTCAGGTTGTAGAAATAGACAAAGAGCCAAAGCCAAATTTAGGCCGTGACACTACATTTTGTGGTACGTTCTCCTTAACATTAAATTCAGGAAATCAGCTCACACAATGGCTAAGAAATGGAAATATATTGACTTCGAATACTTCAAGTATTACAGCCACACAAGCAGGCACTTATATTGCTCGCATTACAAATAGTTGTGGTACAGTTGCTGATACTTTAGTGATATCGAATAGCAACACATTAAGTGTGAACCTAGGACGTGATACAGCTATTTGTAATAATAATTCCATCGTTTTAAATGCAACTACAAGCGGAAATAATATTTCATATTTATGGAATACAGGAGCACAAACGCCTACAATAAGTGTAAATCAATTGGGAAAATATGACGTCAAAGTTTCGAATGGAATATGTGCTGTTGTCGATACTGTTTTTGTTGATGTATTAGACAAACCTACTATTTCACCTATAGGCAATGATACTTCTTTCTGTGGTGTTTTCTCACATACACTATTTACTGGAGATGCCAATACACATTGGAGCACAGGCGCAACAGGACCACAAATTTCTGTAACACAAGCAGGTACTTATATTGCAGAAAATAGAAATCAATGTGGCAGTGCAAGTGATACAATTGTTATTAAACAATTTGCTGCACCACAAGTAAATATTGGTAGAGATACGACAATTTGCGATAGCATACAGTTAAGTGTTGGCAATGGAAATTTTGTTTCCATTCTTTGGAGTACGAATGATACTACGCCTTCTATTATTGCGCATGCACAAGGCATTTACACCGTCACTGTGCGCAATCAAAATTGTGCAAAAACAGACAGCATTAACATTATCAAAAAATGCATGTACGAAGTGTATATTCCAACAGCATTTTCGCCAAATGCTGATGGATTTAATGATGTATATGTGCCATTGACTAATCTAAATGGCGTTCAAGTTTTGCGTTTTATTATTTTCAATCGCTGGAGCGAAAAGGTATATGAAGCAGATAACTTTACACCAAATGATATCACCAAAGGTTGGAACGGCACGTTTAAAGGCGAGCCAGCACAACAAGATAATTATGTGTATTATTTCACAGTAAAACTTCCAGATAATAGCGAGAAAACATATAAAGGAACTTTTGCCTTATTGCGATAGTTTTTTTTGTTGAAGCTATTTTTGTTTTTATCAATCTAAATAGAACTTTCTTACTGTTTTACAATTTTAGCGTAGTATCTATTTTCAGACGCATCATTGATTTGTATAAAATAAATTCCGTTTGCATATTGGCTCACGTCAATCAAAATGTTGTTAAGACCAGTATTGGTTTGCAATAGTTGACTTTGTAATTCATTGCCATTAACATCAATTACTTTTAGTTGTAAGTTGCGTTGCAACAACATATCAAATTCCAACTGAACGATATTGCTCGTTGGCGTTGGAAATAGCTTGATTGCTTTAATTGTTTGTTGTTTAATACTAGATACACGTTGTTCTATAATGCGTGTAGTAACAGTATTAGTAATGACTGCTGTATTAAAATCAAAATAAATATGAGCTCTATTTTCAATGACATCAGAGGTGGTTAAACTGGCTATTGGTTTTATTCTAAAACATACATAACCATGACTGTGCGCTTCATCACTGGCACTGTCCGGTAAATATACATTGTCATTTTGCCAAGTGATAATATTTTTATTTTTTACACTGTATTGTAAATCGTGAGAATTGCTTAATAATTCTAAAGTACTCCAATCTAAATTTTGGGAAAGCGTATCTACAATTTTAATTTTGGTTGCAGCGCTAGTTCCTATATTTTGAAAACGAATAGTATAATATAGATAATCTCTATTGTTTACTTGTTGCGTGCTTATACCTGCGCCATGTGATTCTGTTTTGTCATTAGGGTCATACGCATTAACAATAATTTGTTTTAATTCAAAAGTATTATCATCAATAAAAGTATCATTATTAGTAGGCGTGATGCTGGCAAATAAAGTTAAAGTATCATTTATGTTTAACGCTGGAGGTGCTGCATTATTACAGTTAATGTAGAATGATTTATTTTCATAAATAGCAAGCGAATCAATTGTCCAAATGAGCGTGTCATTACTGATGTGTGTAGGTGTTGGATTAAATTCTCCAACAGTTTGAAATGTGTCTTTCAAAAATTTGACTTCAATATTTTCGATGGTTTTCGAACCAACATTTTGTGCGACAACTTTATATGATGAATAAAATCCTGGCCTTGCTATATTTGTTGGAATGATATAAACTTGCAAGTCTTGGATATTTGGAATAGGCACTAATCGAAAAAAAACAGAATCAATTTCATTGCTGCTATTAAAAATTGTAGTATCAGCTGTTGGCGAAACGTAGAAATTGCGTAAGTTTTGTTCGTATGAAATTAGCTTTGAAATATAGGTGCCTGTCTTGAAATGTTTAAATAGCGTACCATATGCGTCTAATGGATAAATATCCGTTTGAGAATCACTACTTACTTCTATTCGTGCCGCATTGAATATAGTATCAGTTGCATCAAATTGTGCATTATTGTTTTTATCGATGTAAGTCGAATAATATATAACATTGGCATTGAGTGAAATGGTGTAAAATATTAATCGTGATATATCTTCTTGCTGATCGCTTGTGTCTTTTACCATACTAATCAGCAACAAAGTACTGTCGTTGATACTTGTTATACCAATATTTACAATCCCGTTGCAGGAACTATCATATATCGTTTCAGACCAATGTATGTTGTACTTACTATCTAATTTAGTGAGTTGTATTTGGTTTGATGTCATAATGGTTGCTATTTCTAAGTATTGAAAGTCATGTATGAATGTACTTTTAAATACTTCCTTGTTGAATTGTAATAATTCCACAGGACTAACTCGCAGACCTCCAATAGTATTATATAAATGAAAGGTAGTATCTTGAAGTATTCCTTCCTTGTTAAAATGATATCTTGTAAATTGATTATTTTCTATATTTTTTCTAAAAACAAAATATCCGTCACTTGTAGCTTTATAGCTGACATTGTCAAAAATTGACATACAATTATTTTCAGTAAAATTTTCAGCGAGTAAAGTGTTATTTTGTAGGTTGCCATCTCTATCAATATGCAATAACTCCAATTTGTAGTCACCATTAAAATCATCTCTTTTTGTTTTTATGACATTAAAAGAATGGTCTGCATTATTTAAAATATCAACAAGTGCATGATTTATGGAATAGATAGACATATCAGCCTTTCTTTTATCAGTAGCAATTTGTTTATGCCAAATGGTATTACCGGAAAAGTCTATTTTAGTAAGATACGTTTGCATTTCAAACAAATCCATTGGAAATGAAAAATATGGGAATACACCACACAACTCCTGACTTTCTATAATTTTACGATTACTACTCATAATTACATGATTGTCATTAGTAATATAGAGATTGTCTATTTCATTTGTCGAATCTACATTTGAATAAGTATGCGTACTAATATAATTTCCATCTTGATTTAGTAATATGAATGCTATGCTTGTGTCCACTTCACCTGCAAGCAATATATCGCCACTTGGCAATTGGATAAAATCCTCTATGTAGCCATAGTTTTCAAGTGCATATTTTTTAGTAGTAATTTTCGATCCATCTATTGTATAGAAGTGAAGCGCAACACTGTCATATCGAAATTGATTTTTATATTGAATATAATTTCCAAAATGCATAAGCACACAAATGGAATTATCCATTAATTTCATTGATCTGATATAACTCGTATTTTCTGCTCCTATATTTTGATGAAAGCTGTCCACCAAAGTTTTACTTTCCAAAAATTGTGCTTTTAAAAATATAGGCAATAAAAACAAAGTCACTAATAATACTTTCTTCATAATATGTATTTAGATGAGACAGGATAATTTCAAATTTATACAATTTATTTATCATTATGAGGTACAAATTTTTGCCTTTGTCTGTTTTTTTAGAAGATAAACTTATTTCTAATTGTTTGATTTTTAAAGTTATGTGTATAATTTTTGTTGATGTTTTGTCAATAAAAACGGATTGCTTGTAATATTATAATATAATAAAAAAGCCATTTTACGTAAGTAAAATGGCTTTAGAATTAATAAGTGTTTAAAATGAATTATTTCACTTCTTCTACAACTTCTGCATCTTGAACATCGTCAGTAGCATTATTATTTGCATTGTGGTCAGCACCATCTTGTTGTGCGCCACCTTGCGAAGCATTGTACATATCTTGGGAAGCAGATTGCCATGCATTATTTAATTCTGCTAAGGCTGCATCTATTGCTGCAATATCTTGTGTTTTATGTGCTTCTTTTAATTTGACAACAGCTGTTTCGATAGTCGCTTTTTTGTCAGCAGGTAATTTGTCGCCAAATTCTTTTAATTGTTTTTCACTTTGGAAAATCAAACTATCTGCTTCGTTAAGCTTATCTACTTTTGCACGCGCTTCTTTGTCAGCAGCTTCATTAGCTTTTGCTTCCGCTTTCATTTTTTCAATCTCTTCTTTGCTTAAGCCAGTTGATGCTGTGATGCGGATATTTTGCTCTTTGCCTGTTCCTTTATCTTTAGCTGTTACACTTAAGATACCATTTGCATCGATGTCAAATATGACTTCAATTTGCGGCACGCCACGTGGCGCTGGTGGAATGCTGTCTAAGTGGAAACGGCCTAAGCTTTTGTTGTCTTTTGCCATTGGTCGTTCGCCTTGCAATACATTCAATTCCACAGAAGGTTGGTTGTCAGATGCCGTAGAGAAAGTCTCTGATTTTCTTGAAGGAATAGTCGTATTGGATTCAATCAATTTGGTGAATACACCACCATACGTTTCGATACCTAATGATAATGGCGTAACGTCTAACAATAAAACATCTTTCACATCGCCAGTTAAAACACCACCTTGGATGGCAGCGCCAATAGCTACTACTTCGTCAGGATTTACACCTTTACTTGGTTTTTTGCCAAAGAATTTTTCTACTACTTCTTGAATTTTTGGAATACGTGTTGAACCACCAACTAAGATAACTTCGTCAATTTGACCAGCTGAAATTCCTGCATCTTTTAATGCTTTTCTACAAGGTTCTAATGTGCGTTCAACCAAGTTTTCTGTCAATTGATCGAATTTTGCACGCGATAATTTTTTCACTAAGTGTTTCGGCACACCATCAGCAGCAGTGATATATGGCAAGTTGATTTCTGTTTCTGTTGCAGAGGACAATTCAATTTTTGCTTTTTCTGCAGCTTCTTTCAAGCGTTGCAATGCCATTGGATCTTTGCGCAAATCGATTCTTTCTTCATTTTGGAATTCATTCGCCAACCAATCAATGATAGTTTGGTCAAAATCATCACCACCTAAATGCACATCGCCATTCGTAGATTTTACTTCAAATACGCCATCACCTAACTCTAAGATAGATACGTCAAATGTACCACCACCTAAGTCATACACCACGATTTTCATATCTTTGCCACCTTTGTCTAAGCCATACGCTAAAGCCGCTGCAGTTGGTTCGTTGATGATACGTTTCACATCTAAACCAGCAATTAAACCAGCTTCTTTTGTAGCTTGACGTTCAGAGTCGTTGAAGTAAGCAGGCACTGTAATGACAGCTTCTGTAACCGTTTGACCTAAATAGTCTTCCGCCATTTTTTTACATTTTTGTAAAATGATTGCAGAAATTTCTTGTGGTGTGTACAATCTGTCATGCAAGCGAACTCGCACAGTATCATTGTCACCTTTTTCTACAGCATAAGCAACATACTTTTGCTCTACATTTGTGTCGCTGTAGTGTTTTCCCATAAAACGTTTAATAGACGAAACCGTATTTTGCGGATTCGTGATTGCTTGACGTTTTGCTGGCGCACCAACTTTTCGTTCGCCATTTTCTAAAAAGCCAACGATAGAAGGCAAGGTGCGTTGACCTTCATCTGTCGTAATCACTACTGGCTCATTACCTTCCATTACAGATACGCACGAGTTTGTAGTTCCTAAGTCAATTCCAATTATTTTTCCCATGATTATAAATTTTCTAAGTTTAATTTATAATACATTGGCAAGGAATGTGCCAACGGAAAATGTATGACAAAATGACAATTGTTTACAGCAAACGTCTAAGGAAGAAGGTGCCAAATGGCACTATTGACAATAGGAATGCATAGATTGCATTTTCCATATCTAATTTTTTTGCCACCAACATCTTGACGATATAATAGACAAATGCACAGAATAAGATGCCATGTATAGAACCCGCAATTCGAACAGCTAATGGCATATCAGCCATATATTTTAATGGCATTGCTATTAATAATAAAGCTAAATAGCTGTATCCTTCAATTTTTCCTACTTGTAAAAATCGTTGTGTGAGTGTGTTGTTGATGTCAGTCATGGTAAAAAGTAGCTTTTTGTTGTTTAAGCCACAAAAGTATCGATTTATTTCATTATGCTATATTATTAAAAGTGTTGAGCTTAGCGATGGTGGGTAAATAGAATTCCATCCGCCGAAAACGCTGTCTGACTTTTTCATTTTTACACTATTTTTAGTGTAAACCTATTTCAGGATGAGACACTGCGTTGGCTTTGCATGCACTTTGATAAAGCTTTGGTCTGTGCATTGGCTTGTGTGGCTTTGGCAAATGCGAAGCATTCACGAACACCAATTTTAAAAAAACAAGCTGTGAGTATTTGCTTGCAAATAGCGTTGGCATTTCATCATATTATATTGGTGGAAGTCCCAATTCCTTTAAAAATTTATTATGTGTCTCTCTTGCTTTGGTTATGTCCTTGTCAAGGTCAACGAGTTTTTTGTTTACTTCTTTCAGGTCAATCATTTCTTCGTCTAACGATGTGCTTACATACCTTGAAATATTCAAGTTGAAATCATTTTTGTTCACAATTTCATCCATTGTCACTCTACGAGAGTAACGAGTTTCTTCTTTTCGGTCTTTGTATGTATCAATTATTTTGTCAATGTTCTCAGGTAGCAAATTATTTTGTCGTTTACCTTTTTCAAAATGGTCAACGGCATTGATAAACAAAACATCATCAAACTTTTTGCACTTCTTTAAAACCAAAATACAAACAGGAATACCAGTCGAGAAAAACAGATTTGCAGGAAGTCCAATAACAGTGTCAATGTTTCCATCTTCTAAAAGTTTTCTTCTTATTTTTTCTTCTGCTCCGCTTCTGAATAAAACACCGTGAGGTAAAATGATTGCCATTGTTCCCTCTTTACTCAAAAAGTGAAAACCGTGTAAAAGAAAAGCAAAGTCGGCTGCTGACTTTGGAGCAAGTCCATAACTTTTAAAACGAAAATCTTCGCCCATTGCTTCTGTCGGTTCCCAACGATAGCTGAAAGGTGGATTGGCTACAATAGCATCAAATTCAATTTTCTTAGAAGGGTTTATCTCTTTTAAAATTTCCCAATCGTTGACTAATGTATCTCCGTGATGAATTTCAAATTCTGTGTCTTTTACACCATGCAAAAGCATGTTCATTCGTGCTAAGTTGTAGGTCGTGATGTTTTTTTCTTGTCCGAATATTTTACCGATTGTTCCTTTGGCATCCGTCATTTTTTTGCGGACGTTGAGCAACAATGAACCCGAACCACAGGCAAAATCCAACACTCTTTCAATTTTTTTCTTTTCTCCTTTGCTTGGGTCTTGGCTGTCAAGTGTTACAATACCTGAAAGAATATCTGAAATACGTTGCGGGGTATAAAATTCTCCTGCTTTTTGTCCTGAACCTGCGGCAAATTTTCCAATCAAAAATTCGTAAGCATCGCCTAAGTAGTCAACACTTTCTCCTTTGTCAAAGGCTTTTATGCCTTCTGCAATGGTTTGAATGATGTTGCAGAGTTTTTTGTTTCGTTCTTCGTAGTTTTTGCCGAGTTTATCAGAATCCAAATTGATTTCCGAAAACAAGCCTTGAAAGGTGCTTTCAAAAGATTCGTTTTCGATGTATTTAAACCCTTCCTGCAAAGTGCGAAGCAATTCTTTGCTTTGGGTTTTAGCTAATTCTGCAATGCTGTTCCATAAGTGAGATGGTTCAATTACATAATGAACTTTTCTCCGCATTTGCTTTTCAAACTCTGCCACATCGGCTTTGTTCTGTTCATACCACACAGCAAGTGGTGTCCGCTTGTCGTTGTCTTTTAAAGTAGGATAATCTTTCCCTAATTCCTTTTTGGCTGCTGCTTCGTAATTGTCGCTTAGATAGCGTAAGAACAAAAACGAAAGCATATAATCGCGGAACTGGTCTGCGTTCATGGCACCACGCAATTCGTCTGCGATTTTCCAAAGTGTATTGCCTAATTGTGTTTGATTATTTTCTGTCATTTGTTTAATTTTCTTCGTAGTAATAGGAGTAGTCTATGCCTTTCATAAACATTTCTCTATTATTAATTTTATTGGTAAGTGTTGTTTTAATAAGCTGCATCAATACAGTATAGTCAACCGTGCTAATAATCATGGCATTCATATAGTTCTCTTTGCTTATTTTGCTCCAATCCACACATTTTTTCAATTGCTTTTTTAGAAGTAAATCCAGCCATATACGTGTGCTTCTACCATTGCCTTCCATAAACGGATGTGCCTTGTTCATAGCGGCATATTTCTCAATAATTTCATCGAATGTTTTTTGAGGCATACCATCTATCTGTTGCAAAGTTTTTTTTAAATGCTGTGCAAACACAAATTGATAGCCGCCTTTTAAGATGTTTTTTTCTCTAATTTGCCCTGCAAAATCATATAAGCCACCAAACAGATAGGCGTGTATTTGTTGCAAGCCCTTGGTAGTACCTATTTCAAATTCATTAATGAGATTACTTTCAAAAAGCATATAAGCCTTTTTCTTGCTTTGCCCGTCAATACTGGTATCGCTGTAGAGAAACCAGTCTAAAAACTTCATAGCTCTGTTGTTTGGAAAGTTTCCTGCTAACTCAACCACACCCTGACTATCAAGAGTATCGGTATTGTATTTTTTACCATCGGCTGCTGTTAGTTTCAGTTGGGTAGTGGCACTAACCAACTGGTTGTTTTCCTTTTTAAGTTTGGCTTTCAGGTATTTCCAATAGTTACGGATTTTAGCGTAGTCGTTTTCATCGTTCAATACACCTACAATATCCAACACCGAAAACCACCATTTGGCATTTTCTTCATCCCAAACCGCCCTTACCTCACGGTCGTTAAAAAATCGTATGGATATTTTTTGCGTATTCATCTGTCTGAACCTTGATTTTTTTGATTGTTATGATTACTTGATTTCATTTACGTTTTGGAATCTTTTTCATCTTTTAATCCTGTAAATCCTGTTTCAGACAATGTAGGAAACAAACCCTGCAATAAACCTTTCTTATGAAGTTGCAGAGCTTCTATTTTTTGATTTTGTGCAATTATTAAATCGTCAATTGATGAAAGAGTATCAGCAATTTTCTCTTGTTCTTTTTTACTTGGTAATAAAATTGGCATTTCTGTTATCATTGCCCTTCTAACCGAATCAACAGAGTTCTTGGCACTCATTCTCATTACTCTTTCATAGAAGTGTTGTGAGAAATACATATACACAAATCTGCCACTTACTTCTTTTTCAAAATCATAAATGCAATATACCCGTTGGTGAAAATCAAATTTTCCAACTATGTAGTGAAAGTTTTTACCTACTCCGACTCCATCACCTGAAGTTAAAATTGCTTCGCCATCATAAGAGTAAGAATTGATGCGTTCTACATTTTGAGACCGAACGAAAAATGGAAACTCACCATCATCTACTTTATTCTGTGTGTCTTTATTTCCAGTGGTAACTTTTGCAACTTCTTCAATAGTTCTCTCCACCCACTCCCCACTATCCTCAAACTCCTTAAACCGAAATTTAGGAACGGTTTCACCTGCTTGCGGCAACAGGTTTTGCAATAAGCCTTTTTTGTGGTCTTTCAGCACCTCCAGCTTTTGG
>WBZL01000879.1_pt1 | contig 33317 bp, 24 predicted proteins | sample 5204291 | NCBI WGS metagenome assembly WBZL01 (sample SAMN12344345, study PRJNA552823) | activated sludge metagenome | biome: Activated sludge suspended growth; feature: Nitrification reactor; material: Wastewater; isolation source: activated sludge from nitrification reactor of wastewater...
CATCAGCTCGAAGAGCTCGCCGGCGGTGACCTCGCGCCCCGGTGCGGGCGGGGGCGGGGGCGGCGCCGGCGGTGCGTCCCAGGCCGATGCGGTGTCCCAACCGGTCGGCGCCGGCGCGTCCCACGCCAACGGTGCGGGCGCGGCTCCCGGGGAGGGCGCCGGTGCGTCCCACGCGCTCGGTGCGGGTGCGGGTGCGGGCGCCGGGGCGTCCCACGCCGCCGGGGCGGGTGCGGGGGTGGGGAAGGGCGTGGGGTCGTTCCAGGCCGCGGGTGCGGGCGTCGGTGCGTCCCACGCGGCCGGGGCCGGCGCCGGCGCGGGTGCGGGGGCGTCCCAGGCGGGCGCCGGGACCGGAGGTGGTGGTGGCGGCGCCGCTCCCCAGAGGTCGTCGGCCGGGGCGGGCGCGGTCGCCGGCGCGGTCGGCATCGCCGGCGCCGGGCCCACCGCCGCGTCGGGGGCGCCGAAGGGCCGGCTGGGCGGCGCCGGGGCGATGAGGTCGTCCTGCGCGGGCCGGGGCGTGGCGGCCAGGAGCGGGTCGGGGTCGCCGGCGGGAGCGCCGAAGGGCCGGCTCGGTGGCACCGGTGCGATGACGTCGTCGACCGGCGCCACGGCCGGCGGGGCCACGGAGGGCGCCGGCGCCGGGGTGGGGAACATGTCGCCGGCCGGCGCGCCCCACGGGTCGTCGGGGGCGGTGCCGGCGGGCGCGCCGCCGGGTGCCAGGGCCTCGAACATCGACGCCTCCGCGGTCGGGCTCGCACCGAACAGCGCGGCGGCGGCGGGCGGACGCTCGGGGTCGGACGGAGCGGCCCCCTGGTCGGCGTCGGAGGGACGCGGCCGATGGGTCAGCGGCCCCCCGCTCGGATCGTCCGCGGAGGGGAGCAGTGACGGGGCGTCGCCGAAGAGCGGGACCGTCGACGCCAGCGCACGGTGGCCCTCGGTGGCGAACAGGTCGACCGGCGGCGGGGGCACCGGGGCGGGCTCGAGCAGTGGGGTGGGGGCGGCGGGCGCGACCTCGGGCTCGAGGAGCGCGTCGGCGGGCGAGACCGCGTGGGGCCCGTCGGCGCGGGGCGCGAGCAGCGCCTCCGAGGGCGACGTCGCGGGGACCACGTTGGCCCAGGGGTCGGCGGGGGGCGCCGGCGTGAGCGGCGCCATCGGGCCGCGGCGCGAGGACGCGGTCCCGGCCATGGCCTGCTCGATGTCGGTGCCCAGGCCCACGTCGTCGAGAGCGGGCATGATCTCGTGCAGCCCGAACGACGTGGTGAACGCCGCGACCTGCCCGTCGGTGCGGTGCACGACGAGGCCGGGGTCGGTGCCGCGCTCGCTGCCGGGGACCAGGATCAGCCGCTCGATCTGCTTCCACAGCAGGACCGCCAGCGGCTCGCGGTGGGCGCCGAGGTCGACGACCGCGAGACCACGATGGTCGACGAGGAGGCGCCGGCGGCCGAGCGGCGTCGAGGGCTCCCAGGCGCCGAAGGCCTGCCCGGTGCGCGACGCCCACCGGGTGTTCTCGTCGGTGCGCCGGGCGCGGCGGTTGCCCACCCGCATGGCGACGATCACGGCGAAGGCGAACGCGAGGGCGGCCAGCGCCGGTGCCATGTTGACGATGCCGGCGCTCACGACGGTGGCGCCGACCACGATGCCGGCGCTGAGCAGCACGGCGGGCGGGGTCGAGGGCTTCTCGGGGCGGCCACCGACGGTGGTGATCACCTGGCGGACCGGCGTCGCGCCACCGATGCCGGGGTCGACGACGTCGACCACCACGTGCGAGGCCGGGCCCCGGAGCTGGCGGAGGAGGCCGGTCGTGTTGACCACCCCGGCGCCCGCGGGGCCAGTGGTGGGCGCCGACGGGGGCGGTGGCGGTGGCGGTGGCGCCGGTGCCCCGGTCGGGTCGGTGGTCACCCCCTCGGGGGTCGGGTCGTGCGGTTCGGTCATCGCCCCTTGTCCCTTGCTCACGGCCGGCGGTGCCCGTTTCCATCGGCCGCGCCGCCGCGGTCCTGAGAATTCAGGCCGGCTGCAGGAGGAGGGCCGCCACGCCGACGAGGCAGAGGGCGGCGGTGGTCACGAAGCCCAGCGTCACCACGCTCCGGGGCAGGACGCGGGTGAGCTGCGCCACCCGCTCGGCGTCGTCGAGGGCGGCGGTCGAGGGCGCCCGGCCGTGGGTCAGCTGCCAGGCGGAGCGCAGGCCGCCGAGGCCGAAGAGCCACGCGGCGCCGATGGCGATCGACCGGGTGAGGGCGTCGTCCGCCTGGGTGGCCACGAGCCAGAGGCCCGCCGCCACCGCCAGGAACACGAGGATCCCCCAGAGGTTGCGGACCCACAGCACCAGCGCGGCGGCCACGAGGACGGCGCTGAGGAGCAGGAGCAGGCGGTGGTCGTCGCTGGCGACCGAGGCGGCGGCGAGCAGGCCGGCCAGGGGCGGGGCCGGGTAGCCCGCCAGGGTGAACGCGGTGAGCCGGGCCTTGGGGTGACGGCCGCCCATGAGGGTGAGGGTCTCGCCCGAGGCGTCGAGCGCGAGCGACACCCGCTGGACCCGGCCGCCCACCACCAGGCCCACGAGGGCGTGGCCGAGCTCGTGCACGAGCGTGACCACCTGGGCGAGCGCCCGCCCCGTCACCGGCGCCCAGAGCAGCACGACCACGAGCACGCCGAGCACGGCCGCGTACGTGGCGCTGTCGGTGCCGGGCACCCCAGCGGTCTACCAGCGCCCCGCCCGATCCCCCCGGCGCGCGGCCGCCGACCCGAGCGGGTCGGACCAACCTCCAGCAGAAACGCGCGGTGCTACCGCGCGTTTCTGCTGGAGGAACGGTCAGCGGAGGCGGGTGGCGTCCGCAGGATCGGGGGCGCCGACGCGGTCGGGGTGCAGGATCGACGCGAGCAGTTCGACGCCGTCGACCACCCGCGGGCCCGGCCGCGAGAAGTACGAGTCGGCGTCGACCACCCAGAACTGCGCCGCCGCCGCCAGGGCGGGCTGCTCGAGCAGCGGGGTCGCCGCGGCGACGGCGGCGTCGAGGTGGTGGCCGCACGGGGCGAAGACGACGACGTCGGGCTGGCTGGCCGCCACCTCGTCCCAGGAGAGCGCCCGGGAACGGGTGCCGGGCGGCGCGAGCAGGCACTGGCCGCCGGCGGCGTCGACCATGTCGGGCACCCAGTGCCCGGCGCTGAAGGGCGGGTCCGACCACTCGAGCGGCAGCACCCGGGGGCGGGGCCGCGGCACCCGGCGCAGGGCGTCCCTCACGTCGGCGACCCGGTCGTGGAGCGCGGCGACGAGCCCGGCGGCGCGGGCCTCGGTGCCCGTGGCCGCCCCCACCTCGGTGACCGTGTCGATCACGTCGTCGAGGGTGACGGGGTCGAGCGACAGCACCCGGCTCGTGCAGCCCAGCTGCTCGAGGGCCTCGTCGATGGCGCCCGAGGGCACGGCACAGACCTCGCAGAGGTCCTGGGCCAGGATCAGGTCGGGCTGGATCTCGGCCAGCCGGTCCCGTTCGAGGGTGTAGATCGGCTCGCCCGCAGCGAGCTGCTCGCGGACGGCGGCGTCGATGGCCCCCGCCGAGCCGAGGTCGGCCGCCAGCGCCGTGCCCGACACGACCGCCTTCTCCCGGGCCTCGGCCGGGTGGTCGCACTCGAACGAGACCCCCGCCAGCGAGTCGCCGAGGCCGAGGGCGAACACGATCTCGGTGGCCGACGGGAGGAGGGAGACGATCTTCACGCCGGCGATGGTACGGGCGGCGCCACCCCCGGCGTGGGGGAGTGCGGATGTGCCAGCGCCCGGGGGTGGGACTGGCTAGCGTGCGGGCCGATCCCCACCAGGAGGAGGGCCCCGTCCATGTCCTACCAGCCACCTGCCGGTCCGCCGCCGGCTGCGCCGCCGAACAACCAGATGGCCGTCGGGTCGATCATCGCCAGCGCGATCGGCCTGCTCTGCGGCATCGGTTCGATCATCGGCATCGTCCTCGGCGTCGTCGCCAAGAACCAGATCAAGGCCTCGGGCGGCACCCAGGGCGGCGACAACCTCGCCACCATCGGCATCGTGCTCGGTGCCGTCGGCATCGTGTTGAACATCCTCTGGCGGATCGTCTTCTTCAACTGACGTTCCCCCGCGGACGCCGTTCGCGCCCGTCGCCGACCCTGGGGCCGGCGGCGGGCGCGAGTCCGTTTTGCCACCCGACCGTGCCGGCCTGCGGACCGGCGGGTCACAGGTCGGGACCTTGGACCCTAAAACTGGGCGAAAGCCGGGTGCTAGACCATTTCGCGTGACCGACACGACGACGGAGAAGAGCAGCACGGCCGCGGCCGACGACGAGACGTCCGAGATGCGGTTCGGCGCCGGTGAGACCGCCTGGTTGGCGGTGGTCACGGTGCTGGCGCTGCTCGGCGTCGCCCTCGGCGTCATCGCCCTGATCGTGGCCAAGGACAACACCGGTGGCAGCGCCGCGCCGGCCGCGGGTGGTGGCGCCGCCGCGACCGAGGCGACCGTGAGCGCCTCGGAGTTCGCGTTCGACCCCGCCGACGTGCAGCTCGTCGCCGGCCAGGAGGTCAGCGTCCAGTTCGACAACGCCGGCGCGGTCGAGCACAACTGGACCGTGTTGAGCGAGCAGATCGGCTCGGAGGCCGAGTTCTCCGAGGACCTCGTCCTCGCCCAGGTCCCCAACACCGCCGCCGGGGAGTCGAGCGACGCCAGCTTCACGCTCGAGGCCGGCGAGTACCAGGTGATCTGCACGGTCACGGGCCACTTCGACGCCGGCATGCAGGGCACGGTGTCGGCCAGCTGACGCTGACGGCCCCACCGCACCCCGACCACGACGACCCGACTGCTTCGAGACCGAGGAGCGCCATGACCGAGGACACCGCGCCGGACCCTGCGTCCGCCGCCGCCGACGACCAGGGTGACCCCGAGGGTCACCCGAAGGGGACGCTGCTGTTGGGCGCCGGGTTCGTGGTGTTGCTGGCCGCCGTCTGGATCTACGCCTACCTGACGATGATCGCCTGGAGCTGACGGAATGCACATCGAGAAGTACGAGCGATGGTTCATGTACGCCACGGCGGTCGTGATCCTCGGGGCCGTCGTCGGCCTCGTGATCTCGGTGGTCGGCCACCACGCCGCCCTGCCCGAGCCGGCTGGGCGCGTGCAGCCGGCCGACATCGACACCACGGCACCGTTCGACCAGCCGGGCTACCACGACACGGGTGACGGCACGGGCGAGCTCGTCCTCGTGGCCCAGGCCTGGCAGTGGACGCCGCAGCAGGTGACCATCCCCGCAGGTACCGAGGTCACCATCAAGGCGGTCTCCCGTGACGTCATCCACGGCATCCGCATCCCCGAGACCAACGCCAACGTGATGGTCATCCCGGGCCAGGTCTCGGAGATCGACGTGAACTTCGACGAGGCCGGTCAGTACACGCTCGTCTGCCACGAGTACTGCGGCATCGGGCACCAGACCATGTTCATGACCATCGACGTCGAGTGAGCGAGCGCAGATGACCGACACCATCGACACCCCCGCCACCCCCGACGTCCCCGAGGACGGCGCCGAGCCGATCATCGGCACGGAGACCCAGCGCAGCCGCTGGTCCATCGACATCCCGGGCGTGCGCCAGGCCGACCTGCGCGCGGTCAAGTGGCAGCTCTACCTGAGCCTCGTCGGGCTGTTCCTGGGCCTCAGCATGGGGCTCCTCCAGGCGTCCGACCGCGGTGACTTCGTCCTCGAGGACGTGTTCAACCGCTCGATCAACCTGTACGACGCGGTCGGGCTCCAGAGCTACTACCAGGGCCTCACCATCCACGGCGTCACCCTGGCGCTGGTCTTCACCTTCACCTTCAGCAACGCCTTCATGTCGCTCACGACCATGAAGTCGCTGAAGCGGCCCCTCGCCTCGGCGGTGCTGCGCGACGCCTCGCTGTACCTGGCGTGGACCGGCGTGGCCCTGGCCGCCTGGTCGATGCTGGCCAACAAGGCGACGGTGCTCTTCACCTTCTACCCGCCGCTCCAGGCCACGCCCGCCTTCTACATCGGCGCCGTGTTCCTGGTGGTCTCGACCTGGTGCACGCTGGCCAACCAGCTCCTCACGCTCCGCCAGTGGCGCCGGGACGGCCACGAGGGCGAGCGCATCCCGCTGCTCGCCTTCGTCTCCATCATCACCGAGATCATGTGGTTCCTGGCCTCGATCGGCATCGCCATCGAGGTGCTGGTGTTCGTGCTGCCCTGGTCGCTCGGCCTCACCGACAGCATCGACCCGCAGTTCACCCGCATCCTCTTCTGGTTCACCGGCCACCCGATCGTCTACTTCTGGCTGCTGCCCGTCTACGTCTCGTGGTACCTGTTCCTGCCCGAGCAGGCCGGCAAGGCCCGGGTGGCGAGCGACGGGCTCGTGCGGGTGGTGTTCCTCGCCTTCCTGCTGCTGCTGCCGGTCGGCATCCACCACCAGTTCACCGACCCGGGCATCCCCTTCACGTCGAAGACGATCTCGTGGATGCTCACCTTCTGCATCTTCTTCCCGAGCGTCGCCACCTTCTTCTCGGTGATCGCCTCGCTGGAGAACGCCGGCCGGAACCGGGGCGGCAAGGGCCTGCTCGGCTGGATCTGGAGGCTGCCCTGGGGCGACCCCGCGGTCTCCGGTCAGCTGCTCGCGGGCATCGGCTTCATCCTCGGGGGCGTCAGCGGCCTCATCAACGCCAGCTACACGGTGAACATGGTCGTGCACAACACCGCCTTCATCGTCGGCCACTTCCACCTCACGGTGGGCACGGCGGTGGCGCTGTCGATCATGGCCATCTGCTACTGGCTGGTGCCGTACCTGACGGGCAAGAAGCTCTGGGGCCGGCGCCTCGCCGTGGCCCAGACCTGGCTGTGGATCGGCGGCGTGTTCATCTTCTCCCGGGGCCAGATGCAGGGCGGCATCGCCGGCATGCCCCGCCGCACCAACATCAGCGCGGCGACCTACGTCGACCGCTTCACCCCGCCGCTCGACGGCGTCGGCAACATCATGAAGAACTGGGACGTGGCCGACGGCCTCACCGCACTCGGCGGGACGATCATGTTCCTCAGCGGTGTCTGCTTCTTCATCGTGATCCTGGGCACGATCTACTCGAAGCGCCAGGTGGCCGAGGTCCAGCGCATGCCCGTCGCCGACGAGCCGTTCCACCCGGTCAGCCAGTCCTGGCCGATCCTCGATCGCATCGGCCTCTGGTCGGCGATCGCCTCGGGGCTGGTGCTCGTGATCTACGGCGAGGTGTTCTTCCACTACCTGCCGCTGGAGCTGATCCCCGGCGGTTTCCGGGTCTGGTAGGCGGGCCCGCCTGCCCCCGAGTCCGAAGCGACTCGGCCCGCCCGGAACCCCCCGTCCGGGCGGGCCGAGATCGTTCACGGCCCGTTCACGGAACCACCCGGTAGCGTCCGATCGTGCCGACCCTGAACCCCCGCCCCGGTGATCGTGACGTGGCGGCCGCCGCCGCGGCCCTCGCCGAGCGCCTCCCCGAGCCCCTCCGACCCCTCGCGGCGGTGGCCTACAACTACCGCTGGGCGTGGGCCGACGACGGGCCGGGCCTCTTCGGCGCGCTGGACGAGGAGCGGTGGGCCCGCGTGGGCGGGAACCCCGTGCGGCTGCTCTCCGAGGCGTCGACGCAACGCCTGGAGGAGGCGGCGTCCCAGCCCGAGATCGTGGAGCGCACCGCCGCGCTCGCCGCGCTGGTCGACGCCGACCTCGCCCGCCCCTTCGCGGGGGCCATCCCGCCGGAGCGGCCCGCCGCCTTCCTCTGCGCCGAGTTCGCGGTGCACGCGTCGCTCCCGATCTACTCGGGGGGCCTCGGCGTCCTGGCGGGCGACATCCTCAAGGAGGCCAGCGACCTGGCCCTCCCCGTCGTCGCCGTCGGCCTCATGTACCGCACCGGCTACTTCCACCAGCGCCTCGACACCACGGGCTACCAGCACGAGTTCTGGCTGGACTCCGATCCGGAAAGGCTTCCGTGCGTGCCCCTCACCGACGATGCCGGCGGGCCGTTGAAGGTCGCCGTGCCCGTCGACGACGAGGACGTCATGGCCCAGGTCTGGCGGGCCGACGTGGGGCGCGTCCCGTTGTACCTGCTCGACACCGACTGCCCCGAGAACTCCACGGTCGGGCGCTGGATCACGTCCCGCCTCTACGAGGGCATCGCCTCGGTGCGCCTGGCGCAGTACGCCGTGCTCGGCTTCGGCGGCGCCATGGTGCTCGAGCGCCTCGGCATCGACCCGTCGGTGTTCCACATCAACGAGGGCCACCCGTCGCTGACCCTCGCCCAGCTGATGGGGCGGGCCCGCCTGTCGGGCCAGTCCTACGACGAGGCGTGGGCGGGCGCCCGCGAGCGCCTCGTGTTCACCACCCACACCCCCGTCCCCGCCGGCAACGAGACCTACGACCCCACTGAGGCGCGCGAGATGCTCACGCGCGTCGCCGCGGTCACGGGGGACGCCGACCGCTTCCTCGCCACCGGCCGGGTCGACCCGGCCGACCCCGAGGGCCGCATCGGCATGACCCCGCTCGCGCTGCGCGGCGCCCGCTCGACCAACGGCGTGAGCCGCCGCCACGGCGAGGTCGCCCGCGACATGTGGCAGCCGCTGTTCGGCGGGCCCACCGAGGACGTCCCGATCACGCACGTGACCAACGGCGTGCACGTCCCCACCTGGCTGGGCCCCGCCATGAAGGAGCTCTTCGACCGGCACTTCGGCGCGGGCTGGATGACCCGCGCCGACGACCCGGCCACCTGGGCCGCGGTCGACGACATCCCCGACGAGGCCCTCTGGGAGGCGCGCACCGAGAGCCGGGCCCGCCTGGTCGGGTTCATCCGGGAGCGCTCCGCCAGCGACCGCCTGCGCCGCGGCGAGCCCACCGCCTACGCCGAGGCCGCCCAGGCCGGCTTCGACCCGGGCCGGCTCACCATCGGCTTCGCCCGGCGCCTCGCCGCCTACAAGCGCCTCAACCTGCTCACGCTCGAGCCCGAGCGGGGCGTGCGGCTCCTCACCGGTGATCCGGGGGTGCAGTTCCTGTTCGCGGGCAAGGCCCATCCCCTCGACGAGGGCGCCAAGCAGATCCTGGCTCGGACCTTCGAGATCAAGGGTGTGCCCCGGGTGGCGGACCGCGTCGCCTTCCTCGAGGACTACGACCTGTCGTTCGCGCCGCAGCTCATGGCCGGTTGCGACCTCTGGATCAACGTGCCCCGCCCGCCCGAGGAGGCGAGCGGCACCAGCGGCATGAAGGCCGCGCTGAACGGCGCGCTCAACCTCTCGGTGCTCGACGGCTGGTGGGCCGAGGCCTACGACGGGGGCAACGGCTGGGCCATCGACGGCGAGACCGACCCCGACCACGACGCCCAGGACCACCGCCATGCCCGGGCGCTGTACGACCTGCTCGAGCAGCAGGTCGTGCCGCTGTTCGACGACCGCGACGAGCACGGGATCCCGCGCGGCTGGCTCGCCATGGTGCGCCACAGCCTCAAGACGAACGGCCCCCGCTTCTCGGCCACCCGCATGGTGCGGGAGTACGCCGAGCGCATCTACCCGGCGGCCCCTCCGGCCTCATGAGCGCAGCTCGGTCGCGCCGGGGCACCCCCGGCCGCGTGGTGGTGGAGCACGTGGCCCCGGCGGTCGACTGCGGCCGGTTCCCCGTCAAGCGGGTCTCCGGCGAGGCGGTCGTGGTGACCGCCGACTGCTTCACCGACGGCAAGGACACCGTCGCGGGCCGGCTCCTGCACCGACCGCCGGGCGGCCGCTGGACCGCCGTGCCCCTCGAGCCGCTCGGCAACGACCGCTGGACCGCCTCGTTCACCGTCGACCGCCTCGGCGTCCACCGCTTCACCGTCGAGGCGTGGGTCGACCCGTTCCGGTCGTGGCTCGTGGGCGCCCTCGCCAAGATCGCCGTCGGCCAGGACGTGGCCGTCGACCTGCAGATCGGTGCCCGGATGGTGACCGAGGCCGCCGACCGCGCCTCGAACCGGGCCGCCGATCGGCTGCGGTCGACCGCGGCCCCCCTGCTCGCCGGCGACGCCGAGGCGTTCGCCGCCGATGCCGAGGCCGTCGCCCGGCTGATGGACGCCCTGGTGGACCGCAGCGCCGCCACCATCCACCCCGAGCGCACCGTCCTGGTCGAGCGCGAGCGGGCCCGCTACAGCACTTGGTACGAGCTGTTCCCCCGCTCGACCGCCCCCGAGCCCGGCCGCCACGGCACCTTCGCCGACGTGGCCCGCCGGGTCCCCGAGCTCGCGGCGCTGGGCTTCGACGTCCTCTACCTGCCGCCGATCCACCCGATCGGGGTCACCGGCCGCAAGGGGCGCGACAACGCGCTCACCGCCCGTGCCGGCGACCCGGGCAGCCCGTGGGCCATCGGCGCCGCCGGGGGCGGCCACACCGCCCTGCACCCCGAGCTCGGCACGCCCGCCGACTTCCGCGCCCTCGTGGCCGAGGCCGCCCGCCACGGCATGGAGCTCGCCCTCGACCTGGCCTACCAGTGCTCGCCCGACCACCCCTGGGTGACCGAGCACCCGCAGTGGTTCCGCCACCGCCCGGACGGCAGCATCCAGTTCGCCGAGAACCCGCCGAAGCGCTACGAGGACATCTACCCGATCGACTTCGACACCGCCGACCGCGACGGCCTCTGGGCCGCGCTGAAGGGCGTCGTCGACCACTGGATCGGCGAGGGCGTGCGCATCTTCCGGGTCGACAACCCCCACACCAAGCCCTTCGCCTTCTGGGAGTGGCTGCTCGCCGAGGTGCGCGCCGAGCACCCCGACGTCCTGTTCCTGGCCGAGGCCTTCACCCGCCCGCGGGTGCTCGAGCAGCTCGCCAAGCTCGGCTTCAGCCAGTCCTACAACTACTTCGCCTGGCGCAACGCGGCCTGGGAGCTGCGGGAGTACTTCACCGAGCTCACCACGACGGAGCTGCAGGAGTACCTGCGCCCCAACGTCTGGCCCAACACGCCGGACATCCTCACCGAGCAGCTCCAGCACGGGGGTCGGGGCGCCTTCCAGGCCCGCGCCGTGCTCGCCGCCACCCTGGCGGCCTCCTACGGCGTCTACGGCCCCGCCTTCGAGCTCTGCGAGCACGAGCCCCGCAGCGCGGGCAGCGAGGAGTACCTCCACTCGGAGAAGTACGAGATCCGTGACTGGGACCTCGACCGCCCCGACTCGCTGGCGCCGCTGCTCGGCCGCCTGAACGCCATCCGCCGCGCCCACCCGGCGCTGCAGACCAACCGCACCCTGCGCTTCCACGACGTGGACGGCGACGAGCTGCTCTGCTACTCGAAGCGCACCGACGACCGAGGAGACGTGGTGCTCGTCGTGGTCAACACCGACCCCTTCCACGCCCGCTCGGGCATCGTGCACCTCGACCTCGCCGAGCTCGGCGTCGAGGGCGGCCCGTTCGAGGTGCACGACCTGCTGAGCGACGCCCGCTACCGCTGGGACGGCCCCGACAACTACGTGGCGCTCGACCCCGGCACGATGCCCGCCCACGTGTTCGCGGTCGGCACCGCCGTCCCGCCCGGGACGCCCGCGTGAGCCCGTACGGGCCGGGGCGGGCCCCGGCGCGGCTGCCGCCGCTGCCCGCGGGCACGGACGCGCCCGACTGGTACCGCGACGCCATCATCTACGAGCTGCACATCCGCGCCTTCCAGGACAGCGACGGCGACGGCATCGGCGACTTCGACGGTCTCACCAGCCGGCTCGACTACCTGCGCGACCTCGGCGTCAACACGATCTGGCTGCTGCCGTTCTACCCGTCGCCCCTGCGCGACGACGGCTACGACATCGCCGAGTACCGGGCCATCAACCCGTCGTACGGCACCCTCGCCTCGTTCAAGCGCATGCTCCGCGAGGCCCACCGCCGCGACCTGCGGGTGATCACCGAGCTCGTGATCAACCACACCTCCGACCAGCACGCCTGGTTCCAGCGCGCCCGGCGCGCCGCCCCGGGCAGCCGCTGGCGGGACTGGTACGTCTGGAGCGACGACCCCGAGCGCTGGTCCGAGACGCGGGTGATCTTCCACGACACCGAGACCTCCAACTGGACCTGGGACCCGGTCGCCAACGCCTACTTCTGGCACCGCTTCTACTCCCACCAGCCCGACCTCAACTTCGACAACCCCGAGGTCCACAAGGCGGTGTTCGACGCCCTCGACTTCTGGCTCGACCTCGGCGTCGACGGCCTGCGCCTCGACGCGGTCCCCTACCTCTACGAGCGCGACGGCACGAACTGCGAGAACCTCCCCGAGACCCACGCGTTCCTGCGGGACCTGCGCCGCCACGTCGACGAGCACTACCCCGACCGCATGCTGCTGGCCGAGGCCAACCAGTGGCCCGAGGACGCGGTCGAGTACTTCGGCGACGACGAGGGCCCCGAGTGCCACATGTCGTTCCACTTCCCCTTGATGCCCCGGCTGTTCATGTCGGTGCAGATGGAGGACCGCTTCCCGGTGGTCGACATCCTCGACCAGACGCCGGGCCTGCCCGGTGGCGCCCAGTGGGCCATCTTCCTGCGCAACCACGACGAGCTGACCCTCGAGATGGTGAGCGAGGAGGAGCGGGACTACATGTACCGCGTCTACGCCCACGACCCGCAGATGCGGATCAACGCCGGCATCCGCCGCCGCCTCGCCCCGCTGCTCGGCAACGACCGCCGCAAGATCGAGCTGTTGAACGGCCTGCTCCTCGCGCTCCCCGGCACGCCGGTCATCTACTACGGCGACGAGATCGGGATGGGCGACAACGTCTACCTGGGCGACCGCGACTCGGTCCGCACGCCCATGCAGTGGTCCCCGGACCGCAACGCCGGGTTCTCCACCGCCAACCCCCAGAAGCTCTACCTGCCGGCGATCATCGACCCCGAGTTCCACTACGAGATGGTCAACGTCGAGGTCCAGCAGGCCCACGAGAACTCGCTCTACCGCTGGATGCGCCAGATCCTGCACGTGCGCGCCCGTCACCCCGAGTTCGGCCGGGGCACGCTGCGGATGCTCCTGCCCGACAACCCGCGGATCGTCGCGTTCGTGCGCTCGTTCGGGGACGAGCACGTCCTCGTCGTGGCCAACCTCGCCGGTTCCGCCCAGTACGCGGAGCTCGACCTGGCCGAGCACGCCGGCGCCCGCCCCATCGAGCTGTTCGGCCGCACCGAGTTCCCCCCGGTGGGTGACCTGCCCTACCTGGTCACCCTCGGCCCGTACGCGTTCCACTGGTTCTCGCTGACCCGCCAGGAGACCGACGCCCCCGTGCAGGGCGCCGCCACCGGCGGCCCGGTCCCCACCGTCGAGCTCGACGGCTCCTGGGCCACGATCTTCGACGGCGCCAAGCGGGCCGCGCTCGAGCGGCTCCTGCCCGCCCACCTCGCGCAGCGCCGTTGGTTCCCGGGCAAGGGGCGGGCCATCAGCACCGCCCACATCATCGACGTCGTGCACCTCACCACCCGGGGGTCGGCGGTGCCGTCGTTCCTCGTGCTCGTGCGGGTGCAGTTCCGCGAGGGCGAGCCCGCGACCTTCGCGATGCCCCTCGCCATCGTGGGCGGTGACCGCGCGGACGCCCTGCGCGCCGAGCTCAGCCTGGGCGTGGTGGCCGAGCTGCGCCACCCCGACGGCGAGACCCGCGTGCTGAGCGAGGCCATGTGGGAGCCGCCCGCGGCCCGGGCGCTGCTCGACCGGTGCCGCAGCCGCCGCCCCCGACCGGGCGAGGCGGGGCAGCTCCTCGGCTCGCCCACGCCGGCGCTGCGCCGGGTCGCCGATGAGCTCGCCGACCTCGACGTCACCACCCTGCGTGCCGAGCAGAGCAACACCTCGGTGCTCGTGGGTGACCAGGCGATCTTCAAGGTGTTCCGCCGCATCGAGCCGGGCGCCAACCCCGACCTCGAGGTCTCGCGGTTCCTGAACGACCAGGGCTTCCCGCACGTGCCGCCGCTGCTCGGCGCCGTCGAGTACCAGGTCGGCACCCACGAGCCGGCCACCATCGCCATCCTCCAGGGCTTCATCCCCAACGAGGGCGACCTGTGGCAGCACAGCATCGACGCCCTCAGCCGCTTCTACCGCGAGGCCTACGACGAGCACCCACCCGCCGACCTCCCGACGGGCCACCCGCTCGACGTGGTCGTGGGCGAGCTGCCCGAGGTCGCAGCGCGCTCGACGGCCGCCCACCTCGAGGTGTGCGAACTGTTGGGTACCCGCACCGCCCAGCTCCACCGCGCGCTGGCGGCGCCGACCGACGACCCCGCCTTCGGCACCGAGGACCTCTCGCTGCTCGACCAGCGCTCGCTGCACCAGGCCATGCGCAGCCAGGCCGCCCGCACCCTGGGTGCGTTGCGCAAGCGCCTCGGCGGCCTGCCCGAGGACGTCGCCGTGCAGGCCGAGGCGCTGCTCGAGGGCGAGCTGCTCGAGCGCTTCAAGCCGCTCCGCGAGGCCCGTCTGGGCGGCCGCCGCATCCGCACCCACGGCGACCTGCACCTCGGCCAGGTGCTCTTCACCGGCCGCGACGTGGTGTTCCTCGACTTCGAGGGCGAGCCGCTGCAGTCCATCTCCGAGCGGCGGCTGCGCCGGGCCCCCTTGCGCGACGTGGCGGGCATGCTGCGCTCGTTCCACTACGCGACGCTCGTGGGCCTCCAGCGCGAGGAGGAGCGCGGCCTGATCGCGGCCGGCAGCGACGCCGCGCTGCGCGCCGTGACCTGGAGCCGGGCCTGGTACCGCTGGGCGGCCTCCCGCTTCCTGCACGCCTACCTGCGCGAGCTGGGCGACAGCGACGTGCTGCCGGAGGACCCGGCCGCGCTGCGCACCCTGCTCGACGCCTTCGTGCTGGAGAAGGCCGTCTACGAGCTCGGCTACGAGCTCGGCAACCGCCCCGACTGGAGCTGGATCCCGCTGTCGGGACTGCTCGACACGCTCGCCGCCGGCGACGGCCGGTGACCGGGGCACACCGGTGAGCCCGTCGGGCGCGGCGCTGCCCGCCGGCCTGGCCGAGCTGGCGTGGGGCGCCGGCGTGGCCACGAACTACCACGACATCGCCGGCACCCGCCGCGAGGCCACCGCCGAGGTGCTGCGCGGCGTGCTCGCGTCACTGGGACTGCCCGCCGGTGACGATGCCGAGGTGGCGGCCTCCCACCGGGAGCTCCACCGCCGGGCGTGGGGCACGCCCGTGGAGCCCACGACGGTGTGCTGGGACGGCCGGTCGCCGGCGGTCGACGTGCGCCGGCCCGCCGCCCACGCGGCGGCACCCGTGGAGCTGCTGGTCACGCTGGAGGACGGCAGCGAGCGGCGCGCCCTCGTGCCCGCCGACCGCTTCGCGGAGCTGGCCCGCGCCGACCTCGACGGCGTGGCCCACGTCGCCCAGCGGGTCCCGCTCGGCGACGACCTGCCCCTCGGCGCCCACCGGGTGACCGTGGCCGGGGTCGGCCCGGCCGGTGCCGACGTCGTCGGCCACGTGCTCGCCGCCCCGATGCTCGCCCCCGAGCCCCGTCGGGGCTGGGGTGTCTTCGCGCCGGTCTACGCGCTGCGGCGCGGCGGGGCCCCGCGGGTCGGTCACCTCGGCGACCTCGGCACGCTCGCCGACTGGGTGGGTGGGCTCGGCGGCGACCTGGTCGGCACGCTGCCCCTGCTCGCCACCTTCGACGGCGACGCCAGCCCGTACGCCCCGGTGTCCCGCATGGCGTGGAACGAGCGCCACCTCGACCTCGCTGCGCTCCCGGAGGCCGACGGCGGTCCGGACGGCCCGACCGTCACCGGGGTGCCAGTGGTCGGCGCGGCCGACCGCCTGATCGACTGGGGCGCCGAGGTGACGCGCGTGCGGGCCGCGCTCGCCACCATGGTCGGCCGCCTCTCGGACACCCGGCGCGCCGACCTGGACGCCTTCTGCGCCGCCCGTCCGGTCGTGGACGAGCTGGCCCGATGGCGGGCCGAGGTCGAGGCCCACGGGCCGCCGGCGCCCGGTCGGCCGCCCACCGCCGACGCCCCGGACGCGGTGCTCCGCCACCGCTACGCCCAGTGGGCCATGGAGACCCAGCTCGCCGGTCTGCGCGCCCGTCTCGCCGGTCGCGGCCAGTCGCTCTACCTGGACGTGCCCCTCGGCGTGCACGGCGAGGGCTTCGACGTGTGGCGGTCGCCCGACCTGTTCGCCCGCACCGTGGAGGTCGGCGCGCCTCCCGACGAGTTCAACCCGGCCGGGCAGGGGTGGGGCTTCCCGCCGATGCTGCCGACCGCCTCCCGCGCCGACGGCCACGCCTACCTGCGGGCCGGGCTGGCCCACCAGCTGCGCCACGCCGGCGTCGTCCGCATCGACCACGTCATGGCCCTGCACCGGCTCTGGTGGATCCCCGGCGGCGGCTCGGCCGCCGACGGCGCCTACGTGCACTACCCCGCCGAGGAGCTCGCCGCGGTCGTCACCCTCGAGGCCTGGCGCGCCGGTGCCGTGGTGGTCGGCGAGAACCTCGGCACCGTGCCCCCCGAGGTCGACCGCCTCATGGGGGAGCACCGCCTCCTCGGGATGTACGCCACCCAGTTCGAGCTCGACGCCGCCCCCCACGCCCGCTGGGCCCCGCCCGGGTCCGTGGCGGTGGTGAACACCCACGACATGGCGCCCTTCGCGGCCTTCTGGGCCGGCCTCGACGACGAGCGCCGCTCCTACATCCTCGAGCAGCTCACTCGCGACGGCGCCGCCCCCGACGGCGCCGACCCGGAGGACGTGCTGGCGGCACTGCTCGGCTGGCTCGGGCGCACCGACGCCGCCTCCGTGGTGGTGAGCCTCGAGGACCTCTGGGGCGAGACCCTGCCCCAGAACGTGCCCGGGACAGGGCCCGAGGTGCCGAACTGGCGGCGCCAGATGGCCCGCACCCTGGACGACGTGGCCGCCGACGCGGCCCTGGCCGCCCGGCTCGCCCCGTTGCGGGCCACCCGCGGCAGCGCGACCGACGATCGGGTAGGAGCGACGAGATGAGCGACGCCACGACCGACCTCGGCCTGGGCCCGGACGACCTCTGGCAGTTCAACGAGGGCACCCACGCCCGGCTGTTCGACCACCTGGGCAACCACCCCGCGGCCGGTGGGGGCACCCGCTTCGCCGTGTGGGCCCCGAGCGCCGAGGCCGTCGCGGTGGTCGGTGACTTCGACGGGTGGGGCGGCGGCGGCCACGAGCTCGCCCCGTGCGGCGACTCGGGCATCTGGGCCGGGAGCGTCCCCGGCGCCACCGAGGGCCAGCGCTACAAGTACCGCGTCCGTCACCACGGCCGGGAGCTCGAGAAGGCCGACCCGATGGCGCAGCGCGCCGAGGAGCCACCGGCGACCGCGTCGGTGATCGGCAGCGGCGAGCACGAGTGGCGGGACACCGCCTGGATGGCGTCGCGCGCCGAGCGCCACGCCCTCGACGCGCCGGTCTCGGTCTACGAGGTGCACCTCGGCTCGTGGCGTCGGCCGGACGGGGCGCTGCCGAACTACCGCGAGATCGCCGAGCCCCTGGCCGACCACGTCCTCGCCCAGGGCTTCACCCACGTCGAGTTCCTGCCCCTCATGGAGCACCCGTTCTACGGGTCGTGGGGCTACCAGACGACCGGGTACTTCGCGCCCACCGCCCGCTACGGGACGCCGTCCGACCTGATGCACCTCGTCGACCACCTGCACCAGCGGGGCATCGGCGTCATCTTCGACTGGGTGCCGTCCCACTTCCCCGAGGACGCCTTCGCCCTCGGTCGCTTCGACGGGACCCACCTCTACGAGCACGCCGACCCCCGCCAGGGCTTCCACCCCGACTGGAAGAGCCTGATCTTCAACTACGGCCGCAACGAGGTCCGCAGCTTCCTCATCTCGAGCGCCGTCTACTGGCTCGACCGCTTCCACGGCGACGGCCTGCGGGTCGACGGCGTGGCCTCGATGCTCTACCTCGACTACTCCCGCAAGGCCGGCGAGTGGATCCCGAACGAGCACGGCGGCCGCGAGAACCTCGGTGCCATCGCCTTCCTGCGCCAGCTCAACGAGACCGTCTACCGGGAGTGCCCCGGCATCCAGACCATCGCCGAGGAGTCCACCGCCTGGCCCATGGTCTCGCGCCCCACCTACCTCGGCGGCCTCGGGTTCGGCTTCAAGTGGGACATGGGGTGGATGCACGACACCCTCGCCTACTTCGCCCGCGACCCCATCCACCGGCGCTGGCACCAGCACGACCTGACCTTCCGGATGGTCTACGCCTTCACCGAGAACTTCGAGCTGCCGCTCTCCCACGACGAGGTCGTGCACGGCAAGGGCTCGCTGCTCGGCCGCATGCCCGGCGACGACTGGCAGCGCTTCGCCAACCTGCGCCTGCTGCTCGGGTCGATGTTCGGCCAGCCCGGCAAGAAGCTGCTCTTCATGGGCACCGAGATCGCCCAGCAGCGCGAGTGGGACCACGACAGCGAGCTCGACTGGTGGCTCCTCGAGCAGCCCGGCCACGCCGGGGTCCAGCGCCTCGTCGCCGACCTAAACGCCCTGTACCGGGCCACGCCGGCGCTGCACGAGCAGGACTGCGACCCGGCCGGCTTCCAGTGGCTCGTGGCCGACGCCGCCGAGGACTCGGTGCTCGCCTACCTGCGCCTGTCCACGCCGGACGAGGACGGCTCGGTCGACCAGGTGCTGGTCGTGGCCAACCACACGCCCTCGCCCCGCACCAACTACCGGATCGGCGTCCCCTGCGCCGGTCGCTGGGACGAGGTGCTCAACAGCGACGCCGAGGTGTACGGCGGCAGCGGCTGGGGGAACTTCGGTGGCGTCGAGGCCACCCCGGTGCCGGCCCACGGCCAGCCCCACTCGGTGAACCTCACCCTGCCGCCCCTGTCGGTCTGCTTCTTCCGCTTCGCCCGCTGACCGCCGCCCGACCCGACCATCACCCCGCCGGCGAGGTCGCCAGCGGGTGACGGACGGCCCCGCTGGGTAGGGGCGGGGCCGTGGACGCTCTCCGACGCACGAGCGAGGTGGCCTGGCGCGTCCTGGTGGTCGCCGCCGCCGTGGTCCTGGCCGCCGGCCTGCTGTGGCGGCTGCGGATCGTGGTGCTGCCCGTCTTCGTGGCCCTGCTGGCCTGCTCGGTGCTGGCGCCGCTGGTGACCGGGCTCGAGCGGCGGGGGTGGCGGCCGGCGGTGGCCACGGCGACGGTCTTCTTCGGCGCGGTGCTGGCCGCCGTCCTCGTCCTCGCCCTCGTGATCCCGCCGACGGTCGACCAGCTCGCCACCACCGGCGACGCCATCGAGCGGGGCCTCGACGACGTCGAGGACTGGCTGGTGAACGGCCCGCTGGACCTGCACCGCTCCGAGGTGCGCGACTACACGCGGGACCCGGGCGGGAAGCTCGCGGAGCTGGCCCAGGAGTCGTCGTCGACCATCACCGCCGGCCTCGTGGTCGTGGGGGAGACCCTCGCCGGGGCGCTGCTGGCCGCGGTGCTCACCTTCCTCTTCCTGAAGGACGGCCGGCGCATGCAGGCGTGGGCGCTCGACCACGTGCCCCGCGGCCGCCATGAGGTCGTCCGCGACTGCGCAGCGGCGGCGTGGTCCGCCCTCGGTGGGTTCCTGCGGGGTGCCGCGCTGCTCGGCGCGGTCGAGGCGGTCATCATCGGCGGCGCGGTCTGGCTCGTGGGGGCGCCCCTCGCCCTGCCGGTGGCGGTGTTCACCTTCGCCGGCGCCTTCTTCCCGATCGTCGGCGCGATCGCCGCCGGCGCGCTCGCCGTGGTGGTCACGCTGGCGACCGTGGGCCTGACCAAGACCCTGATCGTGCTGGCCGTGGTGATCGTCGTGCAGCAGCTCGACGGCGACCTGCTCGCCCCGCTGATCTACGGCCGCTCGCTCCAGCTCCACCCCGTGGTGGTGCTCGTCGCCCTGTCCGCCGGCGGCGTGCTCGGCGGCATCGTCGGTGCCTTCCTGGCCGTCCCGCTGGCCGGCGCCGCCGTCGGGATCGGCGGCGTGCTCTGGGCCCGTCGGGCCGAACCGCCCGACGACCGGCCCGACGAGTCGGCCCCGGACGCGGTCGTCGGCGCCGAGCCCTCCTGACTCAGCCTGCGGTGCGGCGCAGGATCAGGGTGGTGCGGCCCTCGACGCCGAGGGTGTCGCCGGGCTTGACCGCCGGCAGCTGCCGGTCGGGATCCCACGTGTCGATCTCGACGGCCCACTGGCCGTCGTGGAGCGTGTCGGGGAGGCGCACGTCGAGGCGGTCGTCGTGGGCGTTGAAGACGCAGAAGAAGTCGTCGTCGGTGATCTTCTCGCCGCGGGGCCCGGGCGACGGGATCATGTCGCCGTTGAGGGCCACGCCGATGGTGCGGGCGAAGCCGACGTTCCAGTCGTCGTGGGTCATCTGGTGGCCGTCGGGTCGGAACCAGCCGATGTCGGCGATCGTGCCGCGGTCCCCGTCGACGAGCGGCCGGCCGTCGAACCAACGCCGCCGGTGGAACACCGGGTGCTTTCGGCGCAGCTCGATGAGCCGCCGGGTGAAGGCCAGCAGGTCCTCGTCGAACCGCGACCAGTCGATCCAGGAGACCTCGTTGTCCTGGCAGTACGCGTTGTTGTTGCCGCCCTGGGTGCGACCGAGCTCGTCCCCGGACAACAGCATGGGCACGCCCTGCGAGAGGAACAGGGTGGTGAGGAAGTTGCGGCGCTGACGGGCCCGGAGCTCGAGGATCGCCGGGTCCTCGGTGGGGCCCTCGGCGCCGCAGTTCCAGGAGCGGTTGTGGGCCTCGCCGTCGCGGTTGTCCTCGAGGTTGGCCTCGTTGTGGCGGTGCTCGTACGACACCAGGTCGTTCAGGGTGAAGCCGTCGTGGGCGGTGACGAAGTTGATGGAGGCGTAGGGCCGGCGGCCCGTGGTGGCGTAGAGGTCGGAGCTGCCCGTGAACCGGTAGGCGAACTCGGCGAGGGTCTGGTCGCGGCCCCGCCAGTAGTCGCGGACCGTGTCGCGGTACTGGCCGTTCCACTCCGACCAGAGCGGCGGGAAGTTGCCGACCTGGTAGCCGCCCTCGCCGACGTCCCACGGCTCGGCGATGAGCTTCACCTGGCTGACGACCGGGTCCTGCTGGATGAGGTCGAAGAACGCCGACAGGCGGTCGACGTCGTGGAGCTCTCGGGCGAGGGTGGCCGCGAGGTCGAAGCGGAAGCCGTCGACGTGCATCTCCGTCACCCAGTACCGGAGGCTGTCCATGATCAGCTGCAGCACGTGCGGGTGGCGCATGTTCAGCGTGTTGCCGGTGCCCGTGTAGTCGACGTAGCGGCCGGGGTCCTCGGGGCTGAGGCGGTAGAACGCTTGGTTGTCGATGCCCTTCAGCGACAGTGTCGGCCCGAGGTGGTTGCCCTCGGCCGTGTGGTTGTAGACGACGTCGAGGATCACCTCGATGCCGGCCTGGTGCAGCGTGCGCACCATCTGCTTGAACTCGCGGACCTGGCCGCCGGTGTCGCCGCTGGCGCTGTAGCCGTTGTGGGGCGCCAGGTAGGCGATCGAGTTGTAGCCCCAGTAGTTGCGCAGCCCGGCCTCGACGAGCGCGTGCTCGTCGACGAACTGGTGGACGGGCTGGAGCTCGACCGCGGTGACGCCGAGGCGCAGCAGGTGGTCGATGGCGGCGGGATGGGCGAGGCCGGCGTACGTGCCGCGCTGCTCCTCGGGGATGCCGGGGTGGGTCCTGGTGAACCCCTTGGTGTGCATCTCGTAGACGACGGTCTCGTGCCAGGGGGTACGGGGGTGGCGGTCGTCACCCCAGTCGAAGTACGGGTTGGTGACGACCGAGAGGGGCACCGAGCCCCGGCTGTCGAGCTCGCTCTGGGTGCCGTCGGGGTCGTCCTCGGTGTGGGAGAACACCGACGCGTTCCACTTCAGGCGACCGCACACCGCCTTGGCGTACGGGTCGAGCAGGAGCTTGTGCGGGTTGCACCGGAGGCCGACCTCGGGCGCCCAGGGGCCGTGGACCCGGAAGCCGTAGCGCTGGCCGGGCTCGATGCCGGGCACGTAGGCGTGCCAGCACAGGGCGGTGACCTCGTCGAGGTCGATGCGGGTCTCCTGGCCCTTCTTGCCGAGGAGGCAGAGCTCGACGCGCTCGGCGACCTCGGAGAACAGCGAGAAGTTCGTGCCCGACCCGTCGTAGGTGGCCCCGAGGGGGTACGCCGCACCGGGCCACACGTCCATCCCGGCAGGGTAGACGGTGCCGGGTTCGCGGTCGCCGGGGGCACGGGCCGGGCCCTCGCTGGGTAGGGGCCCTGGGACCGCAACGGAGGGAGTCCCCGCCATGACCGCCATCAGCGACGTGAACGCCGAGCCCTGCGCCACCTGGGTCGAGCGTCAGCACGAGCGCCTCGAGGAGGCGTCGGACACGAGCCCGGCGAACCTGCGGCTCGAGGACGGGGTCGGCGCGGTGTTCGGAGGCAGCATCGGCCTGGTGGGCGGCCTGGTGGTCGCCGCGATCGTGCTCGCGCCGGCCGTGCCGCTGCCGGTCGGGACGGCCGCACTCGTGTTGGTCGTCGGCGCCCTGCTGGGCGCGATCGCCGGCTCGCTCATCGGTGGCGTGACCATCGGTCGCCGGGCCCACGAGGCCGAGGCCGAGTTCGCTGACCTCCGCGCCCATGCCTGGGAGGAGCCGCCGGTGCACGCCGTCACGGGCCCGATGCCCGTGGAGCACGGCGGTTCCGTCTTCGTCGACGACGTCGGGGCGTAGCGGGGGCGGCGCCCTCGGCGTGACCCGGAGGTCACGCTCAGGCGACTCGGCGCCACGCAGCGCGGTCGATACCGTGGCGCCATGCGACGCACGCTCCTCGCCCTGGTGGCGACCCTCACGGTCCTGGGCGGATCCCTCGTGCTGTCGGGGGGCCCCGCCGGCGCCGGCACGTCCTGCGGGACGGGCCTGGTCGAGGTGCGGGGCCGCGTGCGTGACGCGGCCACCGGCCAGCCGCTGGCCGAGACCACGAGCATCAACGTCCACCCGCTCGCCGGCGGGATCGACGACGGCGAGGGCACCGGCCCCGACAGCCGGTGGAGCACCTGCCTCGCTCCCGGCGACTACCAGTTCGACTTCACCGCGGACCACCATCGCCACGAGTGGTTCCACGACGCGACGACGGTCGGCGCGGCCACCACGGTGGGGGTCGCCTTCCCCGGGCCCGTCGTCGTGAACGAGTCGCTCACCCCGAAGGGCCGGGTCCTCGCCGGCCGGGTCACCAACGCCGCCGGCCAGCCCAAGTTCGCCAGCGTCGTCATCTGGCGGCTCACGTCGGTGGGTTGGCGCGCCATCGACGGCATCGCCAACGACCTGCCCTCGGGCGCGTGGTCGTTCCGCGTGCCGATGACGGGCCGCTACCGGGTGTCCGCCGACGTGGACCACCACATCTCGGAGTTCTGGAACAACAAGCCCCGGCTCAGCCAGGCCACGACCATCAACGTCACGTCGGCCACGACGTTCGTCTCCGGCATCAACCTGAGCGTCGCCTACTGCACGACGTCCGCGGACATCTGCCAGCCGCCGGGCTTCTTCAGCTGATCGCCGCAGCCGTTCGGCCGTGACGGCCGGTCACGAGCCGTCGACGTCGGCGTCGGGGCGCGTTGCCCCGAGGATCTCGTCGAGTCGGAGCACACCGGTGATGGTGACGATGCCGGCGAGCCGGCCGTCGTCGAGCACCGGCAGGGTGTCGACTGCGGCGTCGGACATGGCTCGGACCGCCTCCTCGAGGTTCCAGGACAGCTCGCCCGTGGGCCAGTCGCGGTCGGCCACCTCGCCGGTGGCGCGCGCTGGTCGCTCGTCGACAGGCACGTCGCGCACCGCCTCGACCGTCAGCATGCCGACGTACCGGTGGTCGGCATCGACCACCGGCACCTCGAGCGCCCGGCTGAGCATGAGGTGGTGGGCCTCGAAGTCGGCGAGGTCGACGTCGGCCGGCGCCGCGAGCACGTCGGTCTCGAGTGCCACGGTGACCGGGAGTCGTAGCCGCCGCTCGAGGTGGCCGGCGCGGCCGGCGGCCTGGTACTTCGAGACCGACACGTCGCCCATGACGAGTTGCGAGGCCACGGACGCGATCAGTCCGGGCACCACGAACCCGGGCCGGCCCGTCGTCTCGGCCACGAAGACGACACCGGCCAGTGGGGTGCGGTAGCCGGCACCGAGGAACGCCGCCACGCCGATGAGGGGGAACAGGGTGGTGTCGTCGTGGACGACGGTCGAGAGGCCGTCGCCGAGCACCGCGCCGGCGATGACCAGCGGCACGAAGAGGCCGCCGACGCCACCCCCGCCCACGGCGGCCGCGGTCGACAGGAGGCGGATCGTGAACAGCGCGCCGACGAGGCCGAGCGCGTGACCCGGCTCGGTGACCCACTCCAGGGTCCGGTAGCCCGAGCCGGTGGCGAGGGGCTCGTCGAAGAGCCGGTCGGAGGCGACCGCGAGTGCGGCGATGAGCCCGCCGGCCGTGAGCACGCGGGCCCACGCGGGCGTCGTCGTGGACAGTTCCTTGGCGCGGCCGATCAGCCAGGCGAACACACGGGCGCCGACGCCGCAGAGCAGACCGAGGACGACCGCGCCACCCAGCTCGCGCAGGTCGAACGGGGGCGAGCCCTCCACCGAGAAGAGGGGCTCGGTGCCGAGCAGGGCGACGGCGCTGAGGTAGCCGGTCGCGGCCGCGAGGAGCGCGGGGAGGAGCATGCGGCGGGCGTTGTCGTCGCGGTAGGGCGACTCGAGGGCGAACACGGCGCCCGTGGTCGGCGCCTTGAAGATCGCCGCCACGCCCGCCGCGGCGCCGGCGACCATCAGCACCTTGTTGTCGGTGCGGCTGCCCGAGCGCCGCCGGACTCGGTCGAGCAGGGTGCCGATCGACGCGCCGAGGTAGAGCGAGGGGCCTTCGAAGCCCAGGGCGCCGCCTGTGCCGAGGGTGGCCACGCCGCCGAGGATGCGAGCGGGAAGGGGCCGCAGGTCGAGGGCCTGGCCCCGATCGTGGAAGTTGCGGATGTACTCGTCGGAGGTCGCGGCCGATGCCCCCCGGCCCACCGTGGCCAACACGATCGCGGTGGCGGCGAGGCCGGCGGTGGGGATCACGGCCTGGGCCCACAGCGGCAGTGTGAGCACCCAGTCGAAGATCGTGCTGCGGGTGACCCACTCGAAGCCGGCCACGCACACGCCGGTGAGCAGCCCGGTGAGGGCGGCCAGCACGAGCAGACGCTTGGACGGCCCCGCGGTCAGTGAGCTGCGGGTGGGCCGCAGCCGGCGCCCTGCGGTGCGCAGCTCGCCCATGGTCGGTCGGTGCATCAGTCCCAACCGAGGTACCACTGCTGTTCTGGCACCTCACCGGCGGCCTCGGCGAACGCGGTCAGTGCACCGGTGAGGGCCGTGCGGTCGTCCTCGGCGAGGCGGTCGACGATGGTCCGCAGCGTCCGCCGGCGGTGGCGGGCGACCTCGGCGACGATGCGGCGGCCCCCGGCCGCGATGCGCACCTCGACCTCGCGCCGGTTGTCCGGCACGGGGCGGCGCTCGATGAGCTGCTTGCGCTCGAGGCGGTCACACATGCGGGTGGCGGTGGACGGGACCACCTGGAGCTCGGCGGCCAGCTGGGCCAGCGACTGCGGGCCCCGCCCGTGCAGCACGACCAGCGCGCGGTACTGCGGGAGGGTGACCTGGTCCTCGATCGGGGCGAGGGACGCGGCGGCGATGCCGACGAGCACCCGCGAGGCGGTCAGGACCGCATCGGTGACCTCGTCGAGCGTCTGCTCGGTCGCTCTTTCTTGCATGGTGCAAGTGTTGCACCATGCAAGTGAGTCGGGCAACCCGGCACCGGCGGCTCTCGGGTCGGCGTGGGGCGCGGCATGATCGCGGGGTGCGCAGCCGACGGGCGGTGGTGGTGGTGGTGGCCCTTGGGGCGGTCGCCCTCGTGGCCGCGGCGGCCTGTGGCTCGAGCGGCGGGGACGGCGGCGGTGGTGAGGGCGCCGGCGCGACGACGACCACCGGCGTGACCACACCGGTGCCGCCGTCCGAGAGCTGCTTCTGGTCGGACGCGGTCACGGCCGCGGCGAACAACACGCAGTACCCCGACAGCGGCGCTGCCTACTGGTTCTCGTCGTACACGCTGCCCGAGGGCGCCACGCTGCGGCTCCACGGGGTGTACCCCCACGCCCGGTACGCCTCGTTCAACGCCTACGGGCCCGACCCCGACACCGGGGTGGACGGCGTGCCCGTGGCGGCGGTGGCCGATGTCGACCTCGCCCCCGACGAGGGCTCGTCCAACCCGTTCGTGGTCGGTGCCGACCGCACGGTGGCGGCCCGCGCCTACACCCTCGACGTCGTCGCCGCCGGGGAGGCCGGTGGGGCGGGGGCGGGCTCCGGATCGACCGTGCTCGACGGCGGTGCCGCCGAGCAGCAGCTGATCTACCGGGTGTACGTGCCCGACGACGGCCGCGACGTCACCGGCGACGGCGGCCTGCCCGAGGCCGAGCTCGTGCTGGGCGACGGCACCGTCCTCACCGGTGAGGACGGCTGCGCCGAGCTCGGGGTCGACACCGAGCTGCACACCGAGGGCCTGCCCTCGCTCGACGAGGCCACCTACCGCGACCTCGTGGCCCTCGGGGACCCGGCGACCCACCCGGCCTTCGACCCCGTCGAGTGGCACGCCTTCTTCAACACCCGCCACGCCCTGCTCTCGACCTTCTACGCCCACACCGCCCAGGAGCCTGCGCTGGCGGGCGTGGACGCCACCGAGGTGGGCGGCTTCTACAGCAACGCCGACAACGCCTACGTGGTGGCCGCCGTGAACCGGCTCCTCGGGCCCGACCCCGACGGCCACAACCTGCTGGTGCTCGAGGGCACGGCGCCGACCACCCCGGCCACGTTCGACGGCGAGCCCACGATGGGCGAGGGCGAGGTCCGCTACTGGTCGCTCTGCCAGAACGAGAGCCCGGTGACCACCCGGGTCTCGGGCTGCCTCTACGACGAGCAGGTGCCGACCGACGAGGAGGGCCGCTACACGATCGTGCTCGGCCTGCCCGAGGACCGGCCCGACAACGCCACCGAGGAGTGCGGCGTGGCCTGGCTCGACTGGGGGCCGGGCGACGGCGTGAGCCGGGAGACCGCCGGCACCCTGCTGCTGCGCAACATGCTCCCGGCCGACGACTTCGCCGCCGCCATCCAGCGGGTCGACGCGCCGGGGGAGGAGGCCGCCGTGCTCGGCGAGCACCTGCCCACCGGCACCTACGTGACGCCCGACGGGTTCGCCGACCGGGGCTGCCCGGCCGGCTGACGGCGCGTCTGATCCGTCGCGCTAGGCGGCGGGCTCGGTGCGGCGGTGGACGTCGCGCGCGGCCTCGCCCATCCGGGCGAACGCGGTGCGGTCCTCGTCCCAGGTGCGGCCGGCGAAGTAGAGGACGACCCGCGAGGCGGTGCCCTCGTAGCGGTCGACGAGCGCGTCGGCCAGGCCGTCCCACGTCGACTCCACCGTGAAGTGGGCGAGCACCTCGTCGTCGAGGATCTCCGGGATCGCCCCGAGGTCCTTGGCCTTGAGCGCCGCCTGGAGTCGCGGTGTGGTGCCCTCCCGGTCGAGCTGCTCGAACAGGTAGGCGTAGTTCGGCGTCGAGCCGTAGAACGCGATCTGGAAGCGGGCCGCCTCGCGGCGGGGCGCCCGCTCCTCCTCGGTGTCGCCCACCACGGTGAAGGCAGGGACGTGGACGGTGAGCTCGTCCGGCGAACGCCCCGCCTTGGCGGCGCCGGCGGCGAGGCTCGGCCCGACCGTGCGCTCGAGGTAGGTCGGCGTGTTGAGGGGGTGGATGTGCACGCCGTCGGCCACCTCGGCGGCCATGCGCAGCATCCACGGGTTCACCGCGGCGATGTCGATGGGCGGCGCGGGCACGGTGATCGGGCCCGGCGACCACTCGCGGGGAAGGAGGTCCATCGACCAGTGCTCGCCCTCGAAGCGGAGCCGCTCCTCGCCGGCGAACGCCCGGAAGATGGCCCGCAGCGCCTCCACGTACTCCCGCAACCGGGGCCCGGGCGGGTCGAACTCGGCGGCGTAGCGGCGCTCGATGTGGGCGCGCACCTGGGTGCCGAGCCCGAGCCGGAAGCGCCCGCCGCTCACGTCGGCGAGCTCCCAGGCGTTGGAGGCGGTGATCATCGGGCTGCGGGGGAAGGCGACGGCGACGCCGGTGGCCAGGTCGAGTTCGGTGACGAGCGCCGCCGCGGCGGCGCTCAGGTAGGCGGTGCGCCCGGCCTCGGTGATGGTGAGCCCGGCGAAGCCGGCGGCCTCGGCGTCCCGGGCGATCTCCTGGAAGCGGCGCAGCGGCTGGGCGTTGACGAGGGCGTCGACCTTCATGGCCGGCGACGTTACCGGCGGCGCCCGGACCCGCTCGTCGGGCGACCGCCACGTCCCCCTCGCAAGCTCGTAGATTCGGGCTGGTCGAGCCGTCGGGGAGGGACACCGTGAGCCAGGACGTCGCGAGCCACTACGCCGACGCCGACTCGTTGGCCGAGTCGATCGCCGCCGCGCTGCGTGCGGCCGGGATCGATCCGGCGTCGGCCAGCACGGCGACCCTCGCCGGCGTCGACGAGTTCCACATCGGGGGGAGGGACGCGACGCTCGCGCTGGCCAGGAGCCTGGAGGTCGGCGCCGGCACCGAGGTGCTCGACGTCGGCTCCGGGCTCGGCGGCGCCGCCCGGACGGTGGCCGAGGCCTTCGGCGCCACGGTCACCGGGATCGACCTCACGCCGGCGTTCTGCGCCGCGGCGAACGAGCTGTCCCGATGGACGGGCCTGGACGACCGGACGACGTTCCGCGTCGGCGACGCCTGCGCGTTGCCGTTCGACGACGACCGCTTCGACGCGGTGATGACGATCCACGCCCTCATGAACGTCCCGGACAAGCCCGCCGCCTGCCGTGAGGCCCGACGAGTCCTGCGACCCGGCGGGAGGTTCGCCGTCTACGACGTGCTCCAGGGTGAGGGTGGGGACGTCCTGTTCCCCGTCCCGTGGGCCCGCGAACCCTCGATCAGCCACCTCGCGACGCCGGCGGCGATGCGGGACATGCTCGCCTCGGCCGGCTTCGAGCTGCTGGACGAGGTGGACTCGACCGAGGAGAGCCTGGCCTGGTTCCGCGCGCTGTCCGCACGTCTCGAGCGGGACGGTCCGCCCGCGGTCAGCTTCGGCGTCTTCCTCGGCGACGACTTCCCGGAGATGGCCGCCAACCAGGTCCGCAACCTCACGGAACGACGCATCCGGACCGTCCGCTACGTCTGCCGCGCGTAGGAACCGCCGCCGGGTCCGCGCGACGGCCACGTCGGCGGCGACGCTCCGGGCACCACCGCCCCGGCGCGGGCATGATCGGGGTCGTGAGCGACCTCGTGACCACCGCCCCCGCCTTCGTCGCCATGGCCCACCGGCTGGTGTGGGCCACGGTGGCGACCGTCGACGAGTCGGGCCGGCCCCGCAGCCGCATCCTGCACCCGATGTGGGAGTGGGACGGCGAGGCGCTGGTGGGCTGGATCGCCACCGGCCCGACGCCGATCAAGCGGGCCCACCTCGACCACAGCCCCTACGTGTCGGTGACCTACTGGTCGCCCGAGCACGACACCGCCACGGCCGAGTGCGCCGCCGAGTGGGTGCTCGACGACGCCGGCCGCATCGCGGGCTGGGAGCGCTTCAAGGCGGCGCCCGAGCCCGTGGGCTACGACCCGGCGATCGTCCCGGCCTGGGCCGACGGCCCGACCTCCGACGCCTTCGCCATCCTGCGCCTCGACCCCTGGCGCGTCCGGGTCTTCCCGGGCAGCGTCCTGCTCGGCCAGGGCGGCGAGGTCCTCACCTGGGCGGCGTGACCGGTCAGGGCACGACGACGACGAGCGCCCGCGGCAGGATTCGAACCTGCGACACACGGTTTAGGAAACCGATGCTCTATCCCCTGAGCTACGCGGGCGGGGGTTGTCGAAAAGGTGGCAGAAAAGGTGGTGCGGCGGCGACTCGCGGCTGTTCCGGCCGGCCCGGTGGCGCTGATCCGGCCCGTCGGTCAGCCTACGGGCGCCCGCCGAGCCCCATCGGCTCGTTCAGGGCGCGCCGGCCTCCCGGGCCGGTTCCCGGGGGTGGTGTGGCTAGGCGGCGTGTTCGAGTGGGGGGCCGGCTCGTCGGTGTTCGGCGAGGGTCAGTGAGTTCGTCATGAGGGCGAACCCGAGCAGGTTGAGCCATTGGCGGCGGTGGCCGACGGAGTGTGCCCGGCGGAGGTGGAGGGTGTCGTCGAGGGCCCGGTTGATGGACTCGGCGTCGTTGCGCTGGCGGAACAGCGTGTCGAAGTCGGGGTCGGTGGGTGGGATGGGCCGGACGTTCTCGGCCCGGTTGAGCTTGCGAGCCTTGTCCTCCTCGGTGCCATGAAGGCGGACGGTGACCTGGCCGCCGTCGGGGAGCCGGTAGTCGTTGTACCAGCGGAAGAGGCCGCTCTTGTCCGCCTTGCGGTGGGTGCGGATCCGTGCGAGCGGGACGAAGTGGAGCTCGCCCTGGTCGTCGAGTTGGCCGATGCCGAGGGTTCCGCCCCGGGCGTACAGGTTCACCACCTTGCCGCCGACGGTCTTGGTCTCGACGAGGGTGGTCTTCTCCTGGCGCTGCTCGGCGGGGTTGCGTCGCTTCTTCTTGGATCCGGCCTTGGCGGCGGTGACCCGGTTGACGGGGACAAGCCCGAGGTCGCGGAGGACGGTTTGGTGGTGGGTGCCTCGCAGGGCGGTGTCGTAGACGACGGCCTGGGCGCCCGGCGTGTGCGGGGCGGTGCGCTTGAGGCAGGTCATGGCCGCGGCGGCCTCGCCGCCGGGTTCGGGCACGAAGGCGGCGTCGAGAATGATCCTCGACCGGACGTCGGAACCGCGGGCGGCGAGCAGGACGAACTTGGTGCCCCAGGCGGTCTCACCGGTGCCTTCCCAATGGAGGCCGGCGTCGGGTTCGGCCTTGAGCGGTTTGAGCTCGCCAGTGGACTTGTCGAGCTTCGTGTCGCCGGGGTGGGCCCGGTAGAGGGGCGTGATGACCTTGCCGTCGCCGTAGAGCGACCGGGTGGGGTGCGGGTGGGTCCACGAGCCGGGACCATCGGGATCCAGCAGTCCGATCTGGCGGGCCTGCTCCGCTGCTGCGGTGCGATGGATGTCGCCGAGTTGGTCTTGGACGAACCCGAGCGTGAGGTACCGGCTGCGCAAGTAGAGGTAGTGGTGACGGCGCATGGGTCGACGCGGCAGCCTCACGCCCGTGCGCTTTGCCACCAGCCGCTGCACGAGACGCCATACCAGCCGGTGGTTCAGCTCGGCCTCGACCTGGCGGGCTGACCCGTAGACGGAGATGAGCGCCTCGTAGACCACGACCATGAAGTCCGGGTAGTCACGGGGCCGCCCTTCGCCGGGGATGTGCGGCGGGATGGCTACTGCGAGCGCGTAGGTCTCGGGGTTGCGCAGGATGGCCTCGACTCGGGTGAGGGCGCCGACGCCCCGCGCCGATTCAGCAGGCACGCCCTGCGGGCACCTCGAGCCCGATGAGGCGGGCGGTGCGGTCGAGGCTGCGCATCCCCAGGAACACCATGGCGTCCTCGAGACGCCCCGTCTCCTCGAACACCCGCCGGCCCGCCCATGCCACCACCGACACCGGCCGAACCCGCGGGTCGTCACCGAGGCCGGCGCGAGCCAGGGTGACCGAGATGGCGATGCACGACGACGCCTGCTTCGACTTGTCCGACCCGTCGCCCTCGTACACCAACGGCTGCGACGGCCCACCGCGCAGCCGAGCTAGGCGCCGCCCGACCTGGGGGACACCCCACTCGGTCAGCTCCACCCGACGTGGCATCGCGGAGCGGCAGCCCGCCACTTCGAGGCCGGGGCCGTCGATATCGACGTCGCCCACGGTCACCTTGGCCATCTCACCGGTGCGGACACCGGCTTCGGCCAGCGCCCACGCAGTCGAGAGGCGGGTCCCGTCGAAGTCGTACATCGCCGCCGCCCGGCACCGCTCCAACTCGGCGTCCGTCAACGGGCGAGGTGCCGGCGGACGACGGGCCGGCAGGCCCAAGTCCATGGTCGGGTCGGACTCGACCACCCCGATCTCCCGGCCCACCCGGAACAACATGCGCACCGCGCACCGCCGCAGGTGCCGAACCGTCGCCGACGGTCGCTCGCCCTGGCTGGTCGGGGCGTCGACGAACTCGTCGACCACCGCCCGGTTCGCGGCCCGCAGGTCGCTTAGGCCGTGACCGGCCGAGACGAAGGCGGCGAACCGTTCCATCAGCTCGACCAGCCGCTCGAAGCTCTGCTCGGTCACCGAGCCCTCAGCCACCAGATAGGCAGCCACCGCATCCACCGCCGACGCAGGACTCAACCCCGCAGGCGCACGCGTACCATCACCCATGTCGAGACCTCCTTGCAGGTCTTGGCCAGGCCCCGGGGTGTTGGCGCACCGCCGGGGCCACTCAGTTGTTGCGCACGATCATGCGCAGACGTCACGGTACCGTTGCGCACGATCGTGCGCAACACTTTCGTGTCGCACGTCGGGCGTACCCTCTCGGCATGGCGCCGAAAGTCGACCCTGAGGACATCGTTGGCGCCTCCGAGATCGCCGAACGGTTGGGCGTCAGCTCGAGCGTCGTTCATGACTGGCAACGTCGGTACGACGAATTCCCCTCGCCGGTGATCCGACTGCGGATGGGTCTGCTGTGGCTGTGGAACGACGTCGAGACTTGGGCGCGATCGACTGGACGTCTCGTCGACCAATGAAGGCACTATCGATAATGAGGGCGATCGCCACACGGCAGGACTGGTCATGCACCTGAGCGCGATCCGAGTTCGTGGGTTTCGTGCGTCCTGCGACAACGACCTTGAGTGCCGGCTTCCTGGACGGTTCGCCGTACTTCTTGGGCCGAACAACGGCGGAAAGACCACAGTCGCCGAGGCCCTCTACCTCGCGCATCAGCGGAGGTTTCCGCAGTTACAGCGTCCCTCGACTGCGGTGCTCGGTGCCATGCCTCGCGAGATCGACGTTGAGTTCTCCTTCGGTCAGCAAGACCAAGTCAAGGGGTCCCTAGAGCAGTGGCTGCTCGATCAGGCCTTGGGGCCCCCGACTTGGACGAGGCGTCTCGAGAGGTCGCTGGGGTCAGTCAGTGCTGTCCGCATCGAAGACGCGACGGAGGGCAGTGACCGCACGCGCCTCATCTACCTCCCGGCACACCGGAACCCAGTTGACGAACTGGCGCGTCGTGAGGCCGAGGTGCTTGTGGAGTTGCTCCGCTCAGAACAACAACGGCAGCGCGGTCACCGCAACCTGTCCGGGGTGCGAGCGTTGGCCGAGGCCCTCCTGGCAAACTTGGTCCAGCATGACTTAGTCCTCTCTGTGGAAGCTCGCGTGTCGCGACTAATCGGGCTCTTGACTAGCCACGATCTTT
>WBZL01000880.1_pt1 | contig 33309 bp, 32 predicted proteins | sample 5204291 | NCBI WGS metagenome assembly WBZL01 (sample SAMN12344345, study PRJNA552823) | activated sludge metagenome | biome: Activated sludge suspended growth; feature: Nitrification reactor; material: Wastewater; isolation source: activated sludge from nitrification reactor of wastewater...
CGAGGCGCTCCCATTGCTCGCGCCCCCACGGCTCGGCCGACACGAGTTCGGCCGCGCGGGCGCGCACCTCGTCGGACGGGATCAGCTCGCGGGCGGGGAAGACGTGCACCTCGGCGAGGTCGGCGGTGCTGCGCTGGTCGTTGACGGAGAACTCGGTGAGCCGGTCGACCTCGTCGCCCCACAGGTCGATGCGGATCGGGGCCTCGGCGGTGGAGGGAAAGATGTCGACGATCGCGCCGCGTTTGGCCGCCTCACCGCGGTGCTCGACGAGATCCTCGCGCCGGTAGCCGAGGTGCACGAGGCGGGCGACGAGCTCGTCGGGATCGACGACGGCGCCCTTGGCGATGTGCACCGGCTCGACATCTGCCGTGCCCGGCCCGAGCCGCTGCAGCACGGCGCGCACGCCGGCGACGATGACGGCCGGGCAGCGCTGGGGATCGCGAAGACGCCACAGCACCTCCATGCGGCGGCCCATCGTCTCCACACTCGGGCTGACACGCTCGAAGGGCAGGGTCTCCCACGCCGGGAACAACACCACCTCGCCGGCGGGCATGTACGCGCTGAGGTCGTCGTACAGCTGGCCGGCGTCGGTGCCGGTGGGGCACACCACCACGAGCGGCCGCTTGTCGCCCAGTTGGGCGAGCGCGGCGATCGACAGCGCGCGGGCGGCCTCGGGAACAGCGACGAACCCGGCCGCGTCGCCCAGCGCCTGGGTGAGCGCCGGCTCGTTGCGCAGCAGGCGGGGGAGTGATGCGAGCGACATGGCGGCCAGTCAGGGTACCGCCCGCCCCTTCCCTCCCGTTTCTGTCATACACCGACCACGGTGCCCGGTGGCGGTCGTATGACCGGAATGGGGATGGGTGAGGTGGCGGAGTGAACCGACCGCGAAGAAGCGTTGAAATAACTGTCAGGTCCGTGGAGATCGGCCATCATGTCCGGCGTGAAACGTCGCCTTGCCCTCGCCGTCGCCCCCGTTCTCCTGCTTGCTGCCGTGTCGTGCAGCGACGGCGGATCGAGCGCCACCACGGCTTCCAGCACTGCCACCACCGACGAGGGCGGGCAGCTCACCGAGGCCGACACGGGTGCGTGGGGCGCGTTCCTCACTGAACTCGACGGGCAGGAACCGAATGCCCAACAGGTGCTCGACTGGTACGTCTCGCTGAGCGGCAGCAAGATTCCAGGGGCGACGGCGAAGTACGGCAGCGTCGACGGCCTCGTGTCGTTCACCCACGTCGTCGACTGGATCGAGGAGCAGTGGGACGGGTTCACGCTGGAGCAGCAGGCCGCACTGCAGGCGGACTTCGCGTTCGTGGACGGCCCGCCGATCACGGCCACGGGTGGCTCTGCCGCCGCGCGCCGGATCGCCGGCGCGGAACCCGCATGGCTGCGCCAGATGCTCGTGGACGTGAACGAGCAGGTGAGCAACCTTCTCGGCCATCACATCGACATGGCAAATGTCGTGACCCGGCAGGTCTCCGCGAGCACACTCGGCACCGCACTGGCCGAGGCGAAGGGCAATCCGAGCCACCTGTTCGGCGGTCGGGTGTCCTCGGAATGCCTCATCATCTACGGCGCCGCATTGGCCGCAGCGCCACGCTCGCAGCAGGTGTCGGCGCTGGCACACGAGCTGACCCACTGCCACCAGCACGACGCGTCGACGGCCGCGACCGGGGACGGCCACAACGAACTGCCGGCGTGGTACATGGAGGGCAGCGCCGGCTGGGTCGGTGAGGTCGTGGCGGGCAACTCGGGCTTGCCCGCGGCCCAGACATGGTGGAGCAGCTACTTCTACGGAAACGCTCGCACAACGTCCGGGTTGCTCGGGTACAACTTCCTCGGCGACTCCACGGGGTACACGGCGATCGGCATGTTCCAATGGGCCGCCGAGCGCACGAGCGTGGCGGCGGTCGGCGACGGGTTGCTCACGCACATGAACGAATCCACCGAGGACAAGCTGGACTGGTTGTTCGGCACGGCCGGTACACCCGAGCGCGAGCAGCTCGCGGCGAAGTGGGCCGCGCAGGCCTCGCGGCGCAGCTGGAGTGCGAACTGGAACATGAACGGTGTTGGGCTGGGCGCGCTCGGCCTCGCCGGTACGGGTCGCACGCTCAACGCACTGCAACTGCGGCCCGGCGTCGAGCTGAGCGGGCAGGGCAACGCCGGCACGAACCTCACCGCCATCTCGCTCTCGATCGTTCCAACGGCGCAGGTCGACCTCATCGCGGTCGGGGTGAGCGGCTGGTCGGTGGTCACCGCCGGGGGCAGGGGTGAGAAGTTCTCCACGGCGGCTCGGCTGGCGCAGGTGTACTGCGTGGGCGAGGCGTGCTCGTGCCGCTCGGCCCGCGCCGGCGGGGTGGAGCCGGTACGCATCGAGCCGGGCACGAACGTAGCGATCGCGATGGCCTCGGATGTCGGCATCGGCGTGCGCTGGTCGATCAAGGGCTACGACCTGCCTGACGACGGCAGCGACTGCGACCCGTGCCCGGAGGCCGGCGTGGCACGACCCGCCCACTCGCCGGCCCGCGTGGCCGGTGTCGCCGCACCCCCCGACCCGGTCTGCGGTGGCACCGTGCCGCTCGTGACCGCCGAGCCGGCAGGGGGCGACGCGACATGCCTTGTCGGCACGTGGCAGGTGAACAACACGGTGATGGCGGCGACGTTCCTCAGCACGGTCACCACTCCGGGTAGCGGCGCACCGCCATCGGACTTCACCCACTCGGAGGTCACCGGTAGCTGGGTGCTGACGCTCGGGGCGGACGGGGCCATGACGATGACGGCGACGAACTGGGCACTCACGGGTACGGTCGCCGGACCACCCGGCCTCGGTGTGAACCCGAACCCGATGATCGACATCACGATCACGTTCAACGGCACGGTGGCAGGCCGCTGGACGGCGTCGGGGTCGTCGTTCACCGTCAGCGGTGCAGGGGGTGGCTTGTCGGCCAAGGCGACGGCGTCGTTCGCCGGTCAGACGTTCGACGTCACCGGACCGAACATGACGAACCTGCCGATCGCCGGCAACAGCTCCAGCACGTACACATGCGGAGGCGGAGTGTTGGTGCTCACCCCATCGGTGGCCAACTCGATGCCGATGACGTTCGAGCAGATCGGCTGACTGGGCTCGTCAGAGGCCGTTGAAGCGGGCCATCGCAGCGTCGACCCCGTCGGCGAGGATCGCCTCCACGGCGTCGGCCGCTCTCTCGATCATCACGTCGAGCAGTTCACGATCGGCCTTGCTCACCCGCGAGAGCACATGGCTGGCGCCGTGTTCCTTCGAACGCGGCTTGCCCACCCCGATGCGCACTCGGATGTAGTCCTGGGTGTGGAGGTGTTGGGTGATGCTGCGCAGGCCGTTGTGCCCCGCCAGGCCGCCACCCACCTTCACCTTCATCACGCCCGGCTCGAGATCGAGTTCGTCGTGGACGATGATCAGCCGGCCCGGGTCGATCACCCGGTGGCGGCGCATGAGCGCACCAACCGCTTGCCCGCTCTCGTTCATGTAGGTGGTGGGGAAGGCCAGCACCACCCGCTTGCCGCCGAGCTGAGCGTCGGCCACCAGCGCCTTGTCGCGCCCGGCCTTCAGCGTGCCGCCGGCGCGTCGCGCGAGCAGCGCGACCGTGTCCTCGCCCACATTGTGACGGGTACGGGCGTATTCCTTGCCCGGGTTCCCGAGACCGACGACGAGCGCGTCGATCACTCGCCCTCGGCGGCCTCGCCCTCGGCGGCTTCACCCTCGCCGGCAGCCTCTTCACCTTCGGCCGCCTCGGCAGCGCCGGCGGCAGTGGTGAGCACGGTGACGATCGGCATGTCGGGGTCGCCGGCCGCGGTGACGCCCTTGGGCATCTTGAGATCCGAGAGGCGGATCACGTCGTGGGGCTGCATGTCGCTGATGTCCACCACGAACTCGGCCGGCATGTTGGTGGGGGTGCAGGTGACCTCGATCGTGTCGACCGACGGGTCGACCAGGCCGCCCTCGGCGATGACGGCCTTGGCCTCACCGGTGAGGTGCAGCGGCACGTGGACGGTGATCTCCTCGTTCATGTCGACCTGCAGGAAGTCGATGTGGCTCACCGTGCGCTTGATCGGGTGACGCTGCATCTCCTTGATCACGGCCGGGTAGCTCTTGCCGGCGAGCTCGAGGGCGAGCACGGTGTTGGAGCCGGCAGGGCCGCTGAGGGCGAGACGCAACTCGCGGCGCTCGACAGTGAGGCTGAGCGGGGTCATGCCGTGCCCGTAGAGGACACCGGGGATGTGCCCCTCGGCGCGCAGACGGCGGGCAGCTGCGGAGCCGGCGGCGGTGCGGGGCTGGGCGGCGAGCTTGGTATTCGACATGACGGGCCTCGGTTACGTGTACGGGCGTGCGGGAAAAGCGTCCCGCGGGCAGAACGGCGTGAAAGCCTATCGGGGTCACCCCGCAACCGGCACACCGTTGGGGCAGAGTTCAGCGGCTGCCGAGGGTGAGCTGCCACAAGGCGTCGCGGACGGCGGCGAACATGGCATCGCCGCCGTGGCCGTCCTCGGCGATCATCCGGAGTTGGCACCCGGGCCAGGCCTGGCTCATCCGCCACGGTCCCATGAGCGGGCTGCTGACGTCGAGCGCCCCGTGCACGAGCACCCCCGGAATACCCTCCAGCCGGCCTGCCTGGGCGACCAGCTGGTCGTCGGCCAGCCAGGCGTCGGCGCTCCAGCAGTGCGTCACCTGGCGGGCGAGGGCGAGCCGGAACCGGGGGTCGAGGTAGCGCGGGTTGGGCGTGGCCCCCGGCGTGGTGGCCACGTGGGCATCCTCCCAGCGGCACCAGGCGGCTGCCGCCGGCTCGTGCACGGCGGGATCGGGGTCGAACAGCAGTTGCCGGTAGGCCTCGACGATGCGCATCCCCCTCAGGTGGGGCGGGATGTGCCCCACGAACTCGTGCCACTGCTCGGGGAAGAACCTGCCGGACTGCACGGTCAACCATTCGAGGTCTTCGCGGGTGCTGACGCTGACGGCGCCCAGCACCACCCCGGTCACGCGCTCCGGGTGGCGTTCGGCGTAGGCGAGGCCGAGCACCGAACCCCACGAGTAGCCCACCACCGCCCAGCGCTCGATGCCCAGGTGCTCGCGCACGGCCTCGATGTCGGCGATGTGGTGGGCGAGGTCGATACTGGACCAGTCGATCTCGCTCAGCGGTTCGGAGGCGTGCGGGGTGCTGAGCCCCGCGCCGCGCTGGTCGATGAGCACGGCGTGATGGAGGGTGGGGTGGAAGTGATCGAGCGCACCCGGTCCACACCCGGTTCCCGGGCCACCGTGCAGGTACACCACGGGCACCCCGCCGGGGTCACCCACCTGTTGGCAGTGCAGGACGTGGCCGTCGCCGACGTCGAGGCGTCCGGCGTCGAACGGCGCCGCGCCCGCCACGCTCAGCTCTGGTTCTCGCCGCCGAAGATCTCGCTGACGCTGGTGTCGTCGAACACGGCGCTCAGCGCATCGGCGATGAGGGGGGCGATGGAGAGCACTTCCACCTTGTCGAACATCTTCTCGGCGGGGATCGGCAGGGTGTTGGTGAGCACCACCTTGGTGATCACCGACTTGCTGAGCCGCTCGACCGCAGGGCCGGAGAGCACGGCGTGGGTGGCCATCGCCCACACCTCCTTCGCGCCGCGGGCCATCAGCACCTCGGCGGCCGAGCAGATCGTGCCGCCGGAGTCGATCATGTCGTCGGTGAGGATGCACAGGCGGCCCTCGACGTCGCCCATCACCTCTTTGGCCTCGGCGACGTTGGTGGTGCCCTTCGGGCGGCGCTTGTAGATGAACGCCAGGTCGGCGCCCTTGTCGCTGAGGTGCTGGGCCATGCGCTCGGCCACCTTGATCCGGCCGGCATCGGGGGCCACGATCACCGGTGCTTCGGCGTTCTCCCGCAGGTAGTTCTCCAGCACGGGCATGGCCGTGAGGTGGTCGACGGGCCCCTCGAAGAAACCCTGGATCTGGCCGCTGTGCAGGTCGATCGACACCATCCGCTTGGCCCCGGCGGCCTTGAACAGGTCGGCGACGAGGCGAGCGGTGATCGGCTCGCGGCCTTCGGCCTTGCGATCCTGGCGGGCGTAGCCGTAGAAGGGGCACACGGCGGTGATGCGCTTGGCCGACGCACGGTAGGCCGCATCGATCATGATGAGTTGCTCCATGATCGAGTCGTTGATGCTCTTCGCGTCCACGCCGCAGTGGGTCTGCATGATGAACACGTCGCTGCCGCGGATGCTCTCGCCGAAGCGGGCACGAATCTCGCCGTTGGCGAACTGCACCAGGTTGGCGTTGCCCAACTCGGTTCCGAGATGCTCGGCCACCTCTTGTGCCAGCGCGGGATGGGTGCGCCCCGAGTAGAGCGACATCCGCTTGGTGGTGACCTTCTCCATGGTGTTCTCGATGCTCCGTTCGTACCCTCAGCTACCAGGAGCAGTGTAGAAGGCACCGGTGACCTCGCCCGCAATGACACCGCTGCCCGCGGGGAGGAAGGCGTACGGCCCCACCTGAGCGCCCTCGCCGATCTCGCTCTCGCGCCCGACGGTGTGCTCGACCCGGGCGCCGGCGCCGACGGTGCAGTCGGTGAGCCGGGTGTCGGGCCCGATCTCGCAGCCGTCACCCACGACGGTGGTGCCCTGCAGGATCGTGCCGGGGTAGAGCGTGACGTCGCGGCCGAGGGCCACGGTCACGTCGACGAACGTCTGGCGCGGATCGAGCATCGTCACCCCGTTGAGCAGCCAGCGACGGTTCGTGCGCGCCCTCAGCTCGCGCTCAGCGAGCGCGAGTTGCCAACGGTCGTTCACGCCCTGGGTCTCGGCGGCCGGCGCGGAGACGGTGCCGATGCGGTGGCCCATGGAGGCGAGGGTGGCGATCACGTCGGTGAGGTAGTACTCGCCCTGGGAGTTGTCGGGGCTGAGACGGCGCAAGGCCGGACCGAGCAGGTCGCGGCGGAACGCGAACATGCCGGTGTTGAACTCCTTGATCGCCTTCTCCTCGGTGCTCGCGTCGCGCTGTTCGACGATGCGCAACACTCGCCCGTCGCCGGTCTTCGACGGGGCGCGCACGATGCGCCCGTAGCCGGTGGGGTCGTCGATCTCGGACGTGATGAGCGTGGCCGCGTACTCGTTGGCGATGTGTGCGTCGAGGAGGGTCTCGAGCGTGTGGGGCTGCAACAGGGGAGTGTCGCCGGGGAGCACGATCACGGTGGATGCGTCGTCGAGGTCGTCGCCGGGAAAGGCAGACAGGCCCACCATGGCAGCGTCGCCGGTGCCGCGCTGCACGGTCTGCTCGACGAAGGTGACGTTGGCCCACTCGGGTGCTTGCTCGTGCACCTTCTTGGTGACCCGTTCGGCGCCGTGGCCGACGACGATCACCGTGCGGTCGGGTTGGAGTGCTTCGAGCGCGTGGATGACGTGCATCACCATCGGACGCCCACAGATGAGATGCAGCGGTTTGGGTCGCGACGAACGCATTCGGGTGCCCTCGCCTGCGGCCAGCACGATCGCGGAAACACTCATGGGTCTCGTTCTATCGCGTGGAGCGCACGCGCGCCGGTTCACGCACGGGCGGGCGGTTTCCCTGCGATGCTGGCCCGATGGACACCGGATCGTCGCACCAGGCGTGGGTGCCCGCGCGTGTGCGCTGCGACGATCTCGTCACGCGAGTCGGCCACGAGTTCGCCGGGCCCCGAGCCACCGGGATCGCCGCTCGGCCGGAGGACGTTCGCGGCCTGCTGGCCACGGCCCAGCGCGAGGCCGAGCAGGGCCGCTGGGTGGTGTGCTTCGTCGCCTACGAGTCCGCCGAGGCGTTCGAGCCGTCCGTCGCCGCCCGCGCGTTCCATCCCCTGCTGCCGCTCGCGTGGTTCACCTCGTTCGATCGGCGAACGCAGGTGGCGGTGGTGCAGGCGCCGGCGTGCGACGAGTTCACCGAGGCGGCGCACAGGGTGCACGGCAGCGGGTGGTACCGCGACGGTGTCGGGCGGATACGCGCCGCGATCGAAACCGGTGATGTGTACCAGGTGAACCTCACCGACCGTGTGCGCTGCTCGTTGCAGGGCGAGGTGGGCGACCTCTACAGGGCGATGGCCACCACCCAGGGCGGGCGCTACAACGCGCTCATCGAGTTCGACCACGCCGCGGTCGTGAGCGCGAGCCCCGAGCTGTTCCTGCACATCGACGGCGGCACCGTCACCACCAGGCCGATGAAGGGAACCCGTCGCCGCCACGGTCGACCGGACGCCGATGCACGCCTCGCGCGAGAGCTGGCTGCTTCCGAGAAGGATCGGGCGGAGAACGTGATGATCGTCGACCTGTTGCGCAACGACCTCTCGCGGGTGGCAGAGGTCGGCGGGGTGTCGGTGCCCGAGCTGTTCCGCATCGAGCGCTACGAGACGGTGTGGCAGATGACCTCCACGGTGGAGGCGCGCCTGCGCCGCGACATCGGCCTCGTCGACGTGTTCGCCGCGACCTTCCCGTGCGGGTCGGTCACGGGTGCACCCAAGATCGCCGCGATGCACCGGATCCAGGAGCTCGAGCCCACGCCGCGGGGCCTGTACTGCGGCGCGATCGGGGTGATCGAGCCGACCGCCGCGGGAGTGCTCGGGCGCTCCACCTGGAGCGTCGCGATCCGCACCGCCGTGGTCGACACGGTGGAGAGGGTGGTGGAGTTCGGCGCCGGCGGCGGCATCACCTACGACTCCGAACCCGGCGCGGAGGACGACGAGCTGGAGTCCAAGACGGTGGTGCTCGGCGGCGCCCGCCGCGAGTTCGCACTGTTCGAGACGATCCGCTACGACGCCGAAGGCGCTCACGACCTCGGTCGGCACCTGCGCCGCCTCGCCGCATCGGCGGCCTACTTCGGGTTCGACTGCGACGTGCCGGCGATCGCCCGGCAGGTGGCCGGGCTGTCCCCGGTGGCCACGCTGCATCGACTGCGGCTGACGCTCACCCGCGACGGCAGCATGTCGGCCGAGGTGCTGCCCGTGGTGGAGGGAGGCGTGCCGGTGCGGCTGGCGATCGCCGCCCAGCGGGTGCGTTCCGACGACCCCTTCTGCTGCCACAAGACGACGAATCGAACGCTGTACGAGACGGCTCGTGCCGCGTACTCGGAGGCCGACGACGTCGTGCTCGTCAACGAGCACGACGAGGTGGTGGAGACCACGATCGCGAACCTGCTCTACCGGCTCGACGGCCGCTGGTACACGCCGCCGCTCGCTGCCGGGGGCCTGCCCGGGATCGGCCGGGAGGTGCTGGTGGAGAGCGGCGAGGTGGCCGAGCGGCCCCTGCCCCTCGCCCTCATCGGCGAGTGCGAGCGGTTCGAGGTGGTGAGCGCGCTGCGTGGGCGGCGGCGAGCGGAGATACTGGCCCGATGACCCCGGATCGTTTTCTCGCCGCACTCGGTGGCGGCGACGTGTTGCTGATGGGGGTACTGAACGTCACGCCCGACTCGTTCTCCGACGGGGGGCGCTACTACGACCTCAGCGACGCCGTTGCCCACGGGTTGCGGCTGGCGGCCGAAGGCGCCGATGTGGTCGATGTCGGCGGCGAGAGCACCCGCCCGGGCGCCGACCCGGTGCCCGCGGAGGAGGAGCTGCGCCGCGTGCTGCCGGTGGTTCGCGATCTGGCCGCTGCGAGGGTCGCGGTGAGCATCGACACCCGCCACGCCGAGGTGGCCGAGGCGGCGGTGCGCGCCGGCGCCGTGCTCGTCAATGACGTGTCGGGCCTGCGCGACCCGGCGATGAGAGCCGTCGCGGCCCGTCACCGGGTGCCCGCCGTGGTGATGCACATGTCGGTGCCCGATCCGGCGGTGATGCAGGACTTCACCGACTACGACGACGTGGTGGCCGAGGTGGTGGCGTTCCTGCGTGCCCAGGCCGACCAGGCGCTGGCGGAGGGGGTGCCCTCGGTGGTGCTCGACCCGGGGATCGGGTTCGGCAAGTCGGTGGCGCAGAACGTGGAACTCATCCGGCGGCTCGACGAGCTGGTGGCAGTGGGGCACCCCGTGCTCGTGGGGGCGTCGCGCAAGCGGTTCATCGGGGTGCTCACGGCCACCGAGCAGGCGCACGAGCGGTTGGGAGGCTCACTCGCGGCCCACCTGGCGAGTGTGGCCCGCGGCGCCCGCCTGGTGAGGGCGCACGACGTGGCGGCGCACCGTCAGGCGCTGACCATGTGGCAGCACCTCCTGCCACGCTGACGCGGGCACTGGTTCCGGGGAGAGGGCTCGAACCCCTATATGCGGGACCAAAACCCGCTGTCCTACCATTGAACGACCCCGGAAGGGCAGCCGTCAGACTATCGGCGCGCATTGCATGCGTGCTGGGGTTTGGGGGAGGGCATCGCGCCCGCTAGCGTTCGACGAGCTATGGGTTCACTGATCAAGAAGCGCCGTAAGCGCATGCGCAAGAAGAAGCACAAGAAGATGCTCCGTCGCACGCGTCACCAGCGCCAACGCGGCAAATAAGCCAACCGGGCGCTGCGGCGCCCGCCTCACACGCTCTTCGTCACCGACCGTCCGCAGGGCCCTGTGGGCGGTCGGTGCGCGTGTGCACCACCATCGCTTCCGGCAGTGCCGCAGCGAGATCGTGGTGACCCTGGAGGAACCAGGTGGCACCACTTCCGGCGAGTGTCGGCCGCGTCCCGGCGGCCTCGCGGATGCGGTCGCGCCAGCGCACCAGTCGGGGCTCCACGGCCAGCGCGGCCGGCTCCAGATCGTTCACCGCCGCGTCGGCCTGGCCGGACGTGCCGCCCTGCGCATCCCACGCCCGATAGACGGCGACGGTGCTGCACGCGAGCGGTGGGATGACGAGGGTGATGTCGAGGGGCACGAAGGGGAGCGGCTCGACGATCTCGCCGATGCCGCGCACCCGCGCCCTGCCGCCGACCAGGCAGAACGGCACGTCGGCGCCGAGACGAGCCGCGGTCAGCAGATCCTCGTGGGAACCAGTGAGGCCGGCCCAGCGCAGGATCGCCGCGGCGTCGGCACTGCCGCCACCGAGGCCACCACCGTGGGGGATCGCCTTGTGGAGGTGCACCGCGGCGTCGCGGTCGACCAGGCGCAGCGCCTTGGCCACGAGGTTGCCGCCGTCGAGGGGCATGCCCTCGGCGAATGGGCCGTCGGCGCTGAGCCCGTGGCCGCTGGGGTCGATGGTGAGCGTGTCGGCCCACGCCAGCGTGACCATCTCCGCGTCGATGAGGTGGTACCCGTCGTCGCGGACGCCGGTGACGCGCAGGGTGAGGGTCAGCTTGGCGGGGGCGCGAACCTCGGTCGCCGAGGCGGCGCGGTTCATCGCTCGGCCCTCCACGCGTTCGTCAGGCGACCCCACTCCGCCACGTCGAGTTCCTCCGGGCGGCGTTGGCTGTCGATACCCGCCGCCTCGAACGCCTCGGGCGCCACCACCCCGGCGAGCGAGCGGCGCAACATCTTGCGGCGCTGCCCGAACGCGGTGCGCACGAGCGTGAACAACTCCGCGGCCGGCGCATCGGTGGGCGGCTCGCCGCGCCGGCGGATGTCGGCGAGCGACGATTCCACGTTGGGCCGTGGCACGAACACACTGGCCGGCACATGGCCGGCGATGCGCGCGGTGGCCCAGTAGGCCACCTTCACCGTCACCGCGCCGTACTGGGGTGTGCGCGGCGCAGCACAGAAGCGCTCGGCGGCCTCGCGCTGCACCAGCACCAGCATGCGCTCGATCTCCGGAACCCCGTCGAGCAGATCGCACACGAGCGGGGTGGCGACGTTGTAGGGCAGGTTGGCCACCATCACCCAGCGGTCGTACCCGGCGAGCAGGCCGTGCCAGTCGGCCGTCATCGCATCAGCCTCGACCACGGTCACGTTCGGCAGGGCCGCGGTGATTTCCCGCAGCACGGGCACGATGCCACGGTCGACCTCCACCGCCAGCACGTCCGCACCGGTCTCGGCGAGGGCCAGGGTGAGCGAACCGAGGCCGGGCCCGATCTCCACCACCCGATCACCGGGGCCGACCTCGGCGAGGCGGGCGATGCGGCGCACCGTGTTGGCGTCGGCGACGAAGTTCTGGCCGAGGTCGCGCCGCGGGCTGAGCCCGCCGCGCTGCAGCAGTTCGCCGATCGCCGCCCGGTTGTGCACTACCAGGACACGCGCACGTCGATCGGCGCGTCGGCAAAATCACCGATCTCGGTGAACACGTCGGTGTGGACGATGATGTCGACCTTCATCGCGTCGGCCTTCGCCGTGATCGTGAGGATGTTGGTGCAGGTGGTGGACTGACCGTTGTCGACGTTCGTGACCGTGATGAGGGTGCCGTCGGGCACCGAGGGCGCGGTGCACGGGCGGGTGAGCGTGTCGGGGTAGCGGTAGTAGCTGGCCCGGCCACGGAAGGTGTTGATGGAGGGCGCCGGGGCCACGTTGATGTTGATCACGCCGCCCTGGTTGGCGGCCTGGTCGTCACCGCCGACGAACACGGGTGTCTGCGGCTTGTAGGCGGTGGTGGGCGGCGGCGTGGCGACGGTGGAGCCTGCGCCGGGGCTGGTGGACTTGGCCGAATCGCCGTTCATGATCCAGAGCGCGGGAATCGCCACCACCGTCACGACGGAGGCGACCATCATCCTGCGGCGGTCTTTACGGGATTGCACTGCCATCGAGGCTAGGGATGCACTCCTGGAAAGGCAAGGCAGGCGTTCGCCGTGGTGGCTGTACGCACCTGCTCCAGCGTCTCGCCGCGCAGGGTGGCGAGCGCTGCGACCACGTGGGTGACGTAGGCCGGACGATTGGTGGTGCCCCGGTGCGGCACGGGGGCGAGGTAGGGGCTGTCGGTCTCGGCCAGCATGCGCTCGGTGGGGCACAGGCGTGCGGCTTCGTGCAGTTCGGTGGCGGTCTTGAACGTGACGATGCCGCTGAAGCTGAGCCAGGCGCCCATGTCGAGGCAGGCGCGAGCCTCGGTGGGGCCACCGGTGAAGCAATGGAAGACCGTGCGCTCGGGAACACCCTCGGCGCGCAGCACGTCGAACGTGTCGTCCCAGGCGTCGCGGGTGTGGATGATGAGCGGCAGGCGGCGCTCATGGGCCAGCTGGATCTGCGCCGCGAACGCGGTGCGCTGATCGGCGCGGGGCGAGTGGTCGTAGTAGTAGTCCAGACCCGCTTCGCCGACGGCCACGATGTGCGGGTCGTCGAGGAACGGCACGATCGTGTCCACACCGAAGCGTGCCTCGTGCGGGTGCAGGCCGGCGGTGGCGAACACGCCGTCGTACCGGCCGGCCACGTCGATGGCCTGCTGGGTGGTGGCCGCGTCGCACCCGACGGTGATCATCCCCGTCACACCCGCCGTGCGCGCCGCCTCCACGATCTCGTCGACGGCCATCCCACCCTTGTCGTACAGGTGGCAGTGGGTGTCGATGAAGCGATCGGTGGTCACGTGGGTCACCGCCGCGGGAACAGGGGGTCACCCTTCACCACGGTGGTGCCGCCGGGGTAGCTGCCCCATGCTGCCGCTGCCGGCAGGCGCTGGTCGACCACCTGACCGGGCAGGCCGAGGCGCTGCCACACCTGTTGGCAGGTGTCGGGCACGGCCGGCGAGGCGAGCACGGCGACGACGCGGAGTGCCTCGAGTGCGTCGCCCATCACCGCGTCGACCGCGGGGCCCGGCTCGGCCTTCCACGGTTCGTTCGTCTCGAGGTAGGCGTTGGTGGCCCGGATGAGCTGCCATGTGGCGTCGAGCGCCTTGCTCGGCTGGTAGGCGGCCCACCCCTCCGCCGCGCCCGCGTACGCCGCGGCTGCGGCTTGCGCGAGCGGCGAGTCGGCGCGTGGCGCCGGGCCCACGCCGTCGCACTTCTTGCCCACGACGGTCGCAACCCTGGACAGCAGGTTGCCGAGGTTGTTGGCCAGGTCGCTGTTGTAGCGGGCGATCAGGCCCTCGTAGGTGAAGTCGCCATCCTGCCCATAGGGCGTCTCGGCCAGCACGTAGTAGCGAAAGCCGTCGAGGCCGATGTCGTCGATGAGGTCGAGCGGGTTCACGACGTTTCCGCTGGTCTTGCTCATCTTCTCGCCGCCCACCAGCAGCCAGCCGCCGACGGCGTACCCGGCCGCGGGCTCGAGCCCCGCGCTCATCAGCATCGCCGGCCAGTACACGCAGTGGTGGCGGATGATGTCCTTGCCGATCAGGTTGACGCCGGGCCACCACTTGCCGAACTGCTCGTCGTCGCTGCCGAAGCCGACGGCGGTGATGTAGTTGGCCAGCGCATCGAACCATACGTAGGCGACGTGCTGGGGGTCCCACGGGAGGGGGATGCCCCACTTCAGGCTGGTGCGGCTGACGCTGAAGTCGCGCAGGCCGCCGCGGATGAGGCCCAGCGCTTCATTGCCGCGGAACTCGGGCTGGATCGCGCCCGGGTGGGCCGCGTACCAGTCGAGCAGGCGTTGCTGGAACCGGCTGAGGCGGAAGAAGTAGTTCTCCTCCTCGTAGTACTCCACCTTGCGCTTGTGGATCTTGCACAGGTCGCCGGGGTCGAGTTCATCGTCGGTGTAGTACTCCTCGCACGGCACGCAGTACTTGCCCTTGTAGACGTCGAGTTCGATGTCGCCGGCGTCGTAGCAGCGCTGCAGCAGTTCGGCGACGCCGATCTTGTGACGCTCCTCGGTGGTGCGGATGAAGTCGTCGTTGCTGATGTTCAGCTTCTTCCACGCCTCTGCGTAGAGCGGGGCGATCTCGTCGACGAATTCCTGCGGGCTCTTGCCCGCGGCGTCGGCGTAGTCCTGCACCTTCTGGCCGTGCTCGTCGGTGCCGGTGAGGAAGTGCACCTCGTTGCCGAGCAGGCGGTTCCAGCGGGCGAGCGCGTCGCCGACGATGGTGGTGTACGCATGGCCGAGGTGCGGCTTGGCCGTGACGTAGTAGATCGGGGTGGTGAAGTAGGTGCGAGTCATGACGGAGTCCTTTCGGGGAATGGCGGATCGACGGCTGCTTACGAGCCGGGGCACATTCGACGGGTGAGGGTCCGTTGCGTCACGGGGCCAAGGATAGGCCCGCTCGCTCGTGGTGGGGGCATCGGTTTCGGTTAGAACAGGGCGATGGAGCACGCCTACGACTTCGACCAGGCAACCGCGGTGGCGCCCGACGGCTCGGCGCAGATCATCGACGGCTGGGACATCAACGGCAACGCGAACGGCGGCTACCTGATGGCGTTGGCCGCGCGGCACATGCTGGCCGTCAGCGGGCGTGCCCATCCGGTGACGGTCACCGGCCATTACCTGGCGCCCGGCCGCCCGGGGCCGGTGCAGGTGGACGCGCAGGTGGTGAAGTCGGGCCGCCGCTTCGCCACCGTCAGCGCCCAACTGCGCTCCGGCGACAGGCCGTTGCTGCAGTTGTTGGGTGCGTTCGGCGACATGTCGGTGGGCGACCCGTTCGAGCACGTGGCGTCGCGCCCGCCCGACCTGCCGCCGTTCGAGGAGTGTGTGTACCGCGACCGTCAGCAGGGCACCGCCGATGTGGCGCTCAGTGACCACACCGAGGTGCGCATCCACCCCGCGCACACCGGCTGGTTGCGCGGCGAGCGCAGCGGTTCGGCGGAGATGGCCGGCTGGTTCGCGTTCCGCGACGGCCGCCCGCTCGATGCGTTGGCTCTCCTGATCGTGTGCGACTCCTTCCCGCCGGCCGTGTTCCACCTCGACATGCCGCCGGGGTGGGTGCCCACGGTGGAGTACACCGTGCACGTGCGCGCCGTGCCCGAGCCCGGCCCGCTGATGTGCGTGTTCCGCACCACGCTGGTGAGCGGTGGCTTCCTCGACGAGGTGGGCGAGGTGTGGGACGCGAGCGGCCGCCTGGTTGCCCAGAGCCGCCAGCTGGGCCTCACTGCCCGGGCCTGACACCGCAGCGCACTTCCCGGCATGATTCGGTCTGCCCCTCTTCCACGGGTTCATGTCGCGGGCGCTGCCACAACTCTGTGGTGAGGGGCGCGACGTGAACCGGGGGTTCGGCGTCGGCGGGCGTGGTGGGGGCGCGACGCGAACCGAGGCCCCGCTCAGCGGGAGCGGGCCCAGCGGACGCCGGTGGCGAATCCGCCGGCGGCCAGGCCGACGGCCGACACAGCCTGGGTGCTGCGGCGGATGACGGCCTTGGTGCGCTCACTGAACACCACCACCGGCCAGCCACGCTCACCCGCGACACGTTCCAGCTTGCCGTCCGGGTTCACCGCCACCGGATGGCCCACCGCCTCCAGCATCGGCAGGTCGCTGGCTGAATCGCTGTAGCCCCAGCAGCGGTCGAGTTCGTACCCGCGGGCGGCGGCCAACAACTTGATCGCCTCCACCTTGCCCGGGCCGTAGCAGAAGGGGCCTTCCAGCTCACCCGTGTAGACCCCGTCGTCGATGCGGCTGCGGGTGCCGATGCCGGCGGTCATGCCCAGCGCCTGCGCGAGGGGCTCGACCAGCTCGATCGGCGAGGCGGACACGATGTACGTGTCGCGGCCGGCGTGGCGGTGCTGTTCGAGCAGGCGGTGGGCCTCGGGGCGCACCCGCTCGATCAGCTTGGGCACGATGTCGGCGTTCAGCGCGACGAGGTCGTCGAGGCGGACACCGGCCACCGCGCCGAGGATGCGGTCGCGCACGTCGGTGGAGGTGTCGTCGCTGGCGCCCTTCAAACGGAACGCGATGGCGCTTGCGGCGTCGCGCACGAACTGGTGGCTCGGCACCAGCTTCTGCCGCCAGGCCGCGACACCCAGCACGAACACGCTCGACCCACTGATGAGGGTGCGGTCGAGATCGAAGAAGGCGGCGGAGTGGCGGTTCATCGTGGTGGCTTGGGGAGTAGCAGTGCCAGGTCGTACACCCGGCGCTTCGGTGCTCCGGTCTGTGCCATCACCGTAGCCACCGCGGTCTTGCGGTTGTCGTCGGCCGCCAACGCCGCCCGGAGCGCTTCGAGGATCGCCTCGTCGGTGAGGTCGTCGGCAGTGGGTGCGGCGGCGCCCTCGATCACCACCACGAACTCTCCTCGCGGCTCGTGGGCCGCAAGGTGGGCGACGGCGTCGGAGAGCGTGCCGCGCCACATCTCCTCGAACTTCTTCGTCAGCTCGCGGGCGAGCGCCACCCTGCGTTCGGCTCCACATGCGGCGGCGAGGTCGGCCACGGTGCGCTGCATGCGGTGGGGTGCCTCGTACAACACCACGGTGCGCCGCTCGCCGGCCACCTCGGCGACTCGTGACGCACGGTCGCGCCCTGAGCGCGGTAGGAAACCCTCGAACACGAAACGTGTGGTGTCGAAGCCGCTGATCACCAGCGCCATCACCAGCGCGGCTGGGCCGGGCACCGCCGACACCTCGTGGCCCGCGTCGAGCACGGCGCGCACCAGTCGCGACCCGGGGTCGCTGATCCCCGGCGTGCCCGCGTCGGTGATGACGGCGACATCGCTGCCGGCCGCGAGCAGCCCGAGCACTTCGTCGATGCGGGCGGCCTCGGTGTGTTCGTTGGCCACCGCCAGCCGCACCCCCGACACACCCGCGTGCGACAACAGTTTCCCGCTGTGCCGCGTGTCCTCGCAGCAGATCAACGCGCACCCGCGCAAGGTGTCGACAGCGCGGGGCGTGAGGTCGCCGAGATTGCCGATGGGCGTGCTCACCAGCACCAGCCGGCCGGTCATCGTGCGCGGCCGGTCACGTGCGCAGTTCCACCTGGTCGCCGACGTGCAGCCCCCACCGCTCGAAGGCCCCCGCCTCGGCCTCCACGACGGTGCGCGCCTTCCACACCGGCAGGCCGACGCGGTGACGCCGCATGTGCACCACCTTCAACACCGTGCCGTCGGCGTCGAGGAAGGCGACATCGAGCGCGAACTTCATCCCGATCGTGTGTACCGAGCGGCAGGGCGTGATCACGAACGCGCCGTCCACCCCGCTGCGGCCGAGCAACCCGTGTGCGCGCGCGGAACGATCCTTGGCCCGCTCGGCGCTGGCGAGCACATGGCCGCCGTTCACCCCGGCGGTGACCAGCCAGCACGGTTCCGTCGCTGCCATGGCTCCAGAATGCCACGTGCAGCCGGTCAGATCAGCGGCAGGTCGGGGGTGAGCAGGTGCTCATCGGCCGGATGCCCTGGCCGGCGGGCGTCGTGGATCGCCTTGCCGATGACGGCGGAGAAGATCACGCACCCGCCGACGATCGTCAGCGCGGTCGGTCGGCTGCCGAGCACGAGGACGGCCCACACGGGCACGAACACCATCTCGGCCTGGGCGAACACGGTCATCGGAACCGCCGGCACCTGTCGCGATGCATGGTTGAACATCAGCGTGCCGAGCACGATCACGACGCCTCCGTGCAGCACCGCCCAGGCGATGTCGACAGGGTCGGGCACGAGTGGGTTGCCCTTGGCGATCGTGATCGCTCCGCAGACCACGATCATCAGCAGGGCGTAGCCGGGCAGGCTCGGTGACCAGTCGCGCTCGGGGTCGCTGCGCACACAGATCGTGTAGAGCGCGAAACCGAAGCAGGCGAACAGGGCGGCCGCGTTGCCGAGCATGTTGCCCGCTTCGAGGTCGCCGTAGACGGTGAGCACGAGGCCGCCGAGGGCGACCGCGATCGCCACGATCGTGCTCCGCGCCAGTCGCTCGCCGAGGAAGCGGGAGAGTGCGACGGTGGCCAGCGGCGTGAGCGAACCGAGAAAGGCGGCGTTGGCGGGCGTGGTGGTCTTCACCGCGTAGACGAAGGAGAGCGAGGCGATGAACACCCCGAGGTTCGCGCCCGCCATCGTCCTGCCCGTCGTCCACGCGGTGACGATCTTGGGCCGGTACGAGCCGTGCGGACGGTTGAGGAGGTGCATCACCTCGACGACCACGATCACCCCGAGCGAACGCCACACCAGGTACTGGAAGGCGTCCACGCCGTCGGCCTCACGGCTCATGACGGCACCGAAGCTCCACACCACCCCCGACCCCACTGCGATGAGTGAGGCCATCAGGGGCAGCCGCTGGTTCTCCATGCGGGCGCAACAGTATCGGCACACTCGCCGATAGACCTGTGTCCATGCGCCCCGTCGACGGCCACTTCGCACCCGGTCGCCCGCCGGCGCGCAGCTTCCGCCCGCGTCGCCGGGGGCTGTCCGTCGAACGTGACGCGAACTACCGGTTGCACGCCGCCGAGTGGACGTTGCCCGTAGCGGGCGAGGTCCTGTCGTGGAGCGAGTTGTTCCCAGGGCGCGAGGTGGTGCTCGACATCGGCTTCGGTGGCGGCGAGGCGGTGGTGGAGCTTGCCGCGACGCGTCCCCACGAGGCGATTGTCGGGGTGGAGGTGCACACCCCTGGTGTGGCCCACGTGCTGGAGGCGGTGGCGGTGAACGGGTGGCAGCACGTGCGCGTGGTGGAGGGCGATGTGCTCGAGTTTCTCCCGCGCATCGAGTTCGCGTCGCTCGCCGGGGTGCGCCTGTGGTTCCCCGACCCGTGGCCGAAGAACAAGCAGCGCCACCGGCGCCTGTTCCGCCCCGACGTGGTGCCTGCGTTGGTGGATCGGCTGCGCGACGGCGGCACGTTGCACGTGGCCACCGACATCGCCGACTACGCCCGCCAAGTGATCGATGTCGCTGCGGGCGAGCCCCGTGTGCGGGGCGGAGTGGTGCCCCGCCCGGAGTGGCGCCCGCTCACCCGCTTCGAGCAGCGCGGCCTGGCGGCCGGCCGCACACCGACGGATCTCCTCTACACCGTCAGGCGGTGAAGTAGGGGCCGGCCACGGGTGGGCGGCGGCCGATGCCGCCATCGCGCATGAGCAGGCCCGTGAGGGTGCGGTCGAGGTGCTGTTGACGCCACACGAGCATCCGCTGGGCGAGGGGCAGCACGACGGCCGGGTCGGTGGTGGTGATCTGCCAGCCGGGGTCGGCGGCGAGGTCGAAACAGATCCAGTCGCCGTCGCCGAACTGCACGTAGGCGTGGGTGTCGGTGCGCACCACCGCGAGGTTGCGTCGCTCCAGGCTGCGGTGCCACGGCCATGCCGGCTCACGGTGCGGATCCATCATGATGAGCGCGTCGCGCCAGTCCCACTCGTAGTGCGCGGCGGTGCGCCAGTGGGGCGGACGTTCGCCGTGCAGGAACGGGGTGAGCGGCAGCCCGTCGCACTGGTGCGGCACCGGCAGCCCGATCGCATCGCAGATGGTGGGGGCGATGTCGACGTTCTCGGTGAAGTCGTTCACCACCGCGCCGCGGGCGCCGGCCGGATCACGGACGATGCAGATGATGTGATAGCTGCTCTCGAAGTAGCCGCACTTCTGGATCAGGCCCTGGTCGCAGAGCTGCTCGCCGTGGTCGGAGGTGATCACCACGAGGGTGTTGTCCCAGTCGCCGCGCCGGCGCAGCTCGTCGATGATGCGGCCCACGTGGTGATCGACCTCGGTGATCATCCCGTAGTACTGCGACCTCAGGTGGGCGACGTCGGCGGGGTCGGTGGGTGCGGTGATCCAGCCGACCTGCATGAGCGTGTCGTGCACCGGGTGCACCGGCTGGGGGATCGGCAAGGGCGGAGGGCACAGGGCCGGGTCGTACATCGTGGCGTAGTGGCCCGCTGCGTCGTAGGGCGGGTGGGGGCGGATGAACGACAGGTGGGTGAACCACGGGGTGTCGCCGGGTTGTTCGTCGAGCCAGGCGAGGAAGCGGTCGGTGAGGAACTGGGTGACGGAGTGCTCGGCCGGACGTTCGTGTTCGGTCGCCAGCGCGAGGTCGGGGTCGGTGGCGTTCGGGCCGCTGTAGCCGAGTTCCCGCAACCACTCCAGCCATGCATCGTGGCGCTCGTCGAGCTTGAGGATCTCCTCGAAGCCGGGCAACACACCCTCCCAGTTGAACCAGCGCGGGTCGTTCGGGTCGGTGATCTGTCGGGGGTCGGCGGCCTGGTCGGTGTACCCGAACATCACCGGGTGGTAGCCGGCCCGCTGGGCCATGTAGGCCACATTGTCGAGGCGCGAGTCGAGGGGCGAGCCGTTGGCCACGACCCGGTTGTTCATCTGGTAGGTGCCGGTGTAGAGCGCTGCCCGCCCGGGCGCGCAGGGCGCGGCCTGCGAGTAGTGGCGGGCGAAGCGCACCCCGTCGGCCGCGAGCGCGTCGAGGTGGGGGGTGCGCACCACTGGATGGCCGGCACACGACAGGGAATCGGCTCGGAACTGGTCGAGGGTGACGAACAGGACGTTGGGGCGCGGGCGATCACTCATCTGTCGGGCATCGTAGGCCGCCTCCCCGCGAACCTCGGCGCTGGGAGGGGCGTGGGCGCCACCCCAGCGCCGAACTTGGGGGGAGGGGGATGACGGCAAGGAAGTCGTAACAGAAATCTTGAGTTGGATTCGCTCAAGTTGTCGTATACTGCAGTTGTCCGAATTGCCTACCACCCAGGAGGGAATCATGTTGATCGTCCGCAATCCCCGCACGTTCGACTTCGACCGCGTGTTCGACCAGCTCACATCGGGTTGGGTCACCACCGCCCAGCGGCGTGACCGCACCCCGGCCGTCCACGGCGAATGGCGTGGCGACACGCTCGAGCTCACCGTCGATCTGCCCGGCGTTCCGGGCGACGCGGTGAAGGTGGAGGTTGTCGACCGGTCGCTCACCATCTCGGTCGAGCACAGCACCGACCGTGGCGAGCTGCGCTGGTCGCACACCATCCAGCTCGGCGGCTCGCTCGATGCCGACCAGATCGCGGCCAAGTACAGCGATGGCCGCCTCGTGGTCACGATCCCGCCGATCCCCGCGGCCGAGCCGCGCAAGATCGCGATCGAGGTCGTGGGCCGGGCCGACGAGGCCCCTGCTGCGCTGGAGACGCCGGCAGAGGGCTGACGCAGTCCCGGCGGTGTGAGGGGTCGCCGCTCGGCTCCCACACCCATCCACGTCGCACAGCCCCGGGTCGTCCCCCCGCCCGGGGCTGTGCCGCGCTCGGGCGCGCTCCACCCGGGTCCAACGCCCCTGCCATGGCGCTGTTCGGCCCTGTCCGGTGCGTTTGTCCGAGGCGCACGATGGAGGCAACAAGGAGGCCCGAGATGCGACGCATCGTCATCATGGGTGCCGGGGGGCGAGACTTCCACGACTTCAACGTCGTTCACCGTGGCGATCCGGAGGTGAGGGTCGTGGCCTTCACCGCCGCACAGATCCCCGGGATCGACGATCGGTGCTACCCCGCGGAACTGGCCGGCCCGTACTACCCCGACGGCATCCCCATCCGCCCAGAGGCCGAGCTGCCTCAGATCATCGCCGAGCACGAGGTGGATGATGTCGTGTTCGCGTATTCGGATCTGTCGTACGCGCAGGTGATGCAGAAGTCGGCGGTCGTGCAGGCCGCAGGCGCCAACTTCGTGTTGCTCGGCCCCGACGCGACGATGCTGTGGAGCAGCTGCCCGGTGGTGGCCGTCGTCGCCGCCCGCACGGGGTGTGGGAAGAGCCAGACCAGCCGCAAGGTGGCCCGCCTGCTGAAGGAGGCCGGGTTCAAGGTGGCCATGGTGCGCCATCCGATGCCCTACGGCGATCTGGTGAAGATGCGCGTGCAGCGCTTCGCCACCCAGGCCGACATCGACGCCTCCAACCCCACGATCGAGGAGCGCGAGGAGTACGAGGTTCCCGTGAGCCAGGGCCTGGTGATGTACGCCGGTGTGGACTACGAGGCGATCCTGCGCCAGGCAGAGGACGAGGCCGACGTCATCGTGTGGGACGGCGGCAACAACGACTTCTCGTTCTTCCGTCCCGACCTCACGATCACCGTCGTCGACCCGTTGCGGCCCGGTCACGAGCTGGGCTATCACCCCGGCGAGGTGAACGTGCGCCTCGCCGACGCGATCGTGGTGAACAAGATCGACTCGGCCACCACCGAAGCCGTGGCCCAGGTGATCGCCAATGTGCACGCGGCCAATCCCGCGGCGACGATCGTGCGGGCCGCCTCGCCGGTGGAACTCGCCGGTGGGGGGTCGCTCGTCGGCCAGAAGGTGTTGGTGGTGGAGGACGGGCCCACGATCACCCACGGTGGCATGCCGTTCGGCGCCGGCACCGTGGCCGCGCACCACGCAGGTGTGGCCGACTTCGTCGACCCCCGTCCGGTGGCGGTCGGCAGCTTGGCCGACACGTACCGCAAGTACCCCCACATCGGGCCGGTGCTGCCGGCGATGGGGTACGGCGACGCCCAGTTGGCCGACCTGGCGGCCACGATCACCGCGTCGGGTTGCGACGTGGTGGTGAACGGCAGCCCGTTCTCCCTCGGTCGCCTGCTGCACGTCGACGTGCCGATCCGTGACGCCACGTACTCGCTGCGTGAGATCGGCTCGCCCACCTTGGCCGATGTGCTTGCGCCGTGGATCGAGCGGTGGAGGCCGGCGTCATGAACCCCCGCCATCCATCCCGGCTCGTCGTGGCCATCGGCGGCAACGCCCTCCTGCACCGTGGTGAGGCCCCGAGCATCGCCAACCAGCGGGCCAACGTGGGCGCCGCGGCACGGGTGCTCGCCGAGTTGGCCAACCACCATGGCCTCGTCATCACTCATGGGAATGGCCCGCAGGTGGGCCTGCTCGCCCGCCAGAGCGAGGCGGTGAGTGGCACCGAGCCGGTGCCCTTCGACGTGCTCGTGGCCGAGAGTGAGGGCCTCATCGGGTACCTCCTCGCGGAGGAGATCGGTCGGCGGATCGGCGCCGAGCGGGTGGTGGTGCTGCTCACCCTCGTCGTCGTCGATCGCAAGGACCCCGCGTTCGCCGCTCCCTCGAAGCCGATCGGAGCGATGATGACCGAGGAAGAGGCGCGCCTGGCCACGGCCGCACGCGGCTGGTTCGTGATGCGCGACGGCAACGGTTGGCGGCGCGGGGTTGCGTCACCCGAGCCGTTGGAGATCATCGAGATCAACGCGATCCGCTCGCTGGTCGATGCCGGCTATGTGGTGGTGTGCGCGGGCGGCGGTGGCATTCCCGTGGCCCGCTACGGCGACGGGGTGCTGCGCGGCGTGGAGGCCGTCATCGACAAGGACCTCACCAGCAGCCTGCTCGCCGCGGAGCTCGATGCCGATCAGTTGCTGATCCTCACCGACGTCGACCATGTCGTGCGCGGTCTGGGCGGGGCGAAGCCGGAACCGATCACCGCCGGCACCGTCGCCGAGCTGCGCGAGATCGAGTGGGCAGCCGGTTCGATGGGGCCCAAGATCGAGGCCGCATGCCGCTTCGTCGAACGCACCGGCCGGCCCGCGCGGATCGGTGGGCTGGAGCACGCCGCGGAAGTGCTCGCCGGCCGCTCGGGCACCCTGGTGTCCTGAGGCCTGCCTCCTACCGGACTATGGACCTCGGTCCCTTTCCATGGGTGCCTCGCGGGGTGGAAGAATGCGGGCACCACGAGACAACACGGGGGTTCAGGAAATGTCGATCGACATCATCATCGAGGTGGAGAACAAGCCGGGCGCGTTGGCCGCTCTCACGGCGGCCGTCAGCGACGCGGGGGTCAACCTGGCCGCGGCGACCTTCACCGGTGGTGGCGAGAAGGCAGAACTGCACATCCTCGTGCCCCACGCCGAGCCGGTGCGCCACGCGCTCGCGCTCACCCACAAGGCGGTGATCACCCGCGAACACGAGGTGGTGGTCGTCGAGGTGCACGACGAGCCGGGCGTGCTCGCCGACCTCACCCGCAAGATCGCGCAGGCCGGCGTCAACATCGACACGGTCTATGTCGCCACCAACAACCGGGTCGTGTTCGGCGCGGCGGACATCGACGGCCTGAAGAAGGCACTCGGCAAGGCCTGACGGCGGGGCGGCCGCCCTGAGGTGTTCAGCGGCCCCGGTCGCGGAACTCCACGTAGGCCTCGACGAACGGCGCCACCAGGGCGTCGACCGCTGGAGCGAGCCACGACGACGCCGTCTCGGTGAGATGGTTCCCGTCGCGGTACACGAGGATGTCGCCGATCACGACCGGGCAGCGCCCGTCATCGCCGCACAACCACTCGCCGGGTTCCACGAACCCCACGGCGAGTTCACCGGTGATGGCCGTCAGTGTGTCGACGACCCGCAGGTCGTCCGGGTTGTAGATCGTGGGCGCGCACTGGCTGATGTGGCGGCGGTGCTCCGCCACACAGTCGGGCACCGTGGTCTTCGGGTCGGGCGAGTCGCCGATGAGGACGGGCTCGATGCCGTCGGCGCGGAGGCCGGCGATCAGCGCCGGCAGGCGGTCGTTCCACTCCTGCGCGCTGATGGCCTGCTGGCTGTCGGCGGAGAGCAGGCCGTAGAACTGGGAGACGAACACGACATCGACGTGCTGTTCGCGCATGTAGGCGCGCACCGCGTCACGCCACGGGCCGCAGCTGCGGAACTCGCGGTCGTTCTTCTTGTCGTACACGGTGATATCGAGGAACGAGCAGCTGCCCTGGGTGAGCGACAGCAGGCGCCAGCCGTGGGCGACGGCCATCTGCTCGAGCGGGGTGAACCATTGGGCGGCGTGCGAGTCGCCCCACAGGGCGATGGTGATCGTGCCCTCGGGGTCGCCGAACACACAGTCGGGGCGCACCCCCGAGGCGCCGAACTGGTGGCAGCCGGAGTAGATCGGCGCTGTGTCGCCGCCGGCGGAACTCAGGCTGGGGCGCAGATTGTCGGGCGCGACCTCGTTGGCCAACGCCTCTTCCACCACCGGCAGGGCGACCAGGCCACGTGTCGTCACCGGCGCAGGCGCGCTCGGCAGCGTGGTGGTGGTGACCGCCGGGTTCGTTCCCGGCGCGGTGGCCGCGGTGGTCGTGGCGCCGGCGATCGTCTCGGTGGGCGCCGCGAGCACGCCGGTGGAGTCGCTCGGGTCGTACGCCGCGAGCGCGATCCCGGCCACCAATCCCACGCACACCAAACCGGCGCCGAGGGACAACGACAACCCGGGCCTCCGCTGCAACGATCGGGAGTAGCGCACGGGGTCCTCGATCGCGCGGAACCCTGCTTCGGCGAGCACGATCACCGCCACCAGCGCTGCCCACTTCTCCGGGCCGGTGAGGGAACGCTCGGCGTGGGCCTCCGCAATCACGAGCACGGGCCAGTGCCAGAGGTACAGCGAGTACGAGCGCGCCCCCACGTACTGGAGGGGAGCGGCGGCGAGGGCGCGTGAGGGCGCACCCGGCGTGTGGTCGCCGGGCACGAGCGCCATGACCGTCGCGAGCACCGGGAGGGCGGCGATCCAGCCAGGGAACACCACCACCTCCCCGAAGGTGACCGTGCAGGCAACGATGCCCGCCACGCCGACCCAACCGAGCCCGGCCCGCACCCTCTCGGGAAGGCGAGCCACCGAGGGCGACCTGCTGGCGAGCAAGGCGCCCGCGCCGAGTTCCCACGCACGGGTGTGCAGCCCGAAGTACGACCATGAGGGATTGTCCGCGGTGAGCAGTGCGCTTGCCGCGAACGACGCCAACACGATGGCGCTCATGGCCCACGCAGTGCGGCGGCGGGCATTGGACGCGCGGAAGGTGACGAGCGCGATCAGGCCCGGCCACAGCAGGTAGAACTGCTCCTCCACGGCCAGCGACCAGTAGTGCCGCAGTGGGGAGGGGTCGAGGCCGGCAGTGATGTAGTTCGTGCCACGGTGGCCGAACAGCAGGTTGGCGCCGAACAGCGCGGCCGCCCGGGCCTCCTCGGCGAGGTCGGGGAGCCGGGTGGACGGCAGCCACACCGCGCCGGCGAGCACGGTGGCCACGATCACCGTCGCCGAGATCGGGAGCAGGCGCCGCGCCCGACGGGCGTAGAACTTCCGGATCGAGATCCTGTCGGTGACCGTGCGTTCGTGGAGCAGCAGCGACGTGATGAGGAAGCCGGAGATGACGAAGAACACGTCGACGCCGATCAACCCGCCCTTCGTGCCGGGCACACCGAAGTGGTAGAGGAGCACCGCGATGACGGCCAGCGCGCGCAAGCCCTCGATGTCCCTCCTGTGCCGCACCGGAGCAGTCTACGAGTGGTGTCGGGTCGCACCGTCGGCGGCTCCCCTCCCGTGATTGCGGGGGATTGAGCGGCCTCCTAGGCTGTCGGGCATGTTCGGCGGCCGGTTCCATCGTGGTGTGTGGCTCGCCGCTGCCCTTGCCGTCGTCGCCGCGGCCTGCTCCGACAGCGAGGCGCAGGCGCCCGCGACGTCGAGCACCGTCGTCACGGTGGCCACCACCGCAGAAGCCACGACGACTTCCACGACGTCGGCGCCCACCACCACCGAAGCGCCGGTGCGTCACCTGACGATGGCCTTCTCCGGCGATGTGCTGCCCCATTCGCCGCTGTGGAACAAGGCCAAGTCGTACGCGGGCGGTGCCGGCTACGACTTCGCACCGATGTTCCAGGACATCGCCCCGCTCGTGTCCAGCGCCGACCTCGCGATCTGCCACCTGGAGACGCCGGTCGCCCCGCCCGGCGAAGAGCCGCAGACCTACCCGCGCTACGGGGTGCCCAAGGAGATCGTCGCCGGCATCAAGGCCGGCGGCTACGACCGGTGCAGCACGGCGAGCAACCACTCGATGGACCAGGGAACCGCGGGCGTGGTGGCGACGGTGAACGCGCTCGAGGAAGTGGGCCTCACCCAGGCAGGGATGGCCCGCAACGCGGAGGAGGCCGAGCCGCACATCATCGAGGTGAACGGGGTGAAGGTCGTTCACCTCTCCTACACCCGAGGCTTCCCGGTTCTCGACATGCCGGCCGGCGAGCCGTGGTGGGCGAACAACATCGACGTGCCGCGCATCCTCGCCGACGCGCAGAAGGCCCGCGACATGGGGGCCGAGATCGTGGTCGTGAGCATGCACTGGGGCACCGAGCCCCAACACGAGCCGAACGACACCCAGCGCTCGCAGGCCGAAGCACTGGCCGCCAGCGGCCTGATCGATCTCGTCGTCGGGCACCACACCCATGTGCTGCAGCCGATCGAGCAGGTCAACGGGATGTGGACCGTGTTCGGCATGGGCAACAGCATCAGCAACATGCCGGTCGGCCCCTACCCGCCGGAGTCGCAGGACGGGGTGGTGGTGGAGGTGTCGTTCGACGTCGCACCCGACGGCACGGTGACGGTCGCCAAGCCGGTCGCCTACCCGACCGTGGTCGACAAGGGGTACACGTTCGAGATCAAGGACGTGCTGCGCAACCTCGCCCGCCCCGATCTCACGCCGCGCGAACGGTCGTTCTACGAGGCCTCGCTCGCGCGGAGCACCTCCTACCTCGGGGCCGAGTTCGTGGCCACCGAGGCGTTCAGCGGCTGAGGCCGCTACGGCCCCGTGCCGACCTTGCGGTCGATGAACAGGGCGATCAGATCGGCCACCTGACGACCGAGAGCGGGGGCCGCGTCGAACGCGTGCGGTTCACCGTCGAACACGTGCAGTTCCACCTTGGCGCCCGCCTGCACCAGCGCGTGGTACATCGCGAAGCTGGCCTCCACCGGCACGATCTCGTCGGCGTTGCCGTGCACGAGCATGGTGGGCGGGTAGCCGGGGTGCACAGAGTGGATCGGGCTCGCCTCGCGTTCCAGCTCGGGTGTGTGGTCGGGGCCCAGCAGCAGGCGGATCGGGTCACTGAGGTGGCGCCCGACGCGCAGCTCGGTCGGCGGGTAGATCGCAATGGTCGCGGCGATGCCCGGGGTCTGCCCGGCGAGCATCAGGGCCAAGTGCGCACCCGCACTGTTGCCGGAGACGACGATGCGCTGCGGGTCCACGCCGAGGCGTTCGGCATTGGCCCGCAGCCACGCCAGCGCGGCCTGCACGTCGTGCAGTTGGGCGGGCCAGTGCGCCTCGCCCGACAGGCGGTACTCGCTGGCGACGCACACGATCCCTTGCCGGGCGAGCAGGATGCCGTACCCGCGCAACTGGTTGCGGTCGCCGTGCATCCACGACCCACCATGCACCAGCAGCACCCCGACGCGGCCCGCGCCCTCGACGGGCGGATGGAACACGTCACAGTGCAGCGCGCGCCCGCCGCCCTCGCCGAAGGTGACCTGCTCCTCGATGCGTACCTGTCCGTCCTGGCGCTTGGGCATGCAGTGAGGTTCGCGCGGCGGTCGGCGCGGAGGCGAGCCGTGGAGATCAGTTGACGCTCACACGTCGAGCACGGTGAGCCCGTCGATCATCGTGGCGTCGAAGAAGGCGAAGAAGTCCTTCGTGGACCCGCGTAAGTACCGCCGGGTATTGGTGCCCATGCGAGTGTCGACGAGCACCGGCAGCAGGGAGCCATCGGGGTTGTGCCAGAAGACGAAGAAGGTGGGCCAGGTGCCGTTGATGTCGAGTTCGACCGCCTTGACACAGCCGACAACGATCAGGGACTGCGCCATCTGCGGTGCGCTGACTCGGCCGATCATCGCGTAGGCAAGCCGCCCATCGGCCAGCTCACACACGGCCGAGCGGTTCACATACTCGGTCTTGCCCCAGTTGTCGCCCCACTTCACATTCTTGGTGGCTTCGGTTCCTACGGTGGACACGCCGCCGTCGACCATCAGCATGAGGTTCTGGCGCAGGCTCAGCCACGAGCCGTCGTCATGGATCTCCCGGCCCAGCGCTCCGAGCACCATCTTTCCGTCCTTGCCGATGGCGACCGTGGCGTCGCCCTGCTTGAGCGGCTTCACCACCTTCCCCTCGGTGACGTACCCACCGCGGATGTCTTCGAAGCGGAAGCCACCGTTCATCGCGGCGACGAGGGGCCCATACAGTTCCTCAGGCACCCTGCTGCCGCGAGCCCACCGCCCGCCAGGTTCCTCGCTGCCGTTGAACATGCCGGCGCGAAGGTACGTCTGATCGATGACCACGACGGTTCCCACGACACCGCCTGCCTCCGCGTAGGGGCGCAGGCTGGTGACCCACATCGCCGGGTACCCGCCGGCTCGGGCAATCTCCGTCCATTCGCCTTCGCCGGCCAGCGCAGGGCTGAAGATGGGTGTGAGCGGTTCCGGTGGGAGCGGCCCGGGATCGATCGTGGTGGTGGGAGCCGTGTCGCTGGGAGGTTCGGCAACCGCGGTGGTGGTCGTGGCGCCGGCGATCACTGCTCCGAGTGCAAGCTGGTCCGCGGGGGCGACTGACGGCGGATCGTTGTAGGTGATCGACTCCAGCCAGTTGACCACCGGGCTGTATCCATGATTCCGGGCCCATGTCGCGACGCGTTGGTTGAGAGGGTCGTCGGTGTTGTAGCGAGTGGCGTACCACGTCGCCGACGCGAGGTTCCACACGGCGAAGGCCAGCATCAAGCCCCAGGAGGCGGCCCAGGCGCGGCGTCGCCGCCGATCGGGTGGCTGTTCAGATGCGGTCAGACGGTCGGCCCGCCTCGCCCGGACGATGAAGGGCGGGCGCAAGGACCACGCGACCGTGAGCGCCACGGCCGCGATTGCCACCACGAGGCCACCCACTCCGCCGGTCCGCTCGATGGCCCACACCGCAAGTACGGCGCACCCAACCAGTGCCGGCCACGACACCCACCGGCGGCCAGTTCGCGCGTACTTTCGCCACTTCCCGCCGTCTGCCACGCGCCGATGCTACTCAGGCCAGTGGTCAAGCCGTCTCCGTGTTGATTGGGGCTGCCTGAGCCGCTCGATGTGCTGGCCAGGTAGCTGCGTCAGGGCTGGCGCCCAGGCGGACTGCTCCGAGTTGTCGATGAGTCGGTGGTCAACGACAGGCTCGTTCCATCCCGTGACGGCATGATCTAGAAACAGATCATATGATCGTGTTTCAGATCACTCATGACCTAGGATGGCGGCATGGACCTGGGTTCCCCTGTTCGTGACGTTGCACCGGCCGTCCGCGGCGCGTTGCTCCAAGCGCTGGCGCGCCTCGAGCACCCTGTCACCAGGCGTCGGCTCGCTGCTGTAGCCGCCGTTGCCCCCGGCAACGCCAGCACCGTCATCGAGGAACTCATCCGGGCTGGACTGGTGAGCGAGACGGTCGCCGGCCGATCGTCGATGGTCGTGCTGAACCGGAACCACCTCGCGGCCGGGCCGGTGCTGGCACTGGCTGGTCTGCGAGGCGAGCTGATCCGGCGGCTGCGCGAGCGGCTGTCCTCATGGCTTGAACTCCACGGAGCCTGGCTGTTCGGGTCCGTGGCTCGGGGTGACGCCGATAGCGACTCGGACGTGGACGTGCTGATCGTCGCCGACAACCTCCACTCACATGACCTGCACGAGCGTCTGTCGCGTCTCCACGCTGACGTTCGCTCGTGGACTGGCAACGACTTGCAGCTTGTCGAGCACTCGCCGTCGTCGTGGCGCAAGCTCGTTCGAGCCAAGAACCCACTCGTCGAGCAGATCCGACTCGACGGGATTGCTCTGGCCGGTGGCACCGCTTCGTTGCTGGGGCGTCAACGATGAGTCGGGCCAAGGGCAACCGCAAGCCGTGCGACGTGCAGCAGGCGCGCCAGCGTCTCGTCGACGCGCGTCAGTTCCTCGAAGCGGCGGAGCTGCTCGATGCCCCCGATGTCGTCGCGACATGCGCAATCCATGCCGCCATTGCGGCCGCTGACGCGGTCACGTGCCTGGGCCCGCCAGCTGGTCGCTGCCGCCGACGCTCGGTTTGAGATGTAGCTCATCCCTGTCCCGGCACATGCTCTGAGTTGCCCTGGGCAGCTACCGATGTCCCCGGCCTTGGTCAGGCGGCGTTGCCGCGACGCTGGGCACGGCGCTGCGCACGGTTCATGTGCGAGCGTGGCGGCTGGGTACGGTCGGGTCGATCGAGGCGGCGCACCATCGGCGCGTGGCACTCGCAGTACGCGCCGTCGGGCAGCAGCACCTGCAGCACGTCGCCCGGGTGTGGCAGGTGGCCGTACCGATTGGCCCACGTGCCGAAGTACTCGCCGTGGAGGTGGTTGGGATGCACCTCCACGCAGCGCACCCCGAGTGTTGCCGGCTGATCGAGCATCAGTCGCCCGTTGGCAGCCACCCCCTGGGCCAGTGCGTTGAGCAACCCGTGCTGATACCGTCGATCGACGTCGACGACGATGAGTTCGGGGTGGCCGAAGTTCTCGAGCAACCCGACGGTGTAGCTGAAGGCCTCGTCGTCGGGGCCGTCGCTGATCTGCATCACCACCCAGCCGTGCACCCTGATCTGCAGGTCGAGCGCCTGCATCGCTTCTTCATGGGAGTAACCATCGCATTCAAGACACATGCGGGCATGGTGCCTGAGGGGTGTCACGCGGATCCGGCGGCGCCATGGCCGGCAATCGAAATGGCGCTGCCTGCGCCCTGATGAGGAATGCATGTCGAGACCACGCAGGAGCCATTGCCGCGGGTCGTGGCCGCGGCGTGGCGACCGCGCTGATGGACGTGCTGCTCAAGGGAGCGCGCTCCGCACGGCACGACGTGGTGTACCTGTTCACCTCGGGCCAGCAGACCTTCTGGGCCGAACGCGGGTGGATCGTCGTGGCCGCCGTCGACGCCGCGGGTTCCGCCGCCGTGGTGATGAGCCACGACGTCCCGTAGCACCATCGTGCTCTCGCAGCGCCTCTGACGGCCCTGTCCAATGGGCGCGGTTCGTCCCGCCCTGCGGGACGAACCGCGCCCGTGGGGGCTGGCCCGGTCAGCAGCGGGAGGAATCGCGCCCAACCGGGAGAGGGCCCGGGCGCACGGGCGTCAGACGTTGAAGCGGAACTCCATCACGTCGCCGTCGAGGGGGTGGTAGTCCTTGCCCTCGATGCGAATCTTGCCCAGCTCTTTGGCCTTGGTCCACGAGCCGATCTCCAGCAGCTCATCCCAGTGGATCACCTCGGCCTTGATGAAGCCGCGCTGGAAGTCGCTGTGGATGCGGCCGGCGCACTCGGGAGCGCTGGAGCCCGCGTAGAACGTCCACGCACGGGTTTCCTTCTCGCCCGTCGTGAAGTACGTGCGCAGGCCGAGCAGGTGGTACGCCGAACGCACCATGCGGAACAGGGCGCCCTCGCCCAGGCCGAAGCCCTCCAGCATCTCGGCGCGCTCGGCGGGGTCGGTGATCGCGGCCGCCTCGGCCTCGAGCTGCACACACATGCCGATGACCTCGACGTGATCGCCGGCGGAGGTGAACTCGGCGCGCACGCGGGCCTCCACCTCGGGGATGCGATCCAGCTCGTTCTCGCCCACGTTCACCACGGCCAGCACCTGGCGGTTGGTGAGCAGGAAGTACGGCTTCAGCGTCTCGCGCCATTCGTCCTTCAAGCCGGCGCGGTACAGCGGCAGACCCTGCGACAGGCTGTCGTACGCCGCTTGCAGTGCTTCCAACTCGCCCGCCGCGTTCTTGTCGAGCTTGGCCTGGCGGGTGGCCTGGTTGAGGCGCTTCTCCACCGTCTCCAGGTCGGCCAGGGCCAGCTCGATCTCCACCACGCGCAGGTGCTCGAGCGGGTCGTCGGGGCCGGGCACGTCGTCGTCGACGAACGCACGCAGCACGAACACGATGGCGTCGACTTCGCGGATGTTGGCGAGGAACTTGTTGCCCAGACCCTC
>WBZL01000881.1_pt1 | contig 33306 bp, 23 predicted proteins | sample 5204291 | NCBI WGS metagenome assembly WBZL01 (sample SAMN12344345, study PRJNA552823) | activated sludge metagenome | biome: Activated sludge suspended growth; feature: Nitrification reactor; material: Wastewater; isolation source: activated sludge from nitrification reactor of wastewater...
CCGAGCGCGCCGGCGAAGTGCTGATCCAGACCGCCTATCCGCGCCACCCCCTCTACCAGTGCCTGGCCCGCCACGACTACCCGGGTTTCGCCGAGGCGGCCTTGAAGGAGCGGCGCGGCGCCGACGCACCGCCCTATGTCAGCCAGGCCCTGTTGCGCGCCGAGGCCGGCTCCGAGGAGGCGGTCATGGCCTTTCTGCAGGTGGCCCGGCAGGGGGGGCTGGACCTGGGAAAGGGCGTCACCCTGTTCGACCCCGTCGCCGCCCTCATGGCCAGGGTGGCCAACCGGCACCGGGCCCAGTTGCTGGCGCAATGCGGCGCCCGGGCGCGGCTCCAGGATTTCCTCACGCCCTGGGTGGCCTTGCTGCGCGAACTGCCGGGCGCGGGCGTGCGCTGGAGCCTGGACGTGGACCCGGTGGACTATTGAGCAGCCCAGCGTCATACAAAAAACTTAACAGGCGACCAGGCCAAGTCCTATTAGACTGAAGCCCGGTTCGCCATAACGCAGAAGACAAACATGACTCGCCCACAAGGAGACCCGGCGCTGGAGCCGGACCTGAACCTCATTCTGGAACGCCACCTTGGCAAGCCCCACCATGTGTTGCAGGCGCTGCGCGAGATCCAGGAAGCCTTTCAATGCGTTTCCCCCCAGGCTGTCGGCCGGGTGGCCGATGCCCTGGGCGTGCCCCTCGCCCGGGTGCGGGGCGTCGTCGGTTTCTACGCCTTCCTCGGCGAGCAAACCCGGGGCCGTTACCGGGTGCTGTTTTCCGACAACATCACCGACCGCATGCGGGGCAACATGGAATTGCTCGCGACCCTGTGCGAGAAATTGTGGGTGGAGCGGGGTCGCCTGTCCGAGGACGGCCTGGTTTCCGTCGACACCACCTCCTGTACCGGCCTGTGCGACCAGGGCCCGGCCATCCTGGTGAACGGCCGGGCCATTCCCCGGGTGACGCCGGAGCGACTGGAGCGGATCGCCGAACTGATCCTGGCGCAAACGCCGATGGACGCCTGGCCCGCCGAGCTGTTCGCCATCGAGGACAACGTCCGGCGCCGCGATGTCCTGCTGAACGACGATTTCCAGCCCGGCGATGCCCTGCGGGTCGCCGTCGCCCGGGTATGCGTTCCAGGCGGCGAAGTGGAAGCCGCCGCCAACGAACGTTCCTGGCGCGAGGGCATTCCCGGCGCGGCGCTGTGCGCGCCCCTCTCCACCCTGGGGGAAATCAAGCGATCCAACCTGCGTGGCCGCGGCGGCGCCGGCTTCACCACCGGCATGAAGTGGGAAGCCTGCCGCAACGCGCCGGACAAGGACCGCTACGTGGTGTGCAACGCCGACGAGGGCGAGCCGGGCACCTTCAAGGATCGGGTGTTGCTGCGCTCCCATGCGGACCTGGTGTTCGAGGGCATGACGGTGTGCGCCTACGCCATCGGCGCACACCAGGGCTTCCTCTACCTGCGCGGCGAATACCGCTTCCTGCTGGAGCCCCTCAACGAAATCCTGGCCCGGCGCCGGGCGGCCAATCTGCTGGGCAAGGACATCCTGGGCCAGGCCGGCTTCGATTTCGACATCGACATCCATCTGGGCGCCGGCGCCTATGTCTGCGGCGAGGAATCGGCCCTGATCGAATCCCTGGAAGGCAAGCGCGGCGTGCCCCGCAACCGGCCACCCTATCCCGTCACCCACGGCTATCTGCAGAAACCCACCACGGTGAACAATGTGGAAACCTTCTGCGCAGCAGCCCTTATCGCCAAGCATGGCGGCGACTGGTATCGCGCCATCGGCACCGCCAAGTCCGCCGGCACCAAGCTCCTGTCCGTCGCCGGCGACTGCGCCCGGCCCGGCATCTACGAATATCCCTTCGGCACCCCGGTGCGCCAGGTGCTGGAGGACTGCGGCGCCACGGATACCCTGGCGGTACAGATCAGCGGCCCCTCGGGCGTGTGCATCGACGCCGCCGAGTTCGACCGCCGCATCGCCTTCGAGGATCTGCCCACCGCCGGCGCCTTCACCGTGTTCGACACCAGCAGGGACATGTTCGAGGTGGCGCGCAACTACGCCCACTTCTTTGCCCACGAGAGCTGCGGCTTCTGCACCCCCTGCCGGGTCGGCACCGCCATGCTGCGCGACACCATGGACAAGATCGCCGACGGCCACGGCACCGCCCACGACCTGGCGGAAATCCAGGAACTGGACAAGGTCCTGCACATGAGCGCCCATTGTGGACTCGGCCACACCGCCTGCAATCCCACCCTGGATACCCTCAAGCGCTTCCGGCCCATGTACGAGCGCCGTCTAAAGTCCCTGGACTTCGAGCCCGCCTTCGACCTGGACGGCGCCCTGGCCACGGCCCGGCGCATGACCGGGCGGGACGACGCCGGCGCCCACCTTTCCATGGAATCCGAGTCATGAGCGAGCCCGCCACCTTTCTCCTCGACGGCGAGGAAATCCCCTTCCAGTCCGGCCAGACCGTGATCCAGGCCGCCCTGGCGGCGGGCAGCTACATCCCCCACCTGTGCTACCACCCGGAGTTCAAGCCCCACGGCAGCTGCAAGGTGTGCACGGTGAAGGTGGGCGGACGCACCGCCGCCTCCTGCACCCTGCCCGCCCAGGCCGGCCTGGAAGTGGAAAGCGACACCGACGAGATCAACGACCTGCGCCGCACCCTGGTGCAGATGCTGTTCGCCGAGGGCAACCACTTCTGCCCCTCCTGCGAGAAGAGCGGCAACTGCACCCTGCAGGCTCTGGGTTACGACCTGGGGGTCATGACCGCCGGCTTCCGCCACTTCTTCCCGGACCGGCCGGTGGACGCCTCCCATCCGGACATCCTGCTGGACTTCAACCGCTGCATCCTGTGCGAGCTGTGCGTGCGCGCTTCCTGCGAGGTGGACGACAAGTGCGTGTTCGCCCTGTCCGGCCGGGGCCTGACCAAGCATCTGGTGGTCAACGCGGAATCCGGCCTGCTGGCGGATACCGATATCGCCCTCACCGACAAGGCCATGGAAGTCTGCCCGGTGGGCGTGATCCTGAGGAAGCGGGTCGGCTTCGCCCAGCCCATCGGCCAGCGCCGCTACGACCCGGAGCCCATCAGCGCCCAGGCCCTGCGCGACGCGCCCCGGCCACCCGCCGGCGCGGGCCACTGCGCCGCCTGCGAGGTGGAAGAATGAACGCCCCCGTGGAAGCCAAGAAGAAGCTGCGCGTCGCCACCACCTCCCTGGCCGGCTGCTTCGGCTGCCACATGTCCATCCTGGACATCGACGAGCGCCTGTTTCCCCTGCTGGGCCTGATCGAGTTCGACCGCTCGCCGCTGACCGACATCAAGCACTGCGGCCCCTGCGACATCGGCATCGTCGAGGGCGGCATCTGCAACGCGGAAAACGTCCACGTGCTGCGGGAGTTCCGCAACAACTGCAAGATCCTCATCGCCATCGGCGCCTGCGCGGTCACCGGCGGCCTGCCGGCCCAGCGCAACCATCTGGACCTGGGGGATTGCCTGTCGGAGGTCTATCTCACCGAGCCGGGCCTGGAGAACGGCCTCATCCCCAACGACCCGGAGCTGCCCTTGCCCCTGGACAAGGTGCACCCCCTGCACGAGGTGGTGAAGGTGGATTACTTCATCCCCGGCTGCCCGCCCTCGGCGGACGCCATCTGGAAATTCCTCACCGACCTCATCGCCGGGCGCACGCCCAGGCTGGGGCACGGGTTGATCAAGTACGACTGACCCGCGTTGGAAAAGCGCTCCCCACCCCATCCCTCCCCGCCAGCGGGGAGGGTGTCTGTCTCCTCCCCCGCCAGCGGGGGAGGCAGGGAGGGGGAGGAGGGCTTCGCCTTGCCAATGAATATGGAATAACTGCCCAACCATGATCTCCCAACTCGAAACCGCCCCCCACCCGGAAACCCTGCGCCGGGTCGCCATCGAACCCATTTCCCGCGTGGAGGGTCACGGCAAGGTCACCCTGCTGCTGGACGAGGACGACCATGTCCGGCAGGCGCGCCTGCACATCGTCGAATTCCGCGGCTTCGAGAAATTCGTCCAGGGCCGGCCATTCTGGGAAATCCCGGTCATGGTGCAGCGCCTGTGCGGCATCTGCCCAGTGTCCCACCACCTGGCCGCGTCCAAGGCCATGGACCAGATCGTTGGCGTGGACCACCTGACACCGACGGCGGAGAAGCTGCGCCGGCTCATGCACTACGGCCAGATCCTGCAATCCCACGCCCTGCATTTCTTCCACCTGTCCTCGCCGGACCTGCTGTTCGGCTTCGACTCCGATGTGGCCAAGCGCAACATCGTCGGCGTCGCCGCCGAATACCCGGATATCGCCAGGCAGGGCGTGCTGCTGCGCAAGTTCGGCCAGGAAGTCATCCGTATCACCGCCGGCAAGCGGGTGCACGGCACCAGCGCCATCCCCGGCGGCGTGAACAAGAATATTTCCAAGGAAGAGCGGGATTTCCTGCTCAAGGACATCTACCAAATCATCGGCTGGAGCCGGGACGCGGTGCATCTGGCGGCCCGCCTGTTCCAGCAGAACCTGGACCTGTACAACAGCTTCGGCCGCTTCCGCGCCCACAGCCTTTCCCTCATCCGCGCCGACGGCGCCATGGACCTCTATCATGGCGGCCTGCGCGCCCGGGACATGGACGGCCGGACCCTGTTCGACCATGTGGACTACGGCCATTACCGGGATCATCTGGGTGAGCAGGTAAAGAGCTGGTCCTACATGAAGTTTCCCTTCTTCCGGGACATGGGACCGGACACGGGCTGGTACCGGGTGGGGCCGCTTGCCCGCGTGACCCAGTGCGATTTCATTCCCACCCCCTTCGCCGATCATGAGCGCCGGGATTTCCTGGCCTTCGAGCGTGGCAAACCCGATGGCGGCGCCGCCGGCGCCACCCTGGGCTACCACTGGGCGCGCATGATCGAAATGCTGCATGCCGCCGAGTTGATCAAGGAACTGCTCCATGACGACGACCTGCTGGGCGCCGACCTGGTGGTCACCGGCGAGCGCCGGGAACGGGGCATCGGTGTGATCGAGGCGCCACGCGGCACCCTCATCCACGACTATCAGGTGGACGACGACGACCTGGTGATGACCGCCAACCTCATCGTCTCCACCACCCACAACAACCAGGCCATGAACGAGGCCATTCGCCAGGTGGCGCGCCAGCACCTGGACGGCCGCAAGCTCACCGAGGGCCTGCTCAACCACATCGAGGTCGCCGTGCGCGCCTTCGACCCCTGCCTGTCCTGCGCCACCCACGCCCTGGGCAAGATGCCCCTGGAAGTGGAATTGCTGGATGCGGAAGGGAGCCGCCTGGACGCCGTCACCCGGGACCTGCAGGGCTTCTGTTGAGCGCGGGCGCAAGCCGGGCACGCCGCCTGGTCATCGGCATCGGCAATCCCAGCCGGGGTGACGACGCCGTCGGTCCCCTGGCCGTCGAGCGCCTGGATGCCCTGAAGCTGCCCGACGTGGAGCTCCTCACCGACTTCCAGTTGCAGGTGGAATATCTGCTGGATATGGAGGGCCGGGAAGAGGTGGTCTTCATCGACGCCAGCGTGGACGATCGGGTGGAGGCATACGCCTTTCAGCGGATTCACGCCGTCGCCGACGACAGCTATTCTTCCCACGCGCTTTCCCCCCCGGCGCTGTTGGCGGCCTATGAGCGGCATTACCGGCGGCCGCCGCCGCCCTGTCATGTATTGGCGATCAGGGCGCGCGCGTTCGAACTGGGCGAGGGACTGAGCCCCGGCGCGGCCACCGCCCTGGAGGCCGCCGTGGCTTTTCTTGCGCGCCGCCTGAACATGGCGTGAGCCACCAGCAATGAAAATGGCCGCTCGGGCGGCCATTTTTCCGGAGACTGGAAGCTTCAGTCGGCGTAAAGCTTTTCCAGCCGCTCGTGCTTCTCCTGGGCCTCAATGGACAGTTCCGCCGTGGGCCGGGCCAGCAGGCGGGGGATGCCGATGGGGTCCCCGGTTTCCAGGCAGTAGCCGTAGGCGCCTTCCTCGATGCGGGCCAGGGAAGCGTTGATTTTCTTCAGCAGCTTGCGCTCCCGGTCGCGCACCCGTTGCTCCAGCAGGTTTTCCTCTTCCACCGTGGCCCGGTCGTTGGGGTCGGCGAAAACTTCGTTCTCCTTGAGGTGCTCGCCGGTTTCCCGGGCGTTTTCCAGGATTTCGTCACGCATGGCTTCCAGCTTGGCCTTGAAGAAGGCGAGCTGGGCTTCGTTCATGTAGTCCTTGTCCGGCATGGCCAGGATGTCGGCGTCGGTGAGGGGGGCGCCGAGGGATTTCTTGATGGTCTTGACGGGCTTGCTGGCGGAAGGTTTGGTGTCTGCGGTTTTCATGGATTTCACGGGGGGGGTTGCTGCCGCCGGTTTGGCTACCGGAATCGGTTTGGCCGGCGCCTTGGTCTGGATGGGTTTCTTAACGGCGGGTTTTGCGTTTGCTTTAGCGGGGGCCGCCGGTGCAGCCTTGGCTTTTCCGGTCGTGGCCTTGCCCGCCGGAGCAGGCTTGACCGGTGCCGGCTTGGCTGTGGACTTGGCTTTCCCGGTCGCAGCCTTGGCGGGAGCGGGCTTGGACTTCGTGGTCGCCACCTTGGCCGGGGCGGGTTTGGCTTTCGCGGGTGCCGCCTTGGTTGGGGCGGACTTGGTCTTCGCGGGTGCTACGGGTTTCGCGGTCGTCGCTTTGCCTGCCGGAGCCGCCTTGAGTTTGGCCACCGCGGCTTTGACGGGCGCCGCCTTGGCGGGCGTGGGCTTGGCCTTTACGGGTACCGCGGCGGTGGATTTCTTTGCCGGCGTCTTGGTCGCCGCCGTCGCCTTCACTGCGGGCTTGGCCTTGGCGACGGGTTTCTTGGCGCTTTTCGTCGCGGGTTTGCTGGCCTGCTTTTTGGCTGCTGTTGCCACGATCGAGCCCTCCGTATGAATGACTGCGCGGGAAAATTTAGCGGCGGATTATGCCATGTTCCCGCGCCAGGCCAAGCGGCTCGTATTCGGAGCCTGTTTCAGTATGGATCATGCCCCATAGAGCCCGAAAGGATCCTCAGGGTCGATGCCGTCCATGAAGGGCTTGTCGCGTTCCCGGTGGGTGAGTTGATACATGCAGCCCATCCAGTTGCCGATGACGGCTTCGCCGGTATCGTGCCAGGTGTTGTCCAGGTTGGCGGCCACCAGGGCCTCCGGGAATTCCGGCGCCGGGTCGCCCGCCGCGGCGGCGGCCAGCAGCCGGTCGCGCCATTCCAGCAGGATGGCTTGCTCGTGGAGGCGCAGGTAGTTGTCCGGGAAAGGCGGAAAGGCGGCCAGCAAGCCCCTCGCGGCGAGCAGTGCGTCGCGCTTGTATTCCTTGAGCAGGGAAATGGTGTCGTACTCGGGATGGCCCTGGAAGAACACCATGCGGATGCCGTCGTGGCTGGTGGCCAGGTGCACGCCCACGTCCTCGCTTTCCACCAGCACGCGCAGGCCGGCGGCCTCGAACTGGGCGCGGGAGACATCGTTCCAGCGCGAGTGGGGCACATCGAAGCGGGTGTTCACGTCCGCCACCAGGGGGTGGCGCTTGTCCAGGACCCGGTGGGAGAACACGCCCCAGCGCTTGGCCGGCTGCTTCACGCGCGGCTGGCCATAACGGAAGTGCAGGACGGCGTGGGTGGCCAGGCAGGACAGCAGGGTGGTGGTGACGTTCGCCCAGGCCCAGTCGATGACCTCGCCCAGGGGCTCCCAGAAGGGCTCCTTCGACAGGTCCTCGCCGCTGACGTTGGCGCCGGTGATGATGAGGGCGTCCAGGCCCTCGGCGCGGATCTTGTCGAAGGGCTCGTAGTAGCGGGCGATGTGTTCCCGCGCCTTGTCGCCCCGGGGCAGGGCGTCCAGGGTGAAGGGATGCACGTAGAACTGGGCGATGGGATTGCTCTCCCCCACCAGGCGGAAGAACTGGCGCTCGGTGGCCTCCAGGGCGGCGTCCGGCATCATGTTGAGCAGGCCGATGTGCAGTTCGCGGATATCCTGGTGGGCCGCCCGCTCGGCGGGCAGCACGATGGTGGTGCCGGATTCCTTCAACCTTTGCAGGGCGGGCAGGTCGTTGTGGGCGACGATGGGCATGGTCTGGTCTCCCCGAAACGTTCAACTCTTGCGCGCGATGGCCGCTTCCACCAGGGCCAGGAAATCCGCCTGGTTTTTCACCTGTGCCACTTCCCGCGATGTCACCGTGTAGCCGTGGGGGCCGGCGATGGCCTCGTAGCGCGGCACGCGGGAATGGAACAGGCGCGGGAACACCCAGCGGGTGAAGTCGTTGGGCTCCACCTGGGCGACGAATTCCAGGCCCCTGTCCGCCATGTACACGGGCAGGTGCTCGGCCAGGAAGGCGGGCCGGTAATAGAGCGGCTTGGGATCGGACTGGGCGCGGCGGATCAGGGTGTCCTCTTCATCCCGGGTGGTCACCTGGATGTAAAGGATGAGGGTGTGCTCGGCCAGCAGTTCGATGACCGAGTCGTCCTCCAGTTCGCACAGGCTGCCGCCCACGTCGTTGACGAAATGGTCGTAGCCGTAGATTTCCTGGGCCTTGCGGATGAACTCGGGCACGTCCCGCATGGCTGCGATCTCCGCCTCCCGGTACAGGGCCTGGCGGCGGCTGAATTCCGGCAGGGACAAACCGTCGAAATCCGGGTTGCCCAGCTTGCCGACGAAGGACAGCACCGGCCCCAGATCCTCGATCTTGATGTTGTTGCGCACGTCGATCCAGTCGTTGCGCAGCAGCTCCTTCAGGAAGGGCACGCGCATGGCCTGCTGCTTGATCAGGTCCAGGATGGGCTCGTCCAGGTAGCGGGTGCCGATGCGGTAGTCGCCGGAGAAATGGAACCAGTCGTGGCGGCGCAGCAGGCCGGAGATGTAGGTCTTGCCCACGCCGGACATGCCCAGCAGGGTGATCTTCTTGCGCTCCCAGGCGCGGAAGGATTCGGGCGTGAATTTCATCGAAGGAGCATGCCATGGAGGGGAAGTCCGCAAGTGTGCCCCAGCCTCGGCGTCGGGTGAACAGGCCACGACGTGAAAAAGGATTTCCGTATCCGCATGAAGCACCTTGCATCTGATAACCATTCTCATTAATATCGCGGCCATGATTTCGCCGACCAAGCAACCCGTCCTCCCCGAAGCCTCGATCCGGCCGGCGCCGGCCGGCCCCATTCGGGCCGAGGATCTGCTGCGGGACCGGCGCATGTTGGTGATCGAGCATGCCGGGGAGCGTTACCTGCTCCGGCTGACCCGCAACGGCAAGCTGATCCTGACGAAGTGATTTCCGCGCCTCTCGCGCTTTGATGCAAGCAAGCAAAAGGGCGTCTCCGCCCCGGTAGCCAGCCAGCGATGACTGTTTTGTTACTGAACGGAGAAGTCCATGCGTTTAACCCCTGCGCCATCCCGGCGCATCCCTTCCTCCCCGCGGGCCCTGCCCGTCCTCCTCCTCCTGGCGAGCCAGGCCGCCCACGCCGCCGAGCCCGCCGACATGGCCAGCGTGGTGCAACAGCTGCAGGAACGGCTCACCCGCCTGGAAAACCGCAACGCCGAGCTGGAAAAGCGTCTGGCGGAATCCCGGCCGCCGGCCCCGGAGAGTGCCAAGCTCGCCGCGCGTGTCGAGGAACTGGAAAACGAGGTGGTGGCCTTGTCCAAGAAACCCGACCCCATGGCGCGCTTCGAGGGCGTCAGCGTGGGCGCCAGCCTGACCCTGGTGGGGCAGCATGCCAACCGTGGCGTGGTGGACGACGGTCAACTCACCGCCCGGGCCGACGTGGAGGTGGAGCTGCCCATGGGCACCATCGGCGCGGCCGATGGCAAGCTGTTCGCCCACTTCCGCGCCGGTGACGGCGGCGGCGTGGACACCGGCGGCTTTGCGCCGGTCAACGCCGCCGCCTTCGGCGACGAATCCCGCATGGACCTGATGCAGGCCTGGTACCAGCTGGACATCCCCGTGGGCGTGGCCAGCGGCGACCTGGGCCGGTTCGAGGTAACGGTGGGAAAGATCGACCCCTTCGGCTTCTTCGACGGCAACGCCATCGCCGACGACGAATCCGAGCAATTCCTCAACCTGGCCTTCATCCACAACCCCCTGCTGGATGCCGGCGGCGACATCGGCGTGGGCGACGACGGGGCCAGTCCGGGCCTGCGCCTGGCCTATATCAGCGACGTGAACGGGTCCGACCACATCACCACGTCGCTGGGGTATTTCGGCGCGGGCGAGGGGGGCGATTTCAGCGATTCCTTCTCCAACCGCCTGCTCATCGGCCAGCTGGAATACGCCGGAAAGACCTTCGGCGGCCTGTCCGGCGCCTACCGTCTCTATGGCTGGACCAACAACAGCGCGGACGATCTTGCCACGCCCGCCAATGAAGAGACCCACAGCGGCTGGGGCATTTCCCTGGACCAGCAGGTCGCCAAGTACGTGACCCTGTTCTCGCGCCTTGGATTCTCCACAAAGGGCCACGTCAACTTCGACCGTGCCTACACCCTGGGCGCCCAGTTCGACGGGGGCATGTGGGGCCGCGACAACGACAGCATCGGCCTGGCCGTGGGTCGCCTGGAGGCCAGCAGCGAATCCGGCATGGACGACAACGAGACGCCCGTGGAGCTCTACTACGCCTGGCAGGTCAACGAGCACCTGCAGCTCAGTCCCAACCTGCAATGGATCGGTGATCCCGGCGGCGACAAGACCGCCGGGGACGTCACTATCTGGGGCCTGCGCGCCAAGATGGCCTACTGAGTGTCCTGCTGAAGCCCATGTCCCGCCCCGGATAGCCCAGCCATGAAACCAGGAACCCCGCCCACGCCACCGGCCAAACCCGTGGAAACGCCGCCACCGACCTATCCGAGCGAGACCTTGTTCCAGGGCGGCAAGGTGGTGCTGATCATCCACGGGGAACGGGAATACTGGCTGCGCATCACCAGCGCCAACAAGCTGATTCTCACCGCATGAAATCCGGTGGGCGGCCGGTTCGGCCAAGCGATCGCGGCCTGTCGCGTTGACCCGCGCGAAGGTATCGGCGGAGCTTGCCTCCCGCAGGGGAAGAGCGGGGAAATTGTTCGACGCCAGGCCCCCGTGCCGCTCGTTGATCTCACTCGGGCCCGGCTTCCAGGGGAGGGTGTCGGATTCCCGGGATGGCGCCTAGAAGCTCTCGACCCGCCGCGGTCATCGGACCATATCTTTAGTGATATCCCCTAGGTTCGGAAATTGGCGCAGAATTGTGCAACCTATCCTGTGGCATGGTTGCGTCCGCACCCGCCATTCGCTTATTCGCACTGATTCAAGGAGATCAACATGGCAACGCCCGACCCCTCCCTCTCCAAAGGCTTCAAGACCATGGTTGGCACCCTCGGCAGCGATGAGTTGTGGGGACTCGCCGAATCCGTCGAGATGTTCGGCCTGGCCGGCGACGACTTCTATTTTGTGGATGGTGACGACAAGGTGGTGGAGGACGCCGCCGCGGGCACGGACACCGTGACCGCCACGGGCCTGGCCAGCTACACCCTGCCGGACAACGTGGAAAACCTGACCCTGGACGGCACCACCACCGGCTACGGCAACGCCCTCAAGAACGTGCTCATCGGTGATGCCGGCAACAACAACCTGAGCGGGGGCGCCGAGGCCGACGACATGCGCGGTGGCCTGGGCAACGACGTCTACGTGGTGGACAACGTCGGCGACAGGGTCACGGAGAATCTCGCCGAAGGCACCGACCAGGTGAACAGCCTCATCGACTACACCCTGGGCTTGAACCTGGAAAACCTGCTGCTCGGCGGCACCGGTAACCTCAAGGGTACCGGCAATACCCTGGACAACACCCTCACCGGCAATGCCGGCAACAACATCCTGGATGGCGGTGACGGCAACGACACCCTGAACGGCGGCCTGGGCAACGACGACATCAAGGGCGGCAAGGGGGATGACGAGCTTAATGGCCAGGCCGGCAACGACAAGCTGGACGGCGGCGACGGCAATGACGAACTGGACGGTGGCGACGGCGACGACACCCTGCTGGGCGGGGTGGGCGACGATGAGCTCGATGGCGGGGCAGGCATCGACAGCCTGGACGGCGGCGCCGGCAACGACGAACTGGACGGCGGCGCTGGCAACGACACCCTGCTGGGTGGCCTCGGCGACGACGAGTTCGGGGACGAGGACGAGACCGCCGACAGCATGACCGGCGGCGCCGGCAACGACACCTACTGGGTGGACCATGCCGGCGACAAGGTGGTGGAGGCCGCCGGCCAGGGCGCCGACTCGGTCGGCATGGATGTGGATATCCTCACCAACGCCGGCACCAGCGCCTATGTCCTGCCCGACAACGTGGAAAACCTTTACCTGTTCGGCGCCGCGTCCTTCACCGCCACCGGCAACGCCCTGGACAACTACCTGGAAGGCGACGCGGGCGACGACACCCTCATCGGCCTGGCCGGCAACGATACCCTGCATGGTGGCGCGGGCGCCGACTCCATGGCGGGGGGCCTGGGCAACGACGTCTACGTGATGGACGACGAGAACGACTCGGTCACGGAAAACGCCAACGAGGGCACCGACTGGATCTATGCCCAGATCGACGACATCGACCTCGGCGCGCCCGGTTGGACGGGTGTGGAAAACCTGCGTTTCACCGATCCCGCCGTTGACAACGACGGCGTCGGCAACGCCCTGAACAACATCATGATCGGCAATGCCGGGGACGATATCCTGAACGGCCGCGCCGGCAACGACACCCTGGACGGCGGCGCCGGCGCCGACTTCCTCATGGGCGGCACAGGCAACGACACCTACGTGTTCGACGACAGCGGCGACATGGCCATCGAGCTCAAGAACGAGGGCACCGACACCGTGCTCAGCTCGGTGAACATCGGCAACCTGGACAACAACGTGGAGAACGCCACCCTCACCGGCACGGGCAACCTCAACCTCACCGGCAACGGCCTGGCCAACGTCCTTGTCGGCAACGACGGCAACAACCAGTTGAACGGCGGCCGGGACAGCGCCACCGTGGATACCCTGCGGGGCGGCAAGGGCAATGACACCTACCTCCTCTACGGCTCCATGGCGGACACCATCGTCGAGAACGCCAACGAGGGCACCGACACGGTGGTCAGCGCCATTACTCACACCCTGGGCCTCAACCTTGAGAATCTCCAGTTGGACAACGCCGGCGGCAACATCAACGGCACCGGCAACGCCCTGGACAACCTCATCGCCGGCAACACCGGCACCAACGTGCTCGTGGGCGGAGCCGGCAACGACAGGCTCTACGGCCATGCCGGCGACGACGTGCTGGCCGGCGATGTCGGCAACGACATCCTGGACGGCGGCATGGGTATCGATGCCATGGCCGGCGGCGCCGGCAATGATGTCTATTACGTGGACAACGCCGGCGACAAGGTGCACGAACTGGCCGGCGGCGGCATCGACACGGTGTTCAGTCAGGTCGACTTCGACCTGACCACGGCAGCCACCGCCGACGACAACCACACCCAGGTGGACAACGTCACCCTGCTGGGCGGCAACGACCTGGACGTCACCGGCAACGCCCTCGCCAACATCCTCACCGGCAATTCCGGCGCCAACATCCTCGCGGGCAATGCCGGCGACGACAAGCTCTACGGCCTGGCCGGCGCCGACAACCTCGGCGGCGGCGACGGCAAGGACGTGCTGGAGGGCGGCGATGGTGATGACACCCTGGACGGCGGCATCGGCGACGATACCCTGGCCGGCGGCGCGGACGACGACACCCTGACCGGCGGCGCGGGCAACGACCTGCTGGACGGCGGCGCGGGCGCCGACGCCATGGATGGCGGCCTGGGCAACGACACCTACCTCCTCGACGATGCCGGCGATACCCTGGGCGTGGAAGCCGTGGGCGGCGGCATCGACCTGGTGAAGAGTTCTGTCGGCCACACCCTGGGCGACAACTACGAGAACCTGACCCTGCTGGGCGGCGATAACATCAATGCCACCGGCAACGCCCTCAAGAACATCCTGCTCGGCAATGACGGCAACAACACCCTGAACGGCATGGCCGAGGCCGACGACATGAAGGGCGGCAAGGGCGACGACACCTACGTGGTGGACAACGTCGGCGACAAGGTGGCCGAGAACCTCAACGAAGGCTTCGACACGGTGGAAAGCAGCATCACCCACATCCTGGGCCTCAACCTGGAACAACTGGTCCTGACCGGCGCCGGCAACATCAACGGCACGGGCAACAAGGCCGACAACTACCTCTCGGGCAACGCCGGCAACAACGTCCTGGATGGCCTGGACGGCAACGACGAAATCATGGGCTGGGAAGGCAACGACACTCTTAAGGGCGGCATCGGCGACGACTACCTGGTGGGTGGCGACGGCGACGACGACATGCAGGGCGGGGCCGGCAATGACACCTACGACATAGCGGACGTCGGCGACAAGGTCACCGAACTGGCCAATGGCGGTACCGACACCATCAACAGCTTTGGCGTCGATATCACCATGACCCTGGCCAAGTGGGGCGGCGGCAATGTGGAGAACATGACGATCCAGGGCGCCCTTGCCAACAGCGTCATCGGCACCGCAGGCAACAACGTGTTCACTGTCGACCATACCGGCGACCTGACCCTCGATGCCGGCGCGGGCAACGACCTCATGGAGTTCCGCAATTTCGGGGTCAACAGCCTTGATGGCAATGACGTCATCGATGGTGAAGGCGGCAACGACGTGCTTGAGGCCACCATCGACGGCCTCAATACCGGCTTGCAGGTTGAGGGCATCGAAACCTTCCGCTTCGAGACCACCGGCGTCGCCAGTACCCTAAACGTGGGCTGGACGGTCTTGGACGACGACGTCACCCAGCGCATCGACCTGTCCGGCAATGCCGACATCACCCTCGACAACCTGGACAGCGGCATCCAGATCGGCCTGTCCGGGATCGCCCTGTCCGCCAGCCAGAACGTCACCCTGGGCTGGGCCGATGACACCGACGACACTGATGTGCAGGAGTTCCTGCTGGGCGACGTGGGTGATGAGGACAACGATACCTGGATGAACCTCGCCATCAGCGACGTGAAAACCCTCAAGTTCACCCTCACCGAGCAGGGGGGAGAGAGCCTGCTGGATGTGGCCGGCGTGTTCGGGGCCAGCCACCTCCAGTTCACCACCGGTGGTGGTGATCTTGGCACGGATCTCTTCCTGAGGGAGCTCGACGGCAGCCAGACCGTGGACTTTCAGGACGCCCTGCTGGCAGCCAATCTGGAGATGGACGGAGTGGCCGACGCCCTGATCGTCAAGCTGGATAACGCCGTGGTCCTCCTGGAGGAGGTCGATTCCAACTTGGCCACCCTCACTCTCGACACCACCGGCAGCGGCGGCTCCAGCATGGTTTACCTGGATGGCGTGGATGCCGCGACTTCCCTGGTGTTGAAGGGCAACCAGAGCGTGCGCCTGTTCGACGTGCGGCAGGACCTCAACGCCGAGGATTTGAGCAATACCTCCAGGATTCTCGCCACGGACGCGGTCAATGACCTGTTGTTCACCGGGGGCAGCGGCCGCGACCAGTACTTCGGCGGTTCCGGCGGAGATACCCTCGACGGGCGGCTGGGCGACGACTTGCTGGTGGGCAACGACGGAGATGACCTCCTCATCGGCGCCGTGGGCCACGATGAACTGCGCGGCGGCGCCGACAACGACACCCTGGTGGGCGATGGCAATGGTCAGGTCGGCAATGACCGCCTGGCCGGCGGCAGCGGCAACGATAACCTGACCGGCGGCGCCGGCAACGACCTGTTCTTCTTCGAGCACTCCGGCGCCGGCAACGCCGATAGCATCACCGACTATGACAACGACACAGCAGGTGGCGTCTCGGCGGGTGGTGACATGATCGGCCTGGCCCTGTCCGCCTTCTCCTTCGGCGGCGCCTTCGGCTTCGTCACCGCCGGCGCCAGCGCCGCCCTCAACCCGGACTTCTTCGTCGAAGGCGGCGATGCCGCGGATGCCGACGACTATCTGGTCTGGGACAGCGCCAACGGCGACCTGTATTACGACGCCGACGGCAGCGGCGCCGGCGCCAAGGCGCTGATCACCAGCATCACCTTCGCCGACGCGGGAGATAACCTGACCGCCGGCGACATCATGGTGCTGGGCTGACAGGGCGTGTTTCCCCCGCGCCCGGCGGGCGCGGGGGAACGGATGCGGCGGATGGCCGCGTGCCGGAGAGCGGGCCGGACTCCCCACCCTGGCCCTCCCCGCTTGCGGGGAGGGAATGAACCGAGCCCAGGCCCGCAGGCGCCCAGTCGCCTCCCCCGCGAGCGGGGGAGGTCGGGAGGGGGAGAAACAGGAGGCGGCGAAGTCACCCGGTTTTCGCGCAGAATAGCCTTCTTGCAGCGTTGCAATAACCCGGCCTCGCCACGCCATCTCAAGGGAACCCATGGCTGATTTTCTTCGTGCCTGCCGCCAGCACTTCCTGCACACCGGCCTGTTCAGCCTGTTCGTCAACGTGCTCATCCTGGCGGTGCCCCTCTATACCCTGGAGGTGTTCGACCGGGTGTTCTCCAGCCGCAGCCTGGAAACCCTGCTCATGCTCAGCATCGCCGCCACCCTGGCGCTGCTGGCCATGATGGGCCTGGACCTGGTGCGGGGGCGCCTGCTGCAGGCCGCCGGCGCCACCCTGGACCGGAGCCTGGGTCCCGAGGTGATCCGCGGACTGTTCGCGGCGGCGGCGAAGGGGGGCGGGAGCGGGTCGCCCCAGGGCATGCGCGATGTGGCCGCCCTGCGCAACTTCCTGGCCGGGCCGGGGGTGATCTCCCTGTTCGACGCGCCCTGGGCGCCGCTGTTCACCCTGCTGATCTTCTTCTTCCACCCGCTGCTGGGCTTCTTCGCCGCCGGCGGCGCGGCCCTGCTGTTCCTGCTGGCCTGGTTCAACGAGCGCCTCACCCGGCGCCCCCAGGAAGCCATGCAGGCCCAGGCCCGCGACGCCGCCCGCTTCATCGACGCGGCGGTGCGCAACGCCGAGGCGGCCAAGGCCCTGGGCATGGGCGATGCCCTCACCCGCCGCTGGACCGCCCTCAACGACGCGGTGATCGGCGCCCAGACCAACCTGAACCGGCGCACCGGCTGGCTCACCGGCCTCACCCGCTTCACCCGGCTCTACATCCAGGTGGTGATGATCGGGGTGGGCGCCTGGCTGGTGGTGCGCGAGGAACTGTCCTCCGGCGCCATGATGGCCTGCACCCTGGTACTGGCCCGGGCCCTGGGGCCGGTGGAGGCGGCCATCAATACCTGGAAGGGCTTCATCGACGCCCGGGGCGCCTATGCCCGCCTCAACGAGTTGCTGCGGACGTATCCGCGCCGGGTATCCACCCTGGACCTGCCGCCGCCGTCGGGCGTCCTGGAGGCGCGGAACCTGGGCTTCGCCCTGCCCGGCGGCGAACGCCCCATCCTGCAGGGCATCAACTTCAGCCTGGCGGCCGGGGAGAGCCTGGGCCTGATCGGCCCCAGCGCCGCCGGCAAGTCCACCCTGGCGCGGGTGCTGACCGGCATCTGGCCGCCTTCGGCCGGCGCGGTGCGGCTGGACGGCGCCAGCCTGGCGGACTACGGCCCCGACACCCTGGCGGCGGCGGTGGGTTACCTGCCCCAGGACGTGGAGCTGTTTCCCGGCACGGTGGCCGAGAACATCGCCCGCATGGCCACCGAGTACGACGACGAGGCGGTGGTGGCGGCGGCCCGCCGCGCCGGCGCCCACGACATGATCCTGCGCCTGAACCGGGGCTACGACACCCAGGTGGGCGAGAACGGCGTCAACCTCTCCGCCGGCCAGCGCCAGCGGGTGGGCCTGGCCCGCGCCCTGTGCGGCGACCCCCGCCTGGTGGTGCTGGACGAACCCAACGCCAATCTGGACAGCGAGGGCGAGGAAGCCCTGGTCCAGACCATGAGCCGGCTCGTGGCCGACGGGGTGACCCTCATCGTCATCAGCCATCGCCCCAGCCTGCTGGCGGCGGTGGACAAGCTGCTGGTGCTGCGGGAGGGCCGGGTGGAGATGTTCGGCCCGCGCGCCGAGGTGCTCGCCCGGGTGACCCGGCCGGCGCAGGCGGCGGTGGGGCCCGTTCCGGCCGGACCCGTCGCGGTACCCAGAAAGGGCGGACATGGCTGAGCCGGCGCTGGATTCGCCCCCCGCCCTGGATGCGGGCCGCGTCGCCCGCTGGGGCTATCTGGTGCTGGCCCTGGGCGCGACGGCCTTCGCCCTGTGGGGGGCGCTGGCCCCGGTGTCCGGCGCGGTCATCGCGCCCGGCGTCATCAAGGTGGAGAACGAGCGCAAGCGGGTGCAGCATCTGGAGGGCGGCATCGTCAGCGAGATCCGCGTGCGCGACGGCGACGTGGTGCGGGCGGGGCAGGTCCTGGCGACCCTGGCCGATGAAGGCGTGGGCGCCACGCTGGACCTGCTGCGCGGCCAGTTGTTCGCCGAGCGGGTGACGGCGGCCCGGCTGGAGGCGGAGAAGAACGAATGGCCACAGCCTCGCCTGGCCGAGGACCTGCGTGCGCCGGCCCTGCCTCCGGCCTATCGGACCATACTGGACAGCGAACTGCATCTGTTCACGGTCCGGCGTGACACTTTCCGGCAACAGACCGAGTTGTTGCGCGCCCAGATCGTGGAGGCCGAGCGGGAAATGGCCGGCGTCCAGGAACAACTGGCGGCGGAAACCCGCGCCGTCGCCGCCCTGCGGGAACAGCTGGAAGCCAACGAGCGCCTGGTGGAACAGCAGTTCATCCAGAAGACCCGCCTGCTGGAGTACAAGAGCGCCCTGGGGATACGCGAGGCGGAGCGGGCGGAACACCTGGCCAACCTGGCCCGCACCCAGCAGCGCATCGGCGACCTGAACCTGCGCATCGTCCAGTTGCGCGCCGACATGGTGCAGCGGGCCGCCACCGAACTGGACGCCGTCAACCGCAAGGTCATGGACCTGCGCGAGCGCCTGCGCCCCTCCCAGGACGCACAGTCGCGCCAGGCCGTGCTGGCCCCCGTGTCGGGCCGCATCGTCAACCTGGCCGTGCATACCCCGGGCGGCGTGGTCCGGGCGGGCGAAGCCCTCATGGAGATCGTCCCCGATCAGCAGGAATTGATCCTGGAGGTGCGCGTCCATCCCCAGGATATCGACGAGGTGGCCCCCGGGAGCCTGGCGGACGTGCGCCTGAGCGCCTACAACACCCGTTCCACCCCCCTGCTCGAAGGCGCGGTGCGCTATGTCTCGGCGGATCGCCTGCTGGACGAGGCCACCCGGGCGCCCTACTACACGGCCCGGATCCACATCAAGCCCAGCCCGGACCCCGCCATCCGCCTCTACCCGGGCATGCCCGCCGAGGCCTTCATCCGCACCCGGGCCCGCTCCCCCCTGGACTATCTGCTGGAACCGGTCACCAATGTGCTGCGGCGTTCCATGCGGGAGACCTGAGGGGACGCATGACGCGCATAGCCGCCTTATCTTGCCGGGCGGGCACCTTTTCCGGTCGCGGCTATAACTTCCGACATATTTCAGTCCGCCGGCGTTGGTAATAGGATGAAGTCATCCTGAAGTCCGCTGACATCAGCCTGATGTCAAGGCAAAGGGGGGCATCATGGGGTGCATCCTTGACGACTGGTTCGTCAACCTGAACTTTCAACCCGCGCTGGATTGTCTAGCTGTCGCGGGACGGAGCGAACGCTGCTCCGGCATGGATGCCCCGCCCCTCCACATCCCTCTTCCACATCCATCCAGGCCCCTGCTGGCGTGGCGGACGTCGATTCCGATCGGCACGCATCCACGGATCGGCCTCGCGGACATCAAAGGGGGGCATCGAGCATGACGAAGCGCGCCCCGGCGGGGCGCGGAGGCGGCCGATCAATCGCAAACCCGCTTGCTCGGCGAGACCATTCAAACAGGAGGTAATGCCATGAGCACCAGCTACGACTTCTCCGGCACGCTATCGAGTTATTTCAATGTCTGGTTCGATGACGACCCACCCAGCACCGCCGGGCAAGCCGGCGGCGTTCTGCGTTTCCACAGCCAGGGCGAATTTATCGACGACGGTGACGTGAGCGAGGGCTACCTGTCGAAGACGACCCTGCCCCGCTACGACCAGTCCTGGTCGGCCGAGATCACGGCCACGGTACCTCAGGAGTTATCCACCACTGTATCCAACCCATCAGAAGAAACTTACGTGGGGGCGGGATTGGTTGTCTTTATCCCCAAAGCTAACGGAGCAATGCTGGAATTTGGCGCATTCCTTGACCTGCAACACTACGTTTCGGGCTATGAGCGCATCTACAACGCCGAGTATGCCTACTCGACCGAGGATGACTGGATAGAGTATCTGGAAGATGAGGGAATGCAGGGCACCGCGGATGTCAGCGGCCTGCTTGGCATCCGCTTCGATGCCGATACCAAGGTCCTGACCGCCTACAACAGCCAGGGCGACTGGTGGAGCATCGACATCGACGCCGACGGTGTGACCGACTGGAACATGACCGACAGCAATACCTTCCAGATCGGCATCGGCTTCACCGCAGCGAACTGGACCATTCCCGACAATCTTGCCGCCACGCTGGATAATTTTGAATTCAGCTCATGGGGCGGCCCCATCGTGGGCAATTGGCATGTGGCCGATGCGGAATCGGGCAGTACGGCCGTGGTGAGCTTCCGTGCCGATGGCACCTACATGCATGCCGAGGATGGCGAGGACGATCCGCCTTGGGGGCAGGACGGCATGGAGAGCGGCACCTATACCTGGAACGCCGCGACCGGGGCCTTCGATGTGATCACCCTGGTGGACAACAACGGTGAATGGGGGCTTTCGCATCCTGCAGGCAATGTCACCGTACAGATCAAGGGCAATACGCTGACTTATAAGGACGCGGAGTACGCGGGCACCGCAACGCGCTTTGGCGAGGGGATCGATCCCATCGGCGGCGACGGGGACGACACGCTGAACGGCGGCGCCGGCAATGACTTCCTCTTCGGCAATGACGGCAACGACACCCTGTCCGGCCATGGTGGCAACGACGCGCTCTGGGGCGGGAACGGCAACGACACCCTGGCGGGTGGCCCGGGCGACGATGCCTACCACGTGGACGACGCCGGCGACCTGATCACCGAGTCCGCCGGCGAAGGCTTCGACACCGTCTACGCCAGCGTCGGCATCACGTTGCCGGATCACGTCGAAGTCCTGGTCCTCACCGGCGACGGCGATATCGACCTCAGCGGCCAGCAAGGCGACAACGCCCTCACCGGCAACGTCGGCGACAACCTCCTGGACGGCGGCCGGGGCTGGGACAAGCTGGCCGGTGGAACCGGCGACGACACCTACCTCGTGGACCAGATGGGCGACCTGCTGACCGAAGGCGCCAATGCCGGAATCGACGAAGTCCAGGCCCTGGTCAGCTACGTCCTGGGCCTCAACCTGGAAGGCCTCGCCCTGGGCGACGGCGGGGGCAACCTAGACGGCACCGGCAATACCCTGGCCAACGTGCTTACCGGCAACGGCGGCATGAACACCCTGGATGGCGGCGGCGGCAACGACTTCATCTGGGGGCTGGCCGGCGACGACGTGCTCAAGGGCGGCACCGGCAACGACGAACTGCATGGCGGCCTGGGTGCCGACCTGCTCACGGGCGGTGCCGGCAACGACCGCTTCGTGTTCGACACCGACCCCGGGGTCGGCGGCAACGCCGACTGGGTCACCGACTTCGTCAGGGGCCAGGACAAGCTGGTGCTGGATGACGACGTCTTCGCCGGCATCGGCGCGGCGGGTGCCCTGGACACCACCCACTTCCGGGCCGGTGCCCATGTCTCGGCCCAGGGCGGGGACGACCACGTGCTCTACGACACGAGCAGCGGCAACCTCTACTACGACGCCGATGGTTCCGGCTTCGAAGCCGCCGTCCTGGTGGCCAGCCTGACCGGCATGCCTGCGATCACGGCGGCGGATATCCTCGTGGTGGATTGAGTTCGACAGGATTTGCGACCGGGCCATTGGCGTCCTGAACCGGATTAGCGGACAGATAAATCCTATAAAGTAAGTGTCTGGTGACGGGTTGCAGGAGGTGAAGTGGCCACACCGGTCCACAATGCGGTAGCGCTGCTGCCGGGCACGAGCTTCGAGAACAAGGCCATCAACGGCTTGGTTCAGGGCAGCGTCTGGCAGTTCAGCGGCGCCCACCAACTTACCTACTCCCTCGACAGTTCCGGCTATGGCGGTCCGTGGACCGCCGAGTGGAGTGACGCGGTCGCCCAGGCCATGGCGGCCTGGACGGCGGTGGCCGACCTCTCCATCACCCAGACCCCGTCGCGCGGTTCCGTTTATCAGAGCAACGCCGACCTCTCCATCAGCCTCACCGGCAGCTATCTGGCGTCCAACTTCGGCGCCATGGCGATGGGCATCTTCCCCGACCCGCCCACCGGCGATGAGGTGCTCGGCTATCTGGAGCGGACCCGTGAAACCTATCCCAGGCCGGAAGGCGACGCCTACTTCGACGACAGCTACTACGTCTTCCAGGACCTGGACCCGGGCTGGGAGGGCTTCGAGACCATCCTGCACGAGTTGGGCCATGTCCTGGGCCTGAAGCACCCATTCGACGATGGCGACAATGCTCGTCCGACCTACGCCCAGCTCGGTCTGAACGACTACGACGATGGCCGCTGGACGGTGATGAGCTACAACACCACCGGCCAGGAAGCCACGCCCATGCCCCTGGACATTCTCGCCATCCAGCGCATCTACGGGGCCAACCTGGGTTATCACACCGGCGACGACACCTACGTCCTGACCGCCAACGCCCCCCTGCGCACCATCTGGGACGCGGGCGGCATCGACACCCTGGACCTGTCCGGCCTCACCCAGGGCAGGAGTATCCGCCTGGAGGGGGGCAGTGGCGGGGTATTCGCCGATGACGGTCTGGATCCCTGGGATGCCTGCTACCTGGCCATCGCCTACAACGTCACCCTGGAAAACGTCGTCGGCACGCCCTACCGGGACTTCATCCACGGCAACGACGCCAACAACGTGCTCGACTCGGGCGGGCACTCCTGGTGGGAAGGTGCGGAGGAACTGGCGGGCGGCAAGGGCGACGACACCTATGTCCTGCGCAGCAACACGGACATCGTGATCGAACAGCCCGGGGAGGGTTCGGACACGATACGGGCCGGCTTCGACTACACCCTGCCCGCCACCCTGGAGAACCTGGAACTGGCCGGCGACCTGGACCTGGACGGCACCGGCAACGACCTGGACAACCGCATCACCGGCAACGCCGGCGACAACCTGCTGGACGGCGGCGCCGGTGCCGACACCCTGGCGGGCGGCGCCGGCGACGACACCTACCTGCTGGACGACCCCGGCGACGTCGTCCAGGAAAATCCTGGCGATGGCACCGACGGCGTGCGCGCGCCCTTCAGCCACGTCCTCGCCGACAACGTCGAAAACCTGGAACTCACCGGCGCCCAGGATGCGGACGGCACCGGCAACGCCCTGAACAACGTGCTCATCGGCAACGCCGGTGTCAACGTGCTTACCGGCCTGGCCGGCGACGACCAACTGGACGGCGGCGCCGGCGCCGACAGCCTGGTCGGTGGCAGCGGAGACGACTCCTACACCCTGGACGACCCCGGCGACGCCATCACCGAGTTGCCCGGCGAAGGCGTGGACACGGTCAGGGCCGGCTTCGGCTTCGTCCTGCCGGCCGTGCTGGAGAACCTGACCCTGCTGGGCGCGGGCGACTTCAGCGGCGAGGGCAACGCCGCCGACAACACCCTCATCGGCAACGCAGGCGCCAACGCCCTCACCGGCCACGCCGGCAACGACCACCTGGACGGCGGCGGCGGGAACGACACCCTGACGGGCGGCGTGGGCGACGACGTCTATGTGGTCGACAGCGCGGGCGACGTCATTGTCGAGAACCCGGGCGAAGGCACGGACACCGTGGAGGCTTCCGTCAGCCGGACCCTGGCGGCCGACCTGGAGCATCTCACCCTGACCGGTTGGGGTTGGATCAACGCCACCGGCAACGACCTCGACAACATCCTGACCGGCAACGCCGGGAACAACGTGCTGGACGGCGGCGCCGGGGCCGACATCCTGCGCGGCGGCGCCGGTGACGATACCTACCTGATCGACCCGGGCGACCTGGTGGAGGAATCGCCCCTCGGCGGTACCGACACGGTGAAGGCCGACTTCAGCCATGTCCTGGGCGACGACCTGGAAAAGCTGACGCTGCTGGGCGCCGGCAACGTGGACGGCACCGGTAACGACCTGGCCAACACCTTGGTGGGCAACGTGGGGGACAACGTGCTCGCTGGCCTGGCCGGCAACGACCAGTTCGACGGTGGCGGCGGCGCCGACAGCCTGATCGGCGGCCCCGGCGACGACACCTACACCGTCGATGCCACGGACACCATCGTGGAACTGCCCGGCGAGGGCCTCGACGGCGTGCGCGCGGAGTTCGACTACGTCCTCGCCGACAACCTGGAAAAGCTGATCCTGCTGGGCGTGGGCGACTGGAGCGGCACCGGCAATGCCGCCGACAACTGGCTGTTCGGCAATGCCGGCGCCAACGCTCTTTCCGGGCTGGACGGCGACGATCTTCTCGATGGCGGTGCCGGGGCGGACACGCTGATTGGCGGCACCGGCAACGACCGCTACGTGGTGGACGGTGCCGGCGACAGCGTCAGCGAAAACCCCGGGGAAGGGATCGACCGCGTCGAGTCCTCGGTGACCTGGGCGCTGGACGAGGATTTCGAGAATCTCTACCTGACCGGCTACGCCAACATCGACGGCACCGGCAACGACCTGGACAACGAGATCTTCGGCAACCCCGTCGCCAATCATCTGGACGGCGGCGCCGGCGACGACATCCTCCATGGCACCGGCGGCGACGTCATGACCGGCGGCCTGGGCGATGACTTCTTCTGGCTGTGGTCTACCGGAAACCAGGTCGTCGAGCAGCCCGGCGAGGGCATCGACACGGTCCGTGGCACGGTCTACGGCACCACCTTCCTCGACGCCAACGTGGAGAACCTGGAGCTGGAGGGCGGGGACGGCTACAACGGCGTCGGCAACGCCGGGGACAACCAGATCACCGGCTCCGCCGGCAACAACCAGCTGGATGGCGGCCTGGGCAACGACACCCTGCTGGGCCAGGGTGGCAACGACACGCTCATCGGCAACGTCGGCCAGGACGTGATGGCGGGCGGCCCGGGCGACGACCTCTACGAGGTGGACGAACTCGGCGACAGCGTGGTCGAGAACGCCGGCGAGGGCCTGGACAAGGTGCGGGCCTGGCTGGACTGGGCCCTGGACGCCAACGTGGAGAACCTGGCCCTGCTGGGCGGCGCCAATCTGGCCGCCACCGGCAACGAGTTGGACAACCGGCTGGACGGCAACGCCGGCGACAACGTCCTGAGCGGCGGCGCCGGCAATGACCGGCTCGACGGCTGGGGCAATGGCTGGGGTGGCACCGACACCCTGATCGGCGGGCCGGGCGACGACCTCTACATCGTCAACGACGGCCAGGAAACCCTCGTCGAGGCGCCGGGCGAGGGTGCCGACACCGTGCGCGGTGCCGTTACCTGGACCCTGGGGTCGGACTTCGAGAGCCTGGAACTCGGCGGCTTCACCAACCTGGACGGCACCGGCAACGAGCTGGACAACCGCCTGGTCGGCAACGGCTACGTCAACGTGCTGACCGGACTCCTGGGCAACGACACGCTGGAAAGCGGAGGTGGCGCCGACACCCTCGTCGGCGGCCCGGGGGACGACACCTATGTGATCAGCAGCGGTGAGACGATCAACGAACTGGCCGGCGAGGGCAACGACACCGTGCGGGTGATCGTGGGCTACGCCTACGGCTACACCCTCGGCGCCAACCTGGAGAATCTGGAACTGGACTGGCATCTTGGGATGTCGATGTTCGGCAACACCGCCGACAACCGGATCACTGGCGACACGGGCAACGATGCGCTTTACGGCCTGGCCGGCAACGACACCCTGGACGGCGGCGCCGGCGCCGACACCCTGGCGGGCGGCGCCGGCCACGACGCCTACGTGGTCGACAACGCGGCTGACAGCATCACCGAGAACCCCAACGAAGGCGCGGACACCGTCAAGGCCTGGCTGTCCTGGACACTGGGCCTCAACCTGGAAAACCTGGTGTTGCTCGGCGACGCCGACCTGAACGGCACCGGCAACGCCGTCAACAACAGCATCACCGGCAACGCCGGCAACAACGTCCTGAACGGGGGAGCCGGCAGCGATGCCCTGGCGGGGAACGGTGGCGACGACACCTACCTGGTCGACAACGTCGGCGATACCGTCAGCGAAAATGCGGACGCCGGGTATGACGGCGTCATCAGCAGTGTCACCTTCACACTCGCGGCGAACCTGGAAGCACTGACCCTGACCGGCGCCGCCCATCTGAATGGCACGGGCAACGCCCTCGACAACGCGCTGACCGGCAACGCCGGCAACAACACGCTCCAGGGTGGAGCCGGGATGGACACCCTGATCGGTGGTGCCGGCAAAGATACCCTGGACGGTGGCCCGGGCGCCGACACCCTGGCGGGTGGCCTGGGTGACGATGCCTATAACGTCGACGATCCCGGCGACGTGATCACCGAGTCCGCCGGCGAAGGCTTCGACACCGTCTACACCAGCCTCGGCATCCCCGTCCCGGATCACGTCGAATCCCTGATATTGATCGGCAATGGCGACATCGACCTCACCGGCCAGCAGGGCGACAACATCCTCACCGGCAACGCCGGGGCCAACGTTCTCGACGGCGGCCGCGGCTGGGACAAGCTGGTCGGCGGCACTGGCGACGACACCTACCTCGTGGACCAGATGGGCGACGTGCTGACCGAGGCCGCCAACGCCGGAATCGACGAAGTTCAGGCCCTGGTCAGCTACGCCCTGGGCCTCAACCTGGAAAACCTCACCCTCGTCGATGGCGCGGGCAACCTGGATGGCACCGGCAACGCCCTGGCCAACGCGCTCACCGGCAACGGCGGCATGAACACCCTGGACGGCGGCGGCGGCAACGACTTCCTTTGGGGGCTGAACGGCGACGACGTGCTCAAGGGCGGCACCGGCAACGACGAAATTTACGGCGGCCTGGGCACCGATCTGCTCATGGGCGGCGCGGGCAACGACCGCTTCGTGTTCGACACCGACCCCGGGATCGGTGGCAACGCCGACTGGATCACCGACTTCGTCAAGGGCCAGGACAAGCTGGTGCTGGACGACGATGTCTTCGTCGGCATCGGAGCCCCGGGTGCCCTCGGCCTCGCCTATTTCCGGGTCGGCGCGAACGTCACAGCCCAGGATAGTGACGATTACGTACTCTATGACACCGCCAGCGGCAACCTCTACTACGACCCCGACGGCTCGGGCTTCGAGGGATCTCTGCTGGTTGCAACCCTGACCGGCGCGCCCGTGCTGGCGGTCGCCGACATCGTGGTGGTGGACTGAGCCCGAAAAAGCACCAGCCGAGGCAATTCACGGAATTGATTGCATCATTCGTATTAATCAATTGGATTGATTAATACGACTCCCCTACACTGCCTCCCAGCTCATGACTTTCAACCCCCTGTAACAACCAACTGGAGATCGCAACCATGCAAACCCTGATCAACACCGAAATCAAACCCTTCAAGGCCCAGGCTTTCCAGAACGGCAAGTTCGAGCACATTTCCGACGAGGACCTGAAGGGCAAGTGGTCCGTGGTGTTCTTCTACCCGGCCGACTTCACCTTCGTCTGCCCCACCGAACTGGGCGATCTGGCCGACAACTACGCCGAGTTCCAGAAGATGGGCGTGGAAATCTACGCCGTGTCCACCGACACCCACTTCACCCACAAGGCCTGGCACGACACCAGCGAGACGATCGGCAAGATCCGGTTCCCGATGATCGGCGATCCCACCGGCGCCATCACCCGCAACTTCGGCGTGATGATCGAGGAAGCCGGCCTGGCCGAGCGCGGCACCTTCGTGATCGACCCCCAGGGCAAGATCCAGATCATCGAGATCAATGCCGGCGGCATCGGCCGCGACGCTTCCGAGTTGCTGCGCAAGATCAAGGCCGCCCAGTACGTGGCCGCTCACCCGGGCGAGGTCTGCCCCGCCAAGTGGAAGGAAGGCGAAGCCACCCTGGCGCCGAGCCTGGACCTGGTCGGCAAGATCTGAGCACCAACCCATAACCGTCACCCCGGCGGAAGCCGGGGTCCAGGAACTCAACCTCCTGGATTCCGGCCTGCGCCGGAATGACGGCCAAACCACAAGAGCGCAACACCAAGCCGTCTCGCCACTCCCTCCCCCTTGATGGGGGAGGGTTGGGGTGGGGGTGGAAGGCCCGCCAAGCCAGCCGCCCTTCACCCCCATCCCGGCCTTCCCCCATCCAGGGGGAAGGAGAACCCCGGCGGTTTCGTATTGCCCTTTGCCTCAGGAGAACCACCATGCTGGACGCCAACATCAAGACCCAACTCAAGGCCTACCTGGAAAAGCTTGTGGACCCCATCGAGCTGGTGGCCTCCCTGGACGACAGCGCCAAGTCCGCCGAGATGCGCGGTTTGCTGGAAGACATCGCCAGCCTTTCGGACAAGGTGTCCTTACTCGAAAATGGCAACGACGCCCGCCGCCCCTCCTTCACCATCGGCAAGGTGGGCGAGGGTGAAAAAGGCGCCCGCATCCGCTTCGCCGGCCTGCCCATGGGCCACGAGTTCACCTCCCTGATCCTGGCCCTGCTCCAGGCCAGCGGCTACGCGCCCAAGCTGGAAGCCGACGTGATCGAGCAGATTCGCGGCATCACCGGCAACTTCCGTTTCGAGACCTACATCTCCCTGTCCTGCCACAACTGCCCGGACGTGGTGCAGGCCTTGAACGCCATGGCGGCCATCAACCCGAACATCCATAACGTGATGATCGACGGCGCCCTGTTCCAGGACGAGGTGAACGCGCGCCAGATCATGGCCGTGCCCAGCGTCTACCTGAACGGCGAGCCCTTCGCCAACGGCCGCATGAGCATCGAGGAGGTCATCGCCAGGCTCGATACCGGGGCCGCCGCGCGTGACGCAGCCAAATTGGCTGAGCAGGCGCCCTTCGACGTGCTGGTGGTGGGCGGCGGACCTGCCGGCGCGGCGGCGGCGGTGTACGCGGCGCGGAAGGGCATCCGTACCGGCGTCCTGAGCGAGCGCTTCGGCGGCCAGGTCATGGACACCCTGGCCATCGAGAACCTCATCTCCGTGCCCCACACCGACGGACCCAAGCTGGGCCGTGCACTGGAAGAACACGTCAAGGAGTACGGGGTGAACATCATGAACCTGCAGAAGGCGGAGGCGCTGATCCCCGGCGAGGCGGGCGGTTTCCACGAGATTCGTCTGGCCAACGGCGCCGTGCTCAAGGCCAAGGCCCTGATCCTGTCCACCGGCGCCCGCTGGCGCGAGTTGAACGTGCCCGGGGAGCAGGAATACCGGGGCAAGGGCGTGGCCTACTGCCCCCACTGCGATGGCCCCCTGTTCAAGGGCAAGCACGTGGCCGTGGTGGGCGGCGGCAACTCCGGCGTGGAAGCCGCCATCGACCTGGCCGGCATCGTCGGCCACGTCACCCTGCTGGAGTTCGGCGATGCCCTGCGCGCCGACGCGGTGCTGCAGAACAAGCTTTACAGCCTGCCCAACGTCACGGTGATCAAGAGCGCCCAGACCACGGAAGTGACCGGCGCGGAAGGCAAGGTCAACGGCCTGACCTATACCGACCGGAGTGTTGGCAAAAGCGCCGGCCAGAGCCAGCACATCGCCCTGGAAGGGGTGTTCGTGCAGATTGGCCTGCTGCCCAACACGGACTGGCTCAAGGGGGTGGTGAACCTGTCCCGCTTCGGCGAGATCGAGGTGGACGCCCGGGGCCAGACCAGCGTGCCCGGCGTGTTCGCGGCGGGGGACTGCACCACCGTGCCCTACAAGCAGATCATCATCGCCATGGGTGACGGGGCCAAGGCCAGCCTGGGGGCCTTCGACTATCTGATCCGGAGTTCGGCGCCGGCCTGATATCCGGGCCAATCGCCCGGTGCTATCCGCCTCTCCCGCCGGGAGAGGCGTTTTACATTGGGCGGCTTGTTGAACCAAACATCGCGCGGGCCGCTCCAGACGGTACCGACCCTGGAAGTCAAACCGATGAACCCTCGAATTCGGCTATGCCCTCGCCTCCACTGGGCCCTGGCCCTGCTCGGCCTGCTGGCCTGGCCCGCCTTGGCGGACACCATTATCCACGGCGACAGCGGCCATCCCGCCACCCGGACGGAAGTGCTGGCCGGCCTGGCCGCCGCCGATTTCATCCTGCTGGGGGAAACCCACGACAACCCCCGGCATCACCAGGCCCGGGCGGAACTGATGCGCGGCCTGCCGCCCGGCGTGAAGACCGTGGTGCTGGAACAACTCGAGCGGGGAAGGCGGCTGGACCCGGCACTGTCCCTGGATGACGCCCTGGAGCGGGCGGGGTTCGACCGCAAGGCCTGGGGCTGGCCCCTGCACCAGCCCGTGTTCGTCGCGGCCCGGGACATCGGCGCAAACCTGCTGGGCGGCAATCTCGGCCGCAAGGATGGACGGCGGGTGGCGATGGAGGGTGAGTCGGCCCTGGACGCGGACCAGGCCCGCCTGCTGCAACATTCGCCCTTGTCCGACACGGCGCGAGAACGGCTGGACGAGAGCCTGAGCAGCGGCCACTGCGGCCATCTCCCGGCCGCCCGCCTGCCCAACATGCGTTTGGCCCAGCGCGCCCGCGATGCCGCCCTGGCGCGGACCCTGCTGGAATCCCGTGACGGCCCGGTGGTCCTGCTGGCGGGAAACGGCCATGTCCGCCGCGATTACGGCGTGCCCGTCCTGTTGGCCGGTCAGGCGCCCGGCGCCCGGGTGGTCAGCATCGGCTTCATGGAAGCCGAGCCGGGCGACCGCCCCGACGCAGCCGATATTGGCGGCGCCTATGATTTCCTGTGGTTCACCGCCCCGGCGAAACGCGAGGATCCCTGCGCGGGTTTCAGCATGCCCTGAGAGGGCGGCCACCTTGTCACTTGTTGCGGATGCGAATAGCCGTTGACAGCCCAATAAGTATTGATAATAATTCACAACAAGTAATTCGCCCTATGCACCGGATACCGGGAAAGCGGGTTCACGGGAGGGCGGCCCGGAAACACCGGGGGGAAGTGGCACGGCGCGGGCATGATCCAAAAGGGTTCTCGGGAACTGCATCCTCCATGACCGCGTTCCCATGCCTCAATGCAGTAAATCTTTCATCCGTGGCCTGTCGTCCCGGATAAATTGCCAGCCAGCCAGCTCTGCCCGTCACGGGCAAGCCAGCCAGCCAGTCGGATCAACCGTTTTATCGCTGGATGTGCGGATGCTCGCTTTGCCTGGCCGTTTCCTTCCTTTCTTTCCCATCGTGCGCCACATGCCCGGCTACCCCCACGCCGCCACCTTCGGCAAGGCCTTGGTGGACGTCGCGGCGAAACGCGCCACCACCCGCCTGGCCGGCGCCCAGCCCTGATCGCCATGGCCAGCCCGGCACCCTTTCCTCTCGGCATGGCCACTGAAGGCGCCCGCGTGCGCATCGTCGCCCTGCGCGGCGGCGCCGGGCTGGACAAGCGCATGACCGAGATGGGCCTCAACGTGGGCGGCGAACTCACCGTGCGCCAGCGCCAGGGCGGCGGCGGCCTGGTGGTGTCGCGGGGAGAGACCCGCTTCGCCCTGGGCGGCGGCATGGCCCACAAGGTGATGGTGGAGTTGATGGGGAGTGGGAAATAGGAAGTAGGAAGTAGGCAGTGGGAAGTGGGGCGGGGACAACGGCGGTTTTCCCACTCCCCACTTCCCACTATCCACTCCCAGGAGCAAAGACATGACCCTCAAGGACCTGCAAGTCGGCGACCGCGCCAAGGTGGCCGGTTTTCTCGAAAGCGGCGTTGCCGGTGGCAACTCGTACCGTCGCAAGCTGCTGTCCATGGGGCTGACTCCAGGGGCGGAGATCAGCGTGACCCGGGTGGCGCCCATGGGCGACCCGGTGGTGATCCGCGTGCGCGGCTTCGCCCTGTCCGTGCGCCGCGACGAGGCGGCAACCCTTTCGGTGGAGAAACTGTGATGAGCAACGCGACCAAGAGCCTTTACACCATCGGCCTGGTGGGCAACCCCAACTGCGGCAAGACCACCCTGTTCAACGCCCTGACCGGCTCCAGGCAGCGGGTGGGCAACTGGCCCGGCGTCACCGTGGAGAAGAAGAGCGGCGAATACCGCCTGTCCGAGGGTACGCAAATGAGCCGCTTCGAGGTGGTGGACCTGCCCGGCACCTATTCCCTGGACGTGGTGGACCGGGAGGTCTCCCTGGACGAGAAGGTGGCGCGGGACTACGTGCACGCCAACGAGGCCGACCTGATCATCAACATCGTCGATGCCTCCAACCTGGAGCGCAACCTGTACCTCACCAGTCAGTTGGCCGAGATGCGGGTGCCTCTGCTGCTGGTGCTGAACATGGTGGACGTGGCGGAAGGCAAGGGCATGCAGGTGGACGCCGAGGCCCTGTCGAGCCAACTGGGCTGCCCGGTGCTGCCCGTGGTGGCTTCGGAAGGCACTGGTATCGACGCACTGAAGGACGCCATCAAGTCCGCCGTCGCCGATCAGCCCCGCGCCACCGCTCTGGTGGAATACCAGTACGCCCTGGATCACGCCATCGTCGAACTGGCGCCGCGCCTGGAAGATGCCGCCAAAGCCAGCGGAACCTCCGCCCGCTGGTTGGCGGTGCGCCTGCTGGAAGGCGACGATCTGGCCCGTCAGGTGGCGGGCCCGGACCTGGCCCACTACGCCAGGCAGCGCGCCGAGTCCCTGGGCGACGACATCGACATCCTGATGGCCGATGCCCGTTACGGCCTGGCCCACCACATCGCCAGGCAGGCGGTGAAAGTCAGCGGTCAGGTGGGCCGGGACCTCACCGACCGTATCGACCGGGTGGTGCTCAATCGCACCCTGGGCATCCCCATCTTCCTGGTGATGATGTACCTGATGTTCATGTTCACCATCAACATCGGCGGCGCCTTCATCGACTTCTTCGACCAGCTCGCCGGCGCGCTATTCGTGGACGGCTTCGCCACCGCCATGGCCGGCCTGGGCGCGCCGGAATGGCTCCAGGTGTTGCTGGCCAAGGGTATCGGCGGCGGCCTGCAGACCGTGGCCACCTTCATCCCGGTGATCGGTTTTTTGTACCTGTTCCTGTCGGTGCTGGAGGATTCCGGCTACATGGCCCGGGCCGCCTTCGTCATGGACCGCTTCATGCGCTGGGTGGG
>WBZL01000882.1_pt1 | contig 33293 bp, 46 predicted proteins | sample 5204291 | NCBI WGS metagenome assembly WBZL01 (sample SAMN12344345, study PRJNA552823) | activated sludge metagenome | biome: Activated sludge suspended growth; feature: Nitrification reactor; material: Wastewater; isolation source: activated sludge from nitrification reactor of wastewater...
CGCAGGCGACGGGTGAGTGTGCAGGAGCTTGAAAGATCAGGGCCAGAACGCTTGAAAAACGCCCGAAACCAGGCGAAACAATGCGGGCTGGAGCGAAACGGCGCGGAAAGAATGTTGCGACAGACGCAACATGATCAGGGTAGCAAGTAGCTGCCTGCAATCTCGGTGATCGCCTCCTCATCCGAGGGGCTCAATCCGAGGTAGGGGCGGGCCGGAATCTGCACGCCGCGGCCGGCAGTGCCGCCGAATTGGTGGATGGCGGAGTAGATGAGACCGGAGCCGATCTCGACGCCCTTGGCGTCGGCCTGGTAGGAGATCTCGCGAGAAAGGCGCCCGGTCTCGCCGATCAGCGGCTTCTTGCCGGCGGCGCGGCTGGCGCCGGCTTTCGATAGCTTTCCAGACTTGCCGTAGCTGCCGCTGAACTTGCCCAGGTAAGCCAGGTACGTGGCGGGTGCATTGGGCTCCCACTGGGTGCCGTCCGGGGCTGTGCTGGTCTGGAAGCGCTGCTTGGTGGACTCGGTGAGAAACTCGCCGAGTTCCTGGTGCAACGGCGTCAGATCAGTTCCGCGCTTGATCAGCTCCGCGAAGACTCGATTCGCATCCTGCGCCTGCAGCTGGACTTCGATCTTCACCGGACCAGTTCGATCGCCAGTTCGTTGCCGTCGGCGTCCAGCGCCATCGCTTCGAACTCGTCGCCTTCCGGTTGCGGATAGTGCGCAGCCAGCTCATCCGGCAACTCGTGCGACCATCCCAGGATTGCAGCCATGTCGGCCAGGCTCTTGGTTGGCGCCGGCCCAAGATTCCACACCCACGGGGCCGGGTGCGCGTTGACGCTTGGCCAGCTCGCCATCTCAAGAATCCGCGCGGAATCCGGGCCGGAAACCCCACCCGTGGTGACATCCCAGTCAAAGACCAGCGGCTTTTCGTACCAGAGGCGTGGCTGCAGTTCGTAGTGCTTCATGGCTCCCACCCGAAGAGGAGGCCGACAGCAAAGCGGAACATTTCCGGGTCCTGAGTATACATCGCCCTGAAATTCTGCAGATGCCGCGGGTCAGGTGACGCCGGATCGACTGACAAGAGTGCCTGGAACGCCATCGTAAGCACCTCCAGCGCGCCGCCTGATGAGTACTCCTTGCCCTGGTAGGCATCGAAGTAGTGGTCCTCGCGCGCAACCTCATCCCGGCCGTACCCGCGGCCGAGGTGGCGCAACGGATCACCAGCGGTGCGGCGACGGTGCAGTTGCTGGAACAAGGCGTCCAGATCCGGGAGCGCAGCCTGTAGCCGATGCGCGTACTCGTGGATCGCACACCCGATGTCCTGGGGCCGCACCTGGATGAATCCCATGCCGGCGGTAGGGTTCTTCACGACTCCGAAGCCCGGAAGACGTAGCGACCACTGACCACCCTTGACGGTGTACTGGTAGCCGCGCCCAGTTCCGGAGCGCACAGACAGGCGCCCGAAGGCATCCGCCGCCTTGGTCCACTTGTCCGGGAACATCTTCGATGCGGCCTGGACAGCCTTGGCACCCGCGCCCCCGTTCGCGATCACCGCAGCGGTTTGCGTCCCGACCTGTGCGTGCAGGCGCTGCAACATCGAGCGCACGAATACGCCGGGATCGGCGAGCGGATCTGGCAGCGCCTGTAGCGTGTTGCGCCCGTGATCAACGAAGTCGTCGATTGTGCTCAGTTTCTTCACGACTGGACTGGGTGCCGCGACCTGGGCGACCAACTGCTGGGCAATCGGAGGCGGAAGCGTCGCGGCTTTCGCGGCCACCTGTGAGGCCAGGTTGGCGGTTGCACCTGGCTGGTATCCCCAGCCCTTGTCGATGCCCGTGGGTTCGCCCGTTTTCGGATCAATGGCGTCCCACCCGTCCGGCAGGGCCTTGTCCGGGTTACCACCGAGGCGCCGCGCGTCCTCTGGGCGTCGCAGGCCGACGACCCTGCAGCTGCAGCCCCAGCCGTTCGGCGGGCTGTGCGTGTTCCAGAAGGGGTGATCTGCGGGCAGGACCATACCGTCCCATGCCAGGTGCTGCGGGCGCGGGTCTGCGGATCCGCCGTGCTTGTACATCCAGTAGCCGAACCCACCATCGCGCAGCTGTTGCAGTCGGCCGGCGGCGTAGCTGGTGGCTGCATTCGTGCGGTAGATGACCCTGGTGCGCCAGTTGTGGGATCCCGTGTGCACCCAGCCCGTCCGCTCGACGATCTTCCGGAAAGCCTTGCGGAATTCGCCGATGCCGGTGCCCTCTGCAATCGAGCGCTCGACGGCCGCGGCCAGATCCGCCAACAAATCGGCTTTCATCGCGCCAGCGACCATGAATGCATGGTCATGCTGCGACTTCCAGAGATCGTCCCAGGCGCGCGTGGGCACCTGGTTTGACAGGCGCTGCCGCAGGAACGCCAGCTGCTGCGCGAATGGGCGCTTCAGGACTACGGATAGCGAGTCAGCCATCGTCCGACCTCGTAACCTCGGCCTCAACATGCAGCATCACGACCTTTCCAAGGTCATCCTCGGCCTCGCGTAGCCATCCTGAAAAATCAGGGCCAACGATCAAAACCGGGGCGCCCATGTTTCCGAACTCGACCAGTCGCGTGATCAGCTCGCCAACGGAGAGGCAGCCTTCCGGGACGGTGAATGGTTCCAGCCACTCCATCACCTCAATTCTCCTGCCCCGCCTCAAACCGCCCCGCCATCTCCGCCACAGCGAACGCCGCCTGCATCACCTGTGTCATCTGCCCGGTGGGCAGGTCGGAGAAGGCGTTGAGCAGCGCATCGCGCAGGGCCTCCATGCTGTCGGCCTCTTCCACGAGCTGCTCGATGCGGCGGAGCCACTCGCGGTGGGCGGCGGCGGCCTCGGTGCTGAGGCGGTCGGCGATGAGATCGGCGGTTGAAGGCTCCGCATCCTGCGCGGCATTGCGGGCGCGCGGCAGCTCCCGATTCAGCGCCGGTGCGAGCATCGCAGCTGGAGCAGGCGCCCCGAGCAGCTCGGCATCCTCCGCCGGATCCGGGATGCCCAGCTTGTCGCGAATCACCGACTGCTCCACCTTCAGGCCCAACGGCACCAGCTTGAACAGTGCATCGACCAGCGCCTTGGTGTCCTCCGGCTGCGGCACGACCACCTTGATGCGTGGCAGCTTCCCCTGGTGGGCGAAGTTGAGCGCGATGAAAGGCGCCAGCAGCTGCCGCTGGAGCGTGTTGCTCAGCGCCTTCGCGTCCGCTTCCAGGATGTCCAGGCGCACCAGCTGGTGCACCTGCGCCTGTGAGTTGGACGATCCGTCGTCGGCCGTCATGGTCTGGCCCAGGACGCCCTTGCTGATCTGCTTGTCCCAGAACTGCGCCAGCTTCTCGAAGAAGTCGCCAGCCCCAGCCACGTTGGCCGCCTGCTGGAAGCTGATCTGCGTGCTCTGCGGCACCACCGCAGCGGCGTCGCTGCCCAGGTTCGCGACCGCCGAGATCAGCTTGAGGATGTCGTCTTTGCTGGCGGCCGGGCCGTAGGTGCCCAGGCGCATGGGCAGGCCGTAGATGTCCGCAAACGCCATCCAGTCCCGCCAGGTCCACGCCTTGCACATGTACGCAGGCGCGGCCAGCCGCGCCAGGCCGCCGCGGATGGGCAGGCCGCTGCGGATGCGCGGGCGGTGCACCAGGAACTTGTAGGGAGGCAGCGTGATGCCGTTGCTCGGGTCCTGCTGATCCAGCAATCGCAGCTCCGTCCCGGTGTCTCGGTCATAGCGGAACCAGCGCGGATCGCGCTCGTGGAACTGCGGCATCCACGTCTTGCCGCTACGGTCCCACACGATCTCGGAAACCGCGTATCCCTTGCCGATGGCATCCACCAGGTGGGAGATCATTTCGCCGAACTCGGCCTCATCGACGATGGCCCGCACGGCATCTGCCAGGCGCACGTCTTCTGCCGCATCGCTGGCCGCTTCCACGCTGACACTGAGCCCGACGATGGCCAGCTTGCGTGTGCCCAGCACGCTGGCGTAGTGCATGTCGCGCTCTTCCATCTCCTCGGCCAGCGTGAGGTAGTCGTAAGCATCGCCCTCAGCGGCGGATGCCAGCACCTGCGCCAGCCGGCTCGGCGTGAGGCCGCTGGCCACAGAGCTGTGCCAGACCTGCCGGATTCCGGTGACCGATGGCGCGGAGATCTCCTCGAGCAGCACGTCCAGTTCAATCGGCTGCCCATCCGGGCCAAGAATGCGCGAGGTTGCCATCACCAGATCCCTTTTGTGGTCCGCCAGCCGGCGCCGATGCGCACGTCCCGGTGGTGTTGAGCATTGGGCTGCACGCGGTGGTACTCGATCACCTCCCAATCCAGGCGGCTGGCGTAGTACATGAGCGCGATGGCGATGCCGGCGTCGCCGTGACGCTTTCCGCCATCGGAGCTTTCCGCCTTCTTCTCCGGCACGCGCGCCACGCCGCGCACCATCTTGATGGCGCGCAGATCAGCCAGCGTGTCGCGATCGCGCGGCACGCTGATCGTGTCGTCTTCGAACGCCGCCTTGAGCGGCGGCATCTGCTCCCGGTACCAGCCCTCCGAGAGCATCACCAGTTCGACCACCTGCCAGCCAAAGTCCTGCGCCAGGAACTCGGCCAGCGCGTGGCCGTTGCCGCGCGCATCGAGCGCCGCTTTCCGCAGGTTGGGTAGGCGGCTCAGGATGAACTTTGCCACCTGGTGCTGCTGCTTGTGCGGCATGTTGCGCAGCTCCAGCGTGAACGGGACACGGCGGCGGAGCTGCGTGTCGATCTGCGCCGGCACCATGACCGAAAGGTCACCAGAGCGGCCGAAGTCCTGGCCGAACACACTCGGCGCGCGCGGGTCCAGCCGTGCAAGCAGCGGCGCCACTTCGGCGTCCAGCCACTCCTGCATCACCGTATGCCGCTCGGCATCTGGCAGCTGCTCAAAGCCTCGCGGGCAGGTGTAGCGGAGCACCGGCGTGTCGGTCATGCGCGATTCGATCAGCGCCGACGTGAGCCACGCGCCGGAGCCCTGCGATGGGATGACGTCCAGCTCTTCGTCGGCCGCATCGCCGTAGAAGGCATAGACCTCTTGCACCCAGGCTTCCTCGGCGTCCGCGGACCATTCGATGCCGCGGCGCATGCAGACGCGCCGGAACAGGCCCTGTGCAACCGCCTCGCGGAACGTGGTGCGGTGGATGCTGCCCTTGCGCTTGCCGCTGCGGATTTCTCCGATCAGCTCGGCGAACGGGTTCTGGTCGCCATCGTGCGTCGAGATGACGCGCACCCGGCCGCCCCAGATCAGCAGCGCCAGTGCGGCCTTGAGGAGCTGATCCAGCTGCCCGTGGAACGCCGCTTCGTCGATGATCACCACGCCCTGCTTGCCGCGCAGATTCGCCGGGCGGCTGCTCAGGGCGACGATGCGAAAGCCGCTGGGAAACTTGATGGTGTAGGTCTTGATCCGCTGATCGGCGTCTGCCTCATCGCGGAAGATCTCTTCACCCTCTTCGATCGCGCTGGCGGCCTTATCGAACGAGCGTGCCCACATGGCACAGGCTTCGACGTACTCGATGGCCATGTCCATCGAGTAGCCGATGTAGTAGCAGTTCTGCCCTCCGGCCTTGCGCTCGGCCGCGGCGGTCAGGACGTCGTCGGACGCCTCCGCCCAGGTCAGACCGATGCGTCGGGATTTCTCGCCAATCTTCAGCGGCGATTTGTCTGCAATCCACCGCTGTTGATACGGCAGCAGCGCCGCGGGCGCGGCGCTGCTGGCGGTGTTGGGCAAGCCCTGCTTGAGCGGATTCTGCGTCACGTAGCGATGCCCAGGATCTCGCGCCGGATCTCGTCCACGGCTTCCGCGGACATGCCGCGGCGCTTGGCCACATCGCCCACGGCCCGCGCTGCGGCGGCCACCTTCTCGCGCATTTCGTCGCGGTACTTTTTCAGAGCGACGCTGCTGCGGTTCATGTCGCTGATGGCGCGCACCAGTTTCGGAAATTCGATGGTCTCCGGATCCACGTTCAGCTGCATCAGCAAATCAAACGTCATTTGCTGCGTCAGGCGCATCAGCGCCTCATTCATCGCACCATCGTCGTCTGGCGAGGCTTCCACGATCGCGCGCGCCTGGTCCGTGCTGGCTTTCAGTGCGCGGACACGCTCTTCAAACGCTGAGCCGAAGCGATAAACGCTGGAGCGGTGAATCTCGAAGCCCTGGTCCAACAGCCACCCGGCCAGCCCGTCGTAATCGCTGAAGCCGCTCGCAATCAGGCGCTGCTCCAATTCCTTGCGGACGGATTCCGGGAGCTGCAGGATTTTCGAGCGCGCCGCCATCAGGCAGGCCGCCGGTAATACGGCGCCATCACGCTCACGTTATGCGAACGCCAGACGCGCCAGGCGAGCGTTCCATATTCCGGCTCGCCGATAATCTCGCCGTACAACAGCCGCCGCACATTCTCAGCAGCGATCGCATCCGCCACCAGCTCGGCGTCCATTACACGCGCTCCGGCCGGGCGATGCCGGCATGGCACGGCACGGTGTACTCGACGACGTCGACGCCCAGGTGCGTGAGTTCACACATCCAGGTGCCCGTCTCCTTTCCGGCCACTTCGATCAGCTTGCGGCTTTCCAGGTAGTCCAGTTCCCGGCGGAGACTGGCCGGCGTGGCCGGCAGCGACACGTCCGTGAGGACGCGCAGCACCAGCGATTCCGGCACCGGGCGCGGACGGCCAGCATTGAGCACCACCAGCACACGCCAGCGCGCTTCTTCACGCTGGGCTTTTTCCAGATCCATGTCGTCAGCCCCCTCGGTTCATGCCACTCAGTCGCTGCAGCTCGGCGCGCTGCAGGTCGGATAGCCGCTCACCCAGCCGGTCCAGCTTCGCGTCGATCAAGGAGCTGAACCGGATCCAGTCCTCGCGCCGCACGTACTCCATCGGCAGCGCCTTGATGTGCTCCTGGAACTCGCGTTTGAGTTCCCCCAGCTGCCGGTTCTCCTCGCGCATCGAGGTTTCGAGCCCGCTGAATTTCTCGCCGATGCGCCGCTCGAACTGCCCCAGCGCCATGCGGCCGAATGCCAGGAGCAGGCCAAGCACCGCGGCGCCGACCGTCGCAATCACGCTGACCTGTTGGATGTCCATCAGCTGAGCCCCCTGTGCTGTGCTTCCCAGGCATGCGCGCAGCAGGCGCAGCGGGCGGTGTTTGTGAGCGCCTTGAGCCGCTCGGGCTCGATCCGCTCGTTGCAGTCCACGCAGTACTCCCGCGCGCTGGGATCACGCGGCGCGAATGCCTCGGCAATCCGGCGCTGCATGTCCTTGAGCGCCAGCTCGCGGTCGAGTTCCTCCCGCGCCTGCGCCTGGTCAACGATGTCCATGCAAGCAATCCTCGCGAAGACGAGCCGCGCTTCGCGCTGGGCCAGGTGCAGATCGAGTTCCATACGGTTTCACTCAGTCCTCTTCTTCTTCGTCCAGCGCCATCAAGTGGCAGTCCGCCAGCGATTGCAGTTCCTCCAGCGCAACGCGGTAGGCGCTGGCGGGCAATGGCTCGCAGTCCCTGATGAATGCTTCCCAGTGCTTGTTGGCGATCTGCTGCGGCGTCATTTCGGCGGTTCCTGCCGCAACGTGGCAATCGCCGCTTTGTCCGCGTTTGCCCTGCTCAGTGCTGCTTCCAGCGAGATCACCCACACGGCAAACTGGGGCGCGCAGAGCACCGGGTTCTGGTACGGGTCCAGGCACAGCGGCGCCGGGGGGCGCGGCACCGGCGTGGGCTCCGTCAGCTCTGGCGGAACCTCCACGTACCGGGTGGCACCCGGTACGCGGACAATCTGCGGGTCACTCAGCTTGACGGTCGGCCGGAGTGCCGAGCAGCTCGTCAGACAGAGCGCGGCACAGAGGGCGATTGCAGTCGTTTTCATGGGTCTTCGCGATGCCTTCGATAATGGTGCGGCGCTGCATTTCCAGTTCGCTGATCTCGTCGCGTGCACGTGCCCGCTGGCGCTGCGCGAGCGCCAGTTGATCAGCCTGTTTCTGCTGGGCGCCGAGACACTGCAAAAGCTCCGTCTCCAAAGTTGAGACAGCAGCACTGGCGCGGTTATTGATGGCTTCCGCGCTCGCCAGCTCGGCAGCGCCGGTGGCTTCGCACGCTGCCAGGCGGCCGAGCACGTCGCCCACGGCCTTGGCCTTGCCGCGCACCTGGTAGACGTTGACCGTGACGCTGATGACCAGCAGCGCAGCCAGCACCAGGCACGCCACCGCCAGTGCGCCCACCAGCTTGGCGCCACCCGTAGCAATGAGCCGATCACCAAGCATTGCGGGCCTCCAGCAGAGCGGGACCAGGGCCGGCATCGCAGCGCTTCGCGACGTCGATGGACGCGCGCAGCAGCAGCTGCTGCTCTGCAATCACGCTGCGCTGCTGACGCGCGACCCGGTCAAAGTCCCTGAGCGAGTCGACCAGGCCGCCATTGGCGCTCAGGCAGCGCTTGAAGTTGGCTTCCGACGCCTGCTGGAGCCCTGCCAGTTCGCGGTATTCGTTGATCTTCTCGTGCTCGCCATGCACCGCCTGGCGGTACTGCTCGCTACGGATGGACAGCTGGTTGGAAAGGTGAAAGCACGCCCAAAGCAATGCCACGGCAACCGGCCCAAAGGACCACGCAGCGTTCCTCCAGAAACTGCAGCGCATCTCAGTGCGCGCCAGCTCATTCCGCAGCCGCTGTGCATCAAGGTATTGGGGCACGTGACCGTACATGTCAGCGCTTCCCGACGAAGGTGCCCGGCGTCAGTGGCTGGGTGGCCCGGCCACTGGTCATGATGAAATGCAGCAGGGATCGCTCTGCAAGCTGCGCCATGTCCGATACCCAGTAGCCGCGGGACCGCACGCGCTTGTTGAGGTCCACCAGATCATCATTCACGGCGAACGCATCTGGGATTCCGTCGCCCATGCGCAAGTCGCCGTCCTCGTTCAAGAACGCCCGGAACGCGGGCCAGGCAAAGCCCTTCTTGGCGCCGCCGAGCAGGCCATTGCTGAAGCGTGCATTGGCGCAGTTGGTGCCGATGTTGCGGCGCTGATCCAACGTCAGCGACGGGAGCGCCAGCGTGTCCTGGATGAACACCCAGGGCTGCGTGGCCCGCTCGGTTCCCCAGCGTCGCGTGGGCTCGTCTTCGGACGCTAGCGCCTTGGCGATAGCCTCATCCCAGGCACGCACGCGCACGGCACCATCTGCGCGCGGCTCGGTGATTCCGCTGGGCAGGTAGACCGGGCCGCTACTGTTGCCGGTAGACCCAGTGCGCTGCACCTGCTCCGGGATCGCCTGATCGATGACCCATCCGAGTTCAGTGAGCCGCAGCACGATCATCTGCGCCTGCGACAACCGGTCGTTCAGTGCGTCCAGCAGATCGGCGGGCGAATTGAAGATCGCCAGGAGATCGCGGGCCTGTTGCTGATTGACGTCCATGGGTTACTCCTGGCACACCGGCTGGCCGTACCAGCCGGCGGCGATATAGGCGGGCTCGATGGCCAGCAGGATGCGGCGCACGTAGCCGCGGTTCTCGTCCCGCGCCCAGGTGGCGCGGGACGTGTGGTGCTCTACGTGACCAAACCAGCGGGCAGCATCGGCCCCGTTAGCCGACGCCCGCTTCTGGTCACGGCGCACCCATCCCAAGCCACCGTTGTAGGCGGACAAGGTGAAGGCCCAGCGGTCGCACTCGGTGGCGGCCGTCTTGACCTGGTCATAGAGCCAGCGGTCATAGCAGGCCGCAGCGCGGATGCTTTGACTGGCGTCCCAGGGGTCGAACTCGCCCACCTCCGGGCAGACGTTGTGCAGCCAGTCGGCGGTGGCGGGCGTGAACTGAGCGAGCCCGATGGCATAGGCGCTGCGTGCATCCGGCCGCCAGCGCGATTCCTGGTGCAGCTGCGCCGCCAGCCGGGCGGGCGATGCCTGCACCCCGAACTGCCCGGCCGATGCCGCGTACACCTGCCAGCGGTAGCGCACGCTCGCCTCGGGGATGCTGACCCGGCTGGCGGTCTGCGGCGTGCTGCCGATGGCGCCGCATTGCGCCGATGGTGCGAAGAGCACGCCCATCGCGAGCGCAAAGGGCACGATGATGTCCAGCCAGCGCACGCCAGTCAGGACAACGTCGCCGTCGTCGGTTGCTGCGTAATCGTCGAACGCATCACGAATGCGTTCGGAAAGCTCCAGAACCACCTTCAAGGCGGTCAGGAGCAGCACAGCCAGGGCGATGAACTTGATCATGGCACCAGCGCCCCGGCGATGATCGCCGCCGCGATGATCGCGCCCTTGCGGTACCACGCCGCGCCCTGCGCCGGCCCGGTGTGATCCTCAGGCTGGCCGCGCGGGAAGAAGCGCTTGTCGATCCAGCTGCCCAGGAACGCAAACGCCGTCAGCTTGCTGACGCCCCAGAGCAGCAGCCCGATCTTCACCGGGTTGAGGAACGCGGTGACCGCGAAGGTAAGCAGGAACAACCACAGCACCGGATGCGCCGTCAGGCGCGCCCCGATGCGAGCAAAGAACCCCGGTTTCTGATCCATAACGCGAACTCCCGACAGTTGCCGGGAGAGCCCCGGCGGCGTGGTCGGGGGCTAGGTTCGCGCTATGTGGTTGGGATGTATTGGGGACGAGTCCCAAAGCGGCGGATCGTCAATCGATCACCTTGGCCGATTTCCCGCTCGCTTGTCCGCGAGGTCTTGTGCTTTCTTCAGCGCGCGGAGGTACGCGCCCTTGGTCATTGCGGAGTCGCCATAGACACCCGCCTTGATTTCGCCTTCCATCTGACCGAAGACCACCTGGGCGGCCTCGGTTTGACCTGCCAGTTGCATGAACGTCGGCAACCGCAGCTGCTCGGTCGCCCTGCGGCCAAGCTCGGAGATGCGGAGTTCGTCCGCGCTTGGCGGTCTGACCGATATCTCTACTCTCAGCATGGTGCGCTCCAGGGCTACATGTCACCCGTCGCAGCCGCTCTGTGCGCATTCAGCAGCCGGCTGCGGCTGGCCTCATACGCCGCACTCGTGAACCAGAGGGGCGCGTAGTGGACGGTGTGCCCGAATCGCCGCAGCTCGATCCTGTCGCCGCTCGGGCTGGTCCACGTCGCCACAGCGTTCTCCAACTCGGCGCCGCTCAAGTTCTTGACCACGTTGGTGGTCATGATTGGCTGGCCGTACTTGGCGCTCAGCGCCTCAACAACGGATTCAAACGCAGTAGGCGGCAGCGAGATCGAGACGGCCTCAATCCGCTGATCAAGGCTCCAGTAGTGCAGCCGTTGGACCGGAACGCCGGCAAAGCTGTCGCTCGTCGAAGTGGGACGCGCGCACATGCGGTTGGTGGGCTGCTCCTTCGGGGCCGATGAGACGGTGCCGCAGCTTGCGCCGGGCCCAAGCTGAGCAACGGCCTCGGATTCCAGCGTTCCAAGGATGACGCCCTTGACGTTCAACGAGCTGCTGAAGCCAACCGAGTCTTGCGCTTGCGCATTGTCGAAGCATTCGGCTCTGTCAGCTGCGCTGCCCATCTTGCTGCAGGCTTGCTGAGGATCAGCGGCCAGTGCCATTACAGCCAGGACTGCCGGGGTCACGGGATTCATTCCGGCTTTCTCCTCTTCCCGCCGTATGGCGGTGAGTCGTCGTTGATGTGCAATTGCGCCGGACGCTTGCGCTTTGCATGGGTGGCGGCGTAGGCCGTTGCCGCGGCCTCGGCGAGGCGCTGGATGGCCATCTGATCCTCTGGCCCGCAGCGGTTGTAGTTCGCCAACAACGTGGCGCTTTCCCTCGACATGTAGAGCGCATCGCGCAGCTCCGGCATGCCTGCCTTTTCCGCCACCAGTGTGGCATCTCTCAACGCTTGGACACGCGCTTCGAAGCCGCTCTCAATGGGCGGGCTGCGCTGCTTGCGCTTTGCTGCACCTGCCAGATCAGCAAGTTGCGGCTGCGTAAAGCGAGCACGCTCGCGCTCTTCTTTTAGCCGTTGGCCCAGTTCTACGTTCACGCAGATACCTGCACTTTTGCCGTTGACAGGTGCAGATTCCTGCACCATCATTGTTCGTAACGCTAAGACGTTTTGAACAAGGATACACCCATGCAGACAGCTCCCGCGCCCGGTCCTGACCTCGTTCGTCGGGTAAGGGCTGGATTCGTGATGAAGGGCACGACCATGCACCGCTGGTGCCGCGAGCAAGGCATCGCAGTGCAGAACGTCCGCCAGACGCTGACCGGTGCCTGGAATGGTCCAAAGGGCAGAAAACTGCGCGATCAGGTGATCAAGGCTGCCGGCGTGGAGGGCGTCGCGGCATGAGCCAGCCCGTCTCCCGCGCCATGCGCCTGGTCTTCGCGATGCAGGGTCATTCCTTCGAGGGCCTGCGCCTCAAGCAGCTGGCCGATGTCGTCGGCGAGTCCTCTTCCACCACGCTGCGCGATCTCCAGCTGCTGGAGCGCGAAGGCATGGCGGAACGCATCCCCGGCCGCGACGAGAACTGGCGGCTGACGCCGCGGCTGGTCCAGGTGGCCATCGCGCACCAGATCGAACTCGACCGCCTGCAGAACCGCCTCAGCGAGTTCCAGCAGCGCTACTCCCGCAACCCGTAACCCACGAGAGACTCCATGTCCCGCAACCCAATCGCCCCCGCTACAAAGGTCGGCCCCGAGCTGATCGGTCACACCCTGCCCGAGGATTCCGCCGCGCAGGAGAAGCTCCGCGCGCACCAGCACTTGATCATCGCCGAGTGGGGTGATGGCCTGCCCTGGAACCCGGACCACTACGAGGCGGTCATCCGCCGCGAGCTGAAGGTGGGATTCGAGGCGCTCCTGCGCGCCGGGCGTTACCTGATCGTGGCGCGGGAGTGCGCGGCACACGGCGAATGGACCGGGTTGCTCGATCGCCTGGGGATCGACAGGAGCGTCGCACACCGCATGATGGAGGCGTCGCGACGCGTCGCAAACGTTGCGTCGTCGCAACGTTTGCTGGAAGTAGCGGGCAACCAGGGCAAGCTCTTCGAACTCCTCAGCCTGCCCGAAGACCAGTTCGCGGAGCTGGCCGAAGAGGGCGAAACCAACGGCCTGAAGCGCGACGACATCGAGAAGATGACGGTGCGCGAACTGCGCCAGGCGGTGCGTGAGGCGCGCGAGGATCTGGCCGCGAAGGACCAGCGCGCAGGCATCCGCGAGCGCGAGATCGAGCGCGTGAGCAAGGAGCTGCGCAAGGCCCGCCGGGCGCTGGATGAGGCCACGCCGGAGCAGACTGCTCTGGATCTGCGCCAGCACGCATCGGCCGCGGCGCTGGATGTGCGCGCCAAGATCGTGGCGCGGGGTGATGAGGTGTCCAGCCTGCGCACCCGCGCCGAGCAGCTGCTATCGCATGGCCGCGACACGGGTGTTGACCAGGGCGTGTTCCTGGCTGGCCTGTTCGCCGAGATCGAGCGGGACCTCGCGGCACTGCGCGACGAGCTGGGCATCGCGGTGGCGGTGGCCGCTGATGCCACGCCCGAGTGGCTGGCGCAAGCCAAAGCAGCAGGCGAGCTGTGATGTCGGCCGTCGCCCAGGAGCTGGTGGTGGATGCCGCGCGCGCCCATGCTGCAGCTGGGCGCGGCGAGAAGACGGACATCGTCCGCCAGCTGGCGCAACAACTCGGATGCAGCCTGCAGGCCGCATACACCCGGCTGCAGGGCGCGCTCACGGGCGCGCCCCGCAAGCGCCGGGAAGACGCGGGCGAGTTCACGCTGCCTCGTGAAGAGGCGCTGCAGATCAGCGCCTTGATCGAAGCCAGCCGGCGCGACACCGGTACCGGCGAGCTGACCCTCGGCGATGCGGTGTCCTGGCTGCGCCGGGAGGGCCGCATCCTGGCCGGGCGTGTGGACCTGCGGACGGGCGAGTTCACTCCGCTCAGCCTGTCCGCGGTGAGCCGCGCACTGCGCCACTACCGCCTGCACCCGGATCAGCTGGCGGCGCCCACGCCGGCCAGCCGCCTCAGCAGCCCGCACCCCAACTGGTGCTGGCAGATCGACGCCTCCGTCAGCCGCCAGTTCTACCTGGCCACGGATGGCACCCAGGTGATGCCGCAGGCGGAGTACTACCGCGGCAAGCCCCAGAACTTCGAGAAGATCGCTGACAAACGCCTGTGGCGCTACGCGATCACTGACCACGCGTCTGGCTACATCGAGCTGATGTATGTGCTCGGCGCGGAGTCCTCCGCCAACCTGCTGGCCGCGCTGATCCACACGATGGTGCAGCGGCCAGACGGCTGCATGCACGGGGTGCCGCGCATCCTGATGAGCGACGGCGGCGCGCTCAACGCCGCGGCCACCTTCAACTTCCTGCGTGCGCTGGACATCCGCGCCCAGGTGAACGAGGCCGGCAACGCCCGCGCCAAGGGGCAGGTGGAGAACGCCCACTACATCATCGAACGGCACTTCGAGGCGCCGCTCAAGATGATGGCGCCGGTCACCAGCCTGGAGCAGATCAACCGCCTGGCTGCGCGCTGGGCTCAGCACTTCAACGCCACCGCAATCCACAGCCGCCACGGCATGGCGCGGCGCGATGCGTGGCTCCGCATCACGGCGGAGCAGCTGGTGTACGCGCCATCGGTTGAGGTACTCCGGCAGCTGCCGCTGAGCACGCCGAAGACCTGCACGGTGCGGGACTACACCATTCGCTTCCGCGGCAAGGTCTACGACGTGACTGGCCTGGACGGCGTACTCAACGGCCAGCGCGTGGACGTGGTGATGAACCCGTTCGACGCCGGCAGCGTCCGCGTCCTGCGTGTGGGCGCGGACGGGCGCCAGGGACACTTCATCGCCCACGAGCGCCAGCGGGACCAGTGGGGATTCGATGTCACCGCGGCGCAGATCGGCACCGAGCACCGCGCGCAGCCGGACACGCCAGTGGACGCCGCGCGCAAGGAGATCGAGCGTCTGGCAATGGACGCGGCCACGGACGAAGCCGCCGCCGCAGCGCGCAAGGCCAAGCGGGTGCCGTTCGGCGGCAAGCTGGATGTGGCCGCCGGCTGGGAAGCGCCGGTCACGCACTTGCCGCGTGCTGGCACACCCAGCGATGTGGAGGCGCCGCGCCTCATTGACCCGGTGCCGGTGGTGCCCACGGAGCGCCCGCGCTACGAGCCGCGCCGCTGGGCCTGGCTGGACAGCGTCAAGGAGCTGAAGCGCCGGATGGAAGACCGCGGCGGCACCTGGACGGCCGATCACTACGCCCGCGCGCAGCAGCGCTGGCCGGACGGCCTGACCGAGGAAGAGTTCGACGCCGCCGTGGTCCAGCTCATGGCGCCTGCGCTGCGTGCCATCGCCGGGGGTGCCGCATGAGCGCGCTGGCCCTGCGCACGCTGTGCGATCAGCACCGCATCAGCCTCACCGAGGTGGCCACCGCGGCGGGGGTCTCCCGCAGCGCGATCAGCCAGCTCGCCAACCGTGGTGCGTGGCCGGCGCGTAACCGTGCCGAGGTACGCAACCGCATCACCCAGTTCTTGCGCGGCCGTGGCATCAGCGCCGAGTGGACGCGCAAAGAAAAGGCCCAGCCGCGCGGCAACGCGACTGAGCCCGGTTCCACCACCCAGGACACTACCCAGGAGGTTTGTATGTTACTGCGACGCGAGACGCTGAGCGAGGCCACCCGCCGGCACTTCCGTATGACCCGCGATCCGTTCGCCGAGCCGCGCGAGATCGCCGACGTCTACACCGGCAGCCCGGACATCCGCTATGTCCGCGAATCCATGATGGACAAGGTGCGGCACGGCGGCATGCTGGCCGTGGTGGGCGAGAGCGGCGCCGGCAAGAGCACCCTGCGCGAGGAGCTGGTCGACCGGATCCAGCGCGAGGAACAGCCGGTGCTGGTTGTCCAGCCCTACGTGCTGGCGATGGAAGACAACGACACCCGCGGCAAGACCCTGAAGGCCCTGCACATCGCCGAGGCGATCATGGCCACGGTGGCGCCGCTGACCAAGACCATGAGCAGCCCGGAGGCGCGCTTCCGCCAGCTGCATCAGGCGCTGCGCGAGAGCAGCCGCGCCGGCCACCGGCACCTGCTGCTGATCGAGGAGGCGCACAGCATCCCGATCCCAACCATGAAGCACCTGAAGCGCTTCCTGGAACTGAAGGACGGCCTGCGCCCGCTGCTGTCCATCATCCTACTGGGCCAGCCCGAGCTGGCCACCAAGCTGAGCGAGCAGAACCCCGAGGTGCGGGAGGTGGTGCAGCGCATCGAGGTGGTACACCTGCCGCCGCTGGACACCCACCTGCAGCAGTACCTAACCCACCGCTTCCAGCGCGTGGGCCTGGCGCTGGCAGACCTGGTGGAGCCCGCCGCGCTGGACGCCGTGGTGAGCCGCCTGACCACGCCCACCGGCACCAGCCGCACCCGCGCCAGCAACCTCTACCCGCTGGCCGTCCACAACGTCCTGGCACGCGGCCTCAACCAGGCCGCAGCCCTGGGCGCCCCGAAGGTCACCGCGGACATGGTGCGGGAGGGTGGGCGATGAAACTGGAGACCATCGATAGGGACGTTCATGGACTGAGCGTTGTCGGCCGAGAACTCGCCGCGGCGCGCAACCTGCACGTCGTGCCCCTGAACAGCCCCCATGAGGCTTTTGCGGTCATCGCTGAGGAACTCGACGAGTTCTGGGATGAGGTGCGCGCCAAGAAGGAGGCGCGTAGCAAGGATCGGATGCGGAAGGAACTGGTCCAGGTTGCTGCGATGTGCGTCCGGGCGATAACGGACCTGAACCTTCTCGACGAGCCCAGAGACCCGCGCACCAAGGGAAACATCGAAGCCGCGTACCACGCGCGGGCGGGTGGGCAATCGCCGCGCCGCAGATTCACCATCGAGATGATTCCGGACTTCAGCCTCCTGCTGGACATCAACCTCGTGTACATGCCCCCAGGATTCTGCGCGGAGGTGAATAGCTACTGGGACGATGGCGAGAGCCTCCTGAGGCATGCCGGGGGAGATGCGGTTCGTGCAATCGCGCTTCGCGCTGCCGCTTTCCTCCTGCCGCATCTATTGCTCCACGCGAACCCACTGCGAGCGCTCGATGCGCTGGCTGCGGAGACGGGTTGGCCGAGTAATCACGGCATCTCGATCCATAGCTTTGAACTGCCGTCCATGTCGCCGACGCACCTCACGATCGTCGAGGAGTCCCGATGAACATCAAAGCCCTCACCGCCGACCTGGACGCGGTGTTCCAGCGGCATGGCATCACCGGGAATCTGCAGATCTGCATGCAGGTCAAGGATGTGCTGGATGCGGTCACGCCGGAGCAGTTCGGCCGCCTGATGCACATGTTCCTGGAAGAACTCACCAAGGCGGGCGACGCCTGCCAGTGCCCCAGCTGCGCTACCAAACGCACCTCCACCCACGGGAGCCTCAACTGATGAACGCCATGCGATACATCATGCTTCTGATCGCGCTCGCTGTTTCCGCGGCGCTTCCGGCCGCCACGCTCACCGCCGCCTGGAACGGCATCTGGACCGAGGCCACCGGGCAACACCGCTGTGCGGTTCTCGTGTCGGATCCGACGCAGCGCTCGCGCGTCACGCTGCTGTGCCAGCTGGGTCCGGATGGGGTGTACGCCCAGGCCCCGGTGCCGGCATTCGGCCAGCCCATCTACCTGCAGGCCACGCTGGCGGACTTCGGCCAGGCGCCGGCAGGCACCTACGCCTGGGGCAGCGCGCGGATCTACGCGGTCTGCAACGAGGGCCGCCCCGAGATCATTGGCACCGCCTATGCGGGTGGCATCGCGTCCGATCTGCGGCTGCACCCGGTGATGCCGACAGGCAAGCTGTGCGGAGGTGCGCCATGAGCCGCCGCCCGCTGATGCGCACCAAGCCCAACGCCGTCATGTCCGATGCGCTGCGCCGCGCCGCCGAGTGCCTCGCCGCGCTGGATGCCGAGGGCTGCAACGTCCACGCCATCGTGCTCCGGGACGGCCGCCCCTCACTGCTGATCGAGCCGCCGCCGGGACCCTTCGCGGGGATGGTGCGGATCCACACCAACAGCCAGGGCAAGCGCGAAGCGCTGTGGGCGGCTGAGGTGGCCGGCTGCCGTGTCGAGTGGTCTGCCCCGCCGATGCGTGCCGTGACCAGTGGTTGACCTGGACGACGAACTCCCGCCGGTGATCGGCGAGCGGTACCGCGATGTGCTGTTCGATATCACCGGCGTAACCGACAGAGGACTGAACGAGATGGCAAAGAGCAATGCGAGGATCAAGGCGTCTGCGGCAGTAGGCGTGCCCCAAACGCTGGAAGAGTGCAACCGTGCTATCGCCGAGATCGGAGTGGCCCAGCGCGAGCGCGACCGGATCCAGGCGGACATGAACGATTCGCTGGCCGCCACCCGCGAAGCGTGGGAAGCCCAGGCAAAGCCGTTCGCGGATCGCATCAAGGAGCTGACCGCAGGCGTGCAGCTCTACTGCGAGGCACACCGCGCCGAGCTGACCCAGGCCGGCAAGACCAAGACCGCGCGCCTGGCCGCCGGTGAGGTGAGCTGGCGCATGCGCCCGCCGTCCGTGGTGGTGCGTGGCGTGGACGTGGTGCTGGAAGGGCTCAAGCGCCTGGGCCTGAACCGCTTCATCCGGACCAAGGAAGAGATCAACAAGGACGCCGTCCTGGCGGAGCCGGAGATCGCCGACCAGGTCAAGGGCCTGAGCGTCACCCAGGGCGAGGATTTCATCGTCAAGCCGTGGGATACGGAGCTGGAGCAGGTGGCATGAGCGGCGACCAGCCTGAACTCAACGACGAATTCCCATGCAAGGCATGCGGGAAGAACGTCCTGGTCGATGACGTGAGATGCAACGGAGTTGTCGACGGAAACATCGACTTGCTGGTTGATTGCTCTTGGTGCGGTGCCACGCTCAATGCGTTTTTGCCCGTCAGCGATCTGGCGGTGTTGTCATGAGCAATATCACCCTCCAGATCAACACAACCGGCGCCTGGCGCACGGTGTGCGAGTTCGACGAGTCCAAGCGGAGCGACGTCATGGTCGCGGTGCGGATCCTGCACGCGGCTCTGGATGGCAAGGCCAGGTGGTGCACGCTCACGGGCGGCCAGCGCGAATGGCTCCACGTGGATCAGGACCCGCCGAGTGCCGTCCTGCTGCTCCAGGATGATGCCGGCATCGATCCCTGTGATTTCTCCTGTCAATTCGTGCCGCATCAGCGTCCAGACTCTCCGTCCCACGCGATCGCGGCGCACTTAGCCTCATCCATCATCAAGATATTGACGTCAAAGGTGCCGCAGTCATGGGTGCCGCAGCCATGAGCGCAGTCGACCACATCCGAGTCAATCGGATCCGAAATAGCCTGCTGGTCTGCCCTTTGTCTGACCGGGCGCGCGCGATGCTGGACCAGATCGCAACCCGTTCGCTGCCGCCGATCCTGATTTGCACCTTCTTTCGCTCTGACTGCGACTTGTTTGGATCCGACCCGATGCGCGCGACTGAGGAGTTCGAGGGGCCATTCCAGGAGCTTGATGATCGCGGCCTGGTGGCCATCGACAGCATCGTCGCCGAACATGGGCCTGAGGTTGACTCAGGATGGTGGTACTGGGTCACGCTGCGGCTGGCCTGGGACCTGCCGGAGCGCGGAGAGGGATTGCTGGCATGACCTTCTTTCGCCGCGAAACCACACCCAAAGCCACGCGCCGCCAGAAGATCGCCGCGATCCATGTCGCACGGTCCCAGCTTGGCATGGAGGAAGACACCTACCGCGAGCTGATCGCGCGGGTGTCTGCCGCTCACGGCCCAGAGTGCCGGTCCGCGGCGGATCTCGACGCCGAGCAACTGCACGCGGTGCTGGACGAGATGCGCCGCCTGGGCGCGGCCCGGCCTGGCGCGCACAAGCCGGGGCAGTATCCGGGCACGCCGCACAACATTGACCGCCTCGGGCCGGAGATCGCCAAGATCGAGGCACAGCTGGCTGACATGCGGTTGCCCTGGTCCTACGCGGATGCCATCGCCCGGCGCATGTACCGCATCGAGCGCGTGGCCTGGTGCCGCAAGCCGGAGCAGCTGGTCGGCGTCCTGGCTGCGCTGCACGTTGAGCAGGAGAAGCGCGACCTGCTGGCGCGAGTCGAGGCACTGTGCGCGAAGGCGGGAACCACCACCGAGCAGCTGGAGGCAGACCTGGCCATCTCCGGTGTGTTCCTGCGCCCCGACTGGCGGCGCCGCAGGCCTGCGCTCAAGTGGTTGGTCGGGCACCTGGCAGGAGCCGACGCATGACCGTGCGCGTGACCTGCCCGGCCTGCGGCTGCCGCGGCGATATCGAGGCGTTCCTGGTGGAGGAGGAAGCCAAGCGCATGGCGGCCGGGTTCGCGGAGATGGAACCCGCGCTCGGCCGCGCGGTGCTTCGGTACCTGCGCCTCTTCAAGCCGGCCAAACAGGAGCTGCGCGCCAGCCGCGCGGCCACGCTGGTGGCTGACCTGATGGCGCTGATCACCGCTGGCACCGTCTGCAAGGATGAGCGCGGTGGCCAGCGCCGGCCGGCGCCGGTGGCGGTCTGGGTGGACGCCCTGGAGCAGATGCTGGCCAACCCGCCCAGCACCACGCCGCTGACCAACCACCACTACCTGCGCGCCGTGGCCTACGGCGTGGCCGGCGAGCACCAGGTGCGCGGCCCGCAGATCCCGGCCGGCGCTGGCGGCGTGCGCCCGACCGGCAGCAGCCCCGTGCGCGACAGCGGCGATGACCTGCAGGGCAAGCTCGATTGGCTGCGCGATCAGCTCAAGTACAAACAGATCGACCAGGCGGAATACGAGAAAAAGGTGGCTGCGCTGAAGGCGGTGGCCACGTGAGCATGGCCCAGCTCCGCGCCGAGTTGCTGACCGACGTGATGGCTCACGTCGACGCGACCCTGCGCGAGCTGGGTGTGGATGTGCAGAAGGCCACCCACTGCGGGCATGCGATTGCCGATCTGCTGGCGGAGCATTGGGGCGGCCAGGTGATCTGCTTCCCCGTGGACCACGCCTACAAACTGAGCCAGCGCGAACGCCAGATCGTCGAGGCGCTGGAGACCAGCAGCAAGGCCGAGGTGGTGATGCGCTTCGGCATCACGATGAATGGGCTGAACAAGCTGCTGCGCCGGGCCGCCCGCCGAAAGGCGGTAGACGCCCAGCTCGACATGTTCGGCCACAAGGATTCCGCCCCGTGAGAGGCGGCCGCACAGAACGCGCCCAGGGCGTTTTGAGCCACCGGGGGTGCGGCATCCGTACCGGCCTGGGCGCTCTAACGCGTTAAACGGCGGGTTCCGGCAGGATTTCGCCGGGTCCCGGCCCTGAGGTACAGGCCGGCATGCTTCAGACGAACGCAAATGCAGCCCGCGGACCGTTTGGGACTGGTCCCCAATACATCCAGCGGCAACCTCTCCACGATGCGGCCCCATGCACCGCATCGCACTCAACTTCGAGATCTCCGCTGACGCGCCGACCCGTGTCCAGCTGATCCCTGCCGGCCCCAACGTTGTTGGCCGGGACGGCCGCGCCTGGCTGTGGGATGCGGCGGCGCAGGCATCCGTGCTCCAGCAATTCGGGGATCGCGGGCTGCCCGTCCCCATCGACGTCAACCACGCCAGCGAGCTGGCTGCCCGCCAGGGCGGCGAGTCGCCCGCGTATGGCTGGATCGAGCGCCTGGAGCTTGTCGATGGCTCGCTCTACGGCGACGTCCAGTGGACGCCGCGCGGCCTGGAGGCCGTGCGCAACCGCGAGTACCGCTTCCTCTCTCCGGTGTTCGATTACACCCCCGCCGACAACCGCATCGTGCGGCTGGTCTCGGTGGGGCTGGTGAACGAACCCAACCTCCGCCTGCAGGCACTCAACCAGGAGCAGCACCCGATGTCCCAGCGCACCTTGTCCGTCGCCATCCTGGCGGCGCTCGCCGGTCTCGGCCTGTCGGCCGACTCCACGGATGACCAGATCGTCACCGCGCTCAACCAGGCCAAGAAGGACCTGGACACGCTGCGGGCCACCAACGCGGCCCAGCCGCCGCTGGACCGCTTCGTGCCGCGCGCCGATTTCGATGCGATGGCGCAGCGCGCATCCAACGCCGAGCAGCAGCTGCGCCAGCGCGATGCCGACGCCCACAAGGCGCAGGTGGACGGCGAGATCACCGCCGCCCTGAAGGCCGGCAAGATCACCCCGGCCACCGAGGCGTACCACCGCGCGTGCTGCGCCGACCAGGCCGGCCTGGAGCGCTTCCGCCAGTTCGTGGCGGCGGCCCCGGTGATCGGCGGCGACGCGCCCGCTGCGGACGGCAAGCCGCCCGCCACCCAGACCGCGCTGAACGCCGAGGAGCGCGCGATCTGCGCGGCCACGGGCATCAGTGAGAAGGACTTCCTGGCCGCGCGCACCGCGGCCTGATCACCACCCGACTGCAGAGGTATCCATCATGGGCCTGTCCCAAGACCGCAACACCCCGCGCCGGGCTGGCGATCAGTTCGAGTTCCCGGTTGCCGCTGCAACCGTCTGCTATGCCGGCGGCATCGCCGTGCTGACCTCGGCCGGCGTCGTCCAGCCCGGCAGCGCGACCGGCGGCCAGGTGGCGCTGGGCGTGTTCGACGAGCGCGCGGACAACAGCGACGGCGCTGCGGGCGACATCAAGGCGAAGGTCCGCAGCGGCATCTTCCGCCTCGGCAACAGCGCTAGCGACGAAGCGCTGGCGGTCAGCGACGTGGGCAAGGAATGCTTCATCGTCGACGATCAGACCGTGGCCAAGACGGCCGCCGGTGGCCGCTCCGTGGCGGGCATCGTCCGCGATGTGGACTCCAACGGCGTGTGGGTGGAGTTCGCGCCGATCGCCGGCCGCGAGATCGAAGTCGAGCAGACGCTGTCCAGCGCGCAACTGCTGGCGCTCAACGGCACTCCGGTGGATGCCTTCGCCGCGCCGCCGGCCGGCATCGCGGTGGTGCCGCTGTCCGCTGTCGCCTTCCTGGACTACGGCGGCACGGCCTACGACGGCATTGCTGCCGGCGAGGACCTGGTGCTGCGCTACACCGACAGCTCCGGCGCCCTCGCCGCGACCATCGAGACCACCGGATTCCTGGACGCCTCGGCGGATGCGCACCGGCACATCCAGTTCGCGTCCCAGGCCACCCTCACCCCGGCGGCGAAGCTGGTCTGGCACATGACCACCGGAAACATCGCCACCGGCAACTCGCCGCTCAAGACCCGAACCCGCTACAAGCTGGTGCCGGTGCTGAGCTGATCGCCCGTATCCCGTATCTCTCTGGAGTCGTCGAAATGCAGATCAACAATCACAACCTGACGGCGCTGAATGTCGCCTTCAAGGCGGCCTTCATGGCGGGCCTCGCGATGGCGCCGTCCCAGTGGAAGCAGATCGCCACCGAGGTCCCATCGACTACCGGGTCCGAGGAATATGGATGGCTGGGCCAGATGCCGGGCCTTCGCGAGTGGGTGGGCGACCGCGTGGTCAATGCCATCGCGCAGCACGGCTACAGCATCCGCAACAAGGACTGGGAAGACACCGTGGCGGTGCCCCGCAACGCGATCGATGACGATCAATACGGTGTCTACACCCCGCTGTTCCAGGAACTCGGCCGCGCTGCTGAATCTCATCCGGATGAGCTGGTGTTCGGGACTGCGCTGAAGAACGGATTCAGCAGCCTTTGCTACGACGGGCAGAACTTCTTCGACACTGATCATCCGGTGCTGGCTGCGGATGGATCGACCACCAGCGTGAGCAACTCTGGTGGCGGATCTGGCACCCCGTGGTTCGTGCTGGATACCAGCCGCGTGATCAAGCCGGTGATCCTGCAGATGCGCAAGAAGCCGGTGTTCACGGCCAAGACCAAGCCTGACGACGAGAACGTGTTCCAGCGCAAGGAGTACGTCTGGGGCGTCGATGGTCGCTGGAACATCGGGTACGGGTTCTGGCAGATGGCCTATGGCTCGAAGCAGACGCTGGACGAAACGGCACTCGCTGCGGCGATCGCGGCGATCGGCAGCTTCAAGGGCGACTATGGCCGCCCGCTGGGCCTGCGCCCGACGCTGCTGGTGGTCCCGCCGTCGCTGGAACTCGCGGCCGAGAAGTTGCTGGTTGCGACGACGGGTGCGAACGGCGCCACCAACGTGATGGCCAACAAGCTGAAGCTGCTTGTGGCGCCCTGGTTGGCCTGAGCCCTGACGGGCTGACAAGCCCTTGAGATCCGGGCGGCGCGAGCCGCCCGGATCACCGGAGAAAGCAATGCGCGCACTCATCAAGTCCACCACCAAGCGGCCGTTCCGCCGCGCCGGCATCGAGTTTCCGCCGCAGGGCGTCGAGATCGAGCTGGAGAGCCTGTCTGAGGCTCAGGTGGAGGCGATCTACGCGGAGCCGCGCCTGAAGGTGGCGCTGCTCGAAGTACCGAAAGACCAGGGCAAAGCGCCTGGCAAAGATCACCCCGAGAGCCAGCCGGCAATGACGGAGGCCGGCACTGGTGACAGCGGCGCCGCCGTCACCTCCAACCCGGCCGGAGCTTCGGCTCCGGCCGGCACGGAGGCCCCGCCCACTGGGAAGCCTGCCAAGCCCAAAGCCGCGAAGCCGAAGGCCGCCTGATCCATGTACATCACGCCCGCCCAGCTGGCCACTGGCCCCGAAGCGCTGCAGGAGCTGTCCCAGCTCCTCGGCGTGGCGGACCAGGACCTGCTGCTCGCCACCATCAACGGCAGCGACCGTACCACTTGGACGGTGGATGAGATCGCCGCAGCGGATGCGGCGCTGGCCACGCTGGAGGCGTACATCGAGCGGGCCGACAGCGAGATCAACGCGCGCCTGTCGCACCGCGGCTACTCGGTGCCGATGTCCGCCGAGTCGTTCCCGATCCTGATGGTGTGGGCGGCAGCGATCACCCGCTACCACCTGGCGCGCATGCGCGACCGCACCAGCGAGGAAACCGGCCGCGTGGAGCGCGACTACCGCGATGCGCTCCGCTCCCTGCAGATGGTGGCCGATGGCAAGCTTAGCCTGGGCGCCAACGATTCGCTGGTCGCCGCGCAGCAAACCGCCGCCGTCCACGTCACCAGTAACCCGCGGATCATGACCCGCGAAAGCCTGGGGCGGCTGTGAGCCTGGGCCCGTTTGACGTCACGCCAGTCATCGCGCGGCTGCGATCGCAGGTGCCGGCGTTCAAGGTCCTGGGCGGCGCCGCCGACCGCGCTACGGCGCAGCGCACTCAGCTGCTGGCTACACCTGCCGCATTTGTGATCCTGGCACGCGAGTCGAAGCGATCCGAATCGGTGTCTGGCGTCATGCGCCACATCGTGTCCGCGCGCATCGACATTCTGGTCTGCGTGCGCCACTACCAGGACGGTCAGCGTGGTGACGCCCACGCCGACCAGGGCATCCAGCTGGTAGGAGCTGTCCGCGCCGCGCTGCAGGGATGGACGCCTGCGGGGCCGGATGGTGCCGGCGTGGATCCCATGTACAGCAAGGGCGATGCCGCCCTGCTCGCACTCACCGACAACGAATGGTGGTGGGTGGAACCCTTCCATGTTGATTACCGGAGCCGCCGCTGATGAACCGCAACGTCCCATTCCCCCGCGCCGGTGGCAACTGGCTGCACGACGCAAAGACTGGCGCGCTGGTCCCCGCTGACGCAGCCGCGCCGGCCGAGCCGACGCCGCAGCCTGCCGTGCCGGCCGCGCCGCCGAAGGCGCAGAAGCCCGCCACCAAGCGCAACCGCGCCCCCGAGTAACCGGAGCCAGACAAAATGCAGCCTGACCTGCGCACCTTTGACCGCCGCGGCATCCTGATCGGCCCGGCGAATACCTCGCTCACCAAGGCGGACCACTCGCTGCTGCTGTTCGACGGCGCGGCCGAGTACCGGGCCGACCGTGTGGAACGCAACATTGACACGGCCCACCTGGGCGCCAAGCCCAGCACGATGCGCAACCATCGCGCCGCGATCATGGGCTCCATCGAGATCATCCCGCCGGCCGCACCGGGACAGCCCACCACCGGCGTGGCGCCCTACGCCAAGGCCATCCTGTGCTGCGCGATCGCGCAGACGCTGTCGGCCGACTACCGCACCACTCGCTACACGCCGGTGAGCAGTGGCTTTGTCCTGGCCGATGCGCAGTGGTGGCACGCGGACATTTACACCGCGGTCTATGACATCGCTGGCGAGCTGTCCGAGATCAACTGCGAGATCGGCCAGCGCATCACCGCGAAGCTCGACCTGGAAGGGCCGTTCGACGAGATCAGCGAGGACGCCGTTCCGACCGACTTCGACTTGGCCGACTTCCTGGAGCCAACGGTCTGCGCGCACGACAACTCCACGCTGATCCTCAACAGCCTGGGCGATGCAGCGATCACGGACCTGCACCTGCGCGCCAAGATGCTCAAGGCGAGCCTCGGCAACGAGAAGTCCGTCAAGGAATACACCGAGTACAAGAAGGGCCAGGTCAGCAAGCGCAACGGCTCCTGGTCCATGCGCATCGCCGATACCGATCTGACCGATTTCAATCCGGAGGCATTCAAGCGCAGCCGCGAGATGCTGACGCTGGAGTGGAAACTGGTGGAGTCGGACGGCCGGTACACCATCGTGGGCGCGCGCGGCCAGATCGACGACATCAAGCGTGTCGACATCGAGGGCGACGCGGGCTGGGAGATCAGCGGCCCGGCGATCCCGTCCAGCAGCGGCGGCGACGAGATCTGGATCGAGCACGGCGACGACACGTTTGCGCTCAACGGCACGCTCAACGGCGGCGCTGACGGCGTGGCCTACGTGGCCGATGGCCTGGTCGCCTCCGGCGAGTACACCGCGCCGCTCACCTGGGACATCAGCGTGGGAACGCTGCCGGCCGGCCTGACCATCAGCTCCGCGACGGGCCAGATCACGGGCACGCCGAGCGGCGGCGCCGGCACCAGCAACTTCACGGTGCGTGCCACGGATTCGACCTCGGGCACTGCCCTGGTCGCCACCAAGGCGGTCTCGATTGTCATCACCGCCTGACCCTGACCCCGCGCGGCACCCGCCGCGCGGGTCCTTCCACGGGCGCACGGATGGCGCCCGCTTTTTGGAGCGAAACATGAGTCTGCGAATCAAGAAAATCCCCACCGGCGAAATCAAGATCAGCGTGGCCATCCCGCCCGACGATCCGCAGGTGCGCGGCACGTTCATCGGCAACGCGAAGATCCGCAACAAGGCGGAGCTGAAGGCGCTGCAGGAGCGCATCGAGCGCGATCAGCTGGACGACGAAGCCATTGTCCGTGAGCTGTACGCCGACTTCGACAAGCTCGAAGGCGAGGACGGCCAGGTGCTGACCGGCGAGGCGTCCATCCAGGAAGTGGTCAAGGGCGAGCTGTCGGCGTACCTGGTGCCAACGGTGGTGCAGGCGTACTACGCGCAATACGGCGAGGCCCGCGCGGGAAACTCGCGGCCGTTGCGCGCGCGCTGAGCGGAGACACCTCCGGTCTCAAGGAGGTGAAGCCGGAGGGCGCCGATACACCGGCGCCCAGGCTCAGCAGAGAGGAGTTTTTCAAGGGCGGGGGCGAGCGCACAGAGCGCATCTACGAAGTCGAGGTCTGGCGATGCAACGCACGGGTGGTCGATATCTATCAGACGTGCATGCTGGACCGGGCCGGCATCTCCGGGGCGGCTGCAGGGTTGTCCGCGCAGGAGATTCACACCGCCCTGCTTCTGCACCGCGTGCCCGAGCGCCGCTGGCCAGCGCTCACCCGGGATCTGCTCTGGATGGCGCGTGCCGCGTGCGAGTACCTGCACGACCAGGACAAGCGGGAGGCGGACAAGCGCGCCGCAGAGGCACGCAAGGCCGGCAAGGTGAGGTGATTCGTGGCTGATCAGATCGTCAGCCTCCGCATCACGGCAGACGCCCGCGGCATGATCGCGGGCGTCCAGCTGGCCAAGAGCCAGACGGACAGCCTGGGCACTGCTGGCGAGCAGGCCGGCCGCAAGATTTCGGGGAGCATGGGCGGCGCGACGGACATCATCCGTCGCTTCGCGGCTGCGGCCGGCGCCGCGCTGTCCGCCCGTGCCTATGTGCAGCTGGCGGACCAATACGCCAACATCAGCGCGCGCCTGCGGCTGGTCACGCAAGACCAGGCGCGCTACGCAGCTGCGCTGGATCAGTCCTACGCCATCGCCCAGCGCACCTCCACGGGGCTGGAGTCCACCGCGGAACTGTACGGGCGCATGCAGCGGGCAGCCGATGGGCTGGGCCGTAGCCAGACCGACGCGCTGCGCGTCACGGAGCTGATCAACAAGACCTTCCAGGTGAGCGGCACCGCTGCCGCCACGGCCAACGCATCGATCATCCAGCTGGCCCAGGGGTTGGGCGCTGGTGCGCTGCGCGGCGACGAGTTCAACTCCGTGCTGGAGGGTTCGCCGCGGCTGGCACAAGCGCTGGCCGATTCGCTGGGCGTCACTACCGGCGGGCTGCGCGCGATGGCCGAGGCCGGCGAGCTGACCGCCGACAAGATCATCACTGCTCTGCTGGAACAAGGCGAGGCTATCGACGCCGAGTTCGGGCAATTGCCGCTGACGGTGGGGCGGGCGTGGACGCAGATGGAGAATGCTGCGCTCGCGACCATTGGCAAGATGGATCAACAGCTCGGGATCTCGGGTGGGCTGGCGAAGGGACTGCAGTGGATTGTCGGGTACATCGAGAAGATTCCGGCAGCGTTTGCGCTTTGGGAGCAGGAGTTTGCGCGTATCCAGGGCGTGGACCAGTTCTTCCAGGACTTCATCAGCAATCTGGACCTGATCGGCTTCAGTGTCGGCGACGTAGTGGGCCAGATCATCGACGAGTTCATGATCCTGCCGACGTCGTTCCGCACGGTGGTGACGGTCGTTGTTGGGCTCTTCGACCAAATGCGCAGTTGGGTGGTCGAGAAACTGCAACTGCTCGCGCTGGCTGGCGCGCAGGCGTGGAACTCCCTGGAGGCCAGTGCATCCGAGGTGGCTGGCCAGCTCAAGATCCTGTTGGGCGCGGCCATCGATTTTGTCATTGGCAAGTACTCCAAAATGATCTCTGGTCTGGCGAGTGCTGCCGCCGAGATAGGTATCGACTCGGTCGCCTCCAAGCTGCGCGAGATGGCTTCCCAGCTGCAGGCTAACGCCAGCTTCGAGGCTGAAGTGCGTGCGCAGGTGGAGGCGTCCGCTGCGGGTTATCGGCAGAAGGCTGCCGACATCGAGGCAGCCGGAGATCGGCTGAGCGAGAACGCGGAGCGGGAGCGCGCGGCATCACAGGTGGCCATCGACGCATCACTCGATGAACGCTCTGCCGCCCTGGCGCAACTCAACACCAAGAAGGAGTTGGCGACAGCCAGCACGGCGACGGGTGCCGCAATCTTGCGGGCCAATGAGAAGGCCGCCGACAGTTCCAAGGAAGCGAAAAAGGCCCTCGAAGAGCAATCGAAGGCCATGCAGTACCTGGAAGACATGGCGGCCGGCTACGCGCGCGAACTGGCGGGGCCAATTGACCAGGCATGGATGGACTACGAAGAGGCTGTCCGCGACGCCACGGCTGCGGCTGAAGCTGCTGCCGAAGCGAGCGACAAGCTGGGTGCGGCGGGTGCATCCGAGGCGGCCATCCAGGCGCGCCTGGAGGCAGCCATCGACGGCGCCGCGCAGGCGCGCGATCGCGCGATCGACGCGGCGGAGCGATCGGCCGATATCACCGGGGAATTGCTGCGGGATCTGGAGATCGAGGCGCGGCTGGCAGGCATGACCGCCGAGCAGCGTCGCGTGGAAGAGATCGTGCTCCGCGCAGTCGCAGCCGCGCGCGAGGAGGCAAACCGACAGCAGAAAGAGTCGATCGCGCTTGATGCTGCCGAGCAGGAAAGCTTGCGCCAGCTTGTGGCGCAGAAGCTGGCGGATATCGGTGCATCGCAGCGCGCGGCCGACGAGTCTCAGCGTGCAGCCGAGGAATCGGCCCGCGCATGGGAAGACTTCGCCTACGGCATGGCGGACGCCGTGCTGGACGGTTCTGACGGGGTCAAGCGGTACTGGAAGCGCCTCATCGATGACCTGAAGCGCGAGCTGATCGCGTCCGGGCTGATGACGTTGTTCAGGAGCATCTTCAATGTCGGCGGTGGTGCTGGCGGCGGTGCCGGCTCGTTGCTGGGTGCGATGTTCGGCGGCGGTGGCGGCACCGGTTCCGGCTCTGGCCTGCTCGGCAACCTGTTCGGCGGTGGCTCGGGCACAGGCGCCAGCATGCTGCCGGCGCTGGCCGCTCTGGCCGGTGGTGCTTTCGGCCTGACCAACCGGGGCTCGTCGACCGGATCGGCAGGCTCGATCGCCGCGGCCGGCGCTTACGGCTACGCCGGCTACGCGCTGGGCACGGTCGGCTACGGCGCCGCGCTGGGTGCCTCCGGCGCACTGGCCGGCGGCGCGTCCGCAGCAGCCGGCGCAACCTCGGGCGCGCTGGGCGCGGCGGGTGCCATTCCGGTGGTCGGCTGGATCATCGCGGCCATTGCTGCGATCGACATGATCACAGGCGGGAAGGTGTTCGGGTCGCGTTACCGCGCTGAGTCCGGTACCACGTCGCTGAACCTGTCCGAGGAAGGCGGCAGCGCATCGCAGACCATCCGCGAGGTGCGCCAGCGTGCGCTGTTCGGCGGGCGCCAGTGGCGCAACCGCAGCATCACCGCAAGCGACGAAGCGGTCGAGGCGGCGCAGCAGCTGTTCGACAACGTGCGCGGTGTCATGACGGATGCCGCGCGGGCGCTCAACGGCGAAGCGCCGGCCATGATCGACGTGGCCCTGCGCACGGTCGTCGAGTACGACAAGAAGGGCAAGGTCAAGGCGACGAAGTACTTCGTCGATTTGATGGGCCGCACGTGGGAGGAAGAAACGGCCGAGGCAGCGACCCAGCGCATCATGGCTGAGTCGATGATCGCCACTATCGATTCGATCCTCGGCACCACCGTGGACGCGGCAACGCAGTCGGGCGCAGGTGCCGGCGCAGCCGTCGCGAACGGCGTGGCCGGTGGCGCCGCCGGGGCGCTGGGCAATGTGGGCGATGTGATCGTCAAGACGATGGGCGCCGCGCAGGGCGAGGCGTCGGCCATCGCCGAGCGCTGGCGCGATGACGCTGCCACGCTCATGGATGGCGCGCAGATGCTGCTGGCGGCCGCGGTGGACATCCGCGCCGGCCGCGGCCTGTTGGGCGAAGGCGGCACGCTGACGCAGATCGCCGACCTGGTCGAAGAGCTGCAGGCGCCTGGCGAGGCGCTGGCGGCCACGTACCAGCGCGTGGCCGCATCGGCCGCGCTCTTCGACGAGGCGCTGGCGCTGTCTGGCGTCACGCTCAACCGCACCCGAGAGGAGCTGGTGCGCCTGGCGGTCGATATCGCAGACGCGGCCGGCGGGCTGGATCGCGCGCAGCAGCTTTGGTCGGCCTACTTCCAGAGTTTCTACACCGAGGCCGAGCGCGCCGAGTACGCCCGCACCCAGGCGCAGGGCCGCGCGAGCAGCCAGCTCGGCGACATCGGCCTGGACCTGTCGCAGTTCAGCGGCCCGGGCGGTATGCAGGCCTTCCGCGATCTGTTCGAGTCGCGCATGCCCACGCTGTCCGCCGCGGCCTATGTCGAGTGGCTGGAAGCATCCGAGGCGCTGGCGACATTCGTGCGGTTGTCGGGTCAGGCCGGCGATGCCATCGGCGGCGTTGGGGGATCACTGACGGACCTGATGGCGGGCGTCAAGGAGGATCTCGCTGCATTCGCATCGCCGAGCTACGCGCAGCAGGTGCAGGCCATCGGACTGGAGATCGATGCACTCATCCGGCGCGCCACGGAGCTGGGCGCCACCGAGCAGGACCTGGCCGCCATCCGCGAGCTGGGCGCGCGCCGCATCAACGACGTGCTGGCCGCCCAGGCCGACGCCTACCGCGGATACGCGGACCTGGTGCGCGGCCTGGCTGACGAAGCCGCCGACGCGCGCGGGCTGACGGATTACCAGCGCGAGATGCGCGAAGTCCACCGCTGGACCCAGCAGACGGCTGCCTCGCTCAACGCCGCTGCGCGCGCCGCGGGCATGCAGGCAGCCGCAGAAGAGGACCTGGCACTGATGCACGAGGTGGCCGCCTCCCGCGCCGCGGCCGCGATGGCCCGCCTGCAGCAGCGCGGCCGGGATCTCGTGGCGGAGCTGTACGGCTCCCGCCTGGAGCAGATCGATACGCAGATGCAGGACGTGGGCAACGCCGTGGGCTCCTGGATGGGCAGCACGGCCGGCGGCATGGACCAGGTCACGCAAGCCACCGACAACGCGGTGCAGGCGCTCCTGAGCGCGCAGCAAAGGGTCAAGGACTGGCTGGACGGGATCATGGGCAGCGAGCTGTCCGGCCTGCGCCCGAAAGACCGCCTGACCGAGCTGCTGGCACAAGCCGAGCGCACCCGCCTGGCCGCCCGGGCCGGCGATGCTGAAGCACTGGCGCGCATGCCGCAGCTGGCAGACGAGATCCTGCGCCTGGGCCGCGATGTGTACGCCTCCGGCTCGCAGTACTTCGATTTGCGCGACCTAGTGCGCGGCTGGATGCAGGACCTGGCAGACGTCGTGATCCCGACGCCCGAGCCGGGCGGCGGTCAGACCGGCGGCGCTGGCGGCGGCAGTGGCGGCTATTCCGGCGGCTATGTGCCTGATGCGATCAGCCTGGAGCGCGAGCAGCAGATCTCGGCGCAGGCAGCCGCGGAGCGCCGCGCGGTGGCCATCGAGCTGTCGGCGGTGATCCGCGACATGATGAGCGGTCCGGATCAGACCTTGGCCAATATTGAGGACACCCTCGGTTTCTCGATGCGCGACCTGGTGGCGGACCTCGGCGTCAACCTCAACGACCTGACCGCCGCAACCGCTTCACAGCTGGCAGACATCGCCCAGGCAATGGGTGTGGAGCTGACGGATCTGGCCGGCAGCGTGGGCATTTCGCTCGGCTCGCTCGCCGATCGGCAGTCGCTGCTCAATGACGCGCTGGAAGCCGAGATCTCGGGGCTTCCGGAGGGCCAGCGGGACCTCCTGGAGCCCTTGCTCCGCGATGTGGAGGAAGCCGCGGCGCGGGGCGATACCGCAGGCGTCGAGGCGGGCATCGATGCGATGGAAGACGCGATCGCGGAGATGTCGCCAGACCTGCGCGACATGCTGGCACCGTACTTCGCGCGCATCGTCCCGGCCGACCCGGCGACGGAGCTGGGTCACCTGGCAACGATGGAGAGCACGCTTGGCTCCAGTCTGACTGAGCTGCAGGCGCAGACGCTGTCGCTGGCGAACATCGAGGGCTTGCTCAACGGCGGTGGCGGCCTGCCGCTGCAGCCGACCGGGCCGCTGACCCCTGGCGGCGGATTCGGTGGCGGCGGCGTGCCCCCGCCGGGCTACGCCGTGGGCACCTCCTACGTGCCCAGCG